>JGI2924J29684_1076963_pt1 | contig 12536 bp, 13 predicted proteins | sample BenlonsequencITS_FD_29684 | JGI IMG/M metagenome (IMG submission 29684)
CGCGGCCATGAGCCGCTTTGTTGCATCGGCATCATCGACCTCCGCCAAGATCTGGCGGAGGTCTTCGACAGAGACGTTCTCAAACGTCGCCATACTATTCCCCCGCATCTAGAGATACATGAAGTTTTAGCCATCAGTATGAACGGATCGATGTAACGAATGAAAAAACGCATGATAGCACGTTGTTCAAGACGGGATCGTGGCTGCAAGGACGGCTAGTTTTGCTTGATCTGGCGTACTTCAAGTACCGCCGCTTCGCGTTGATCGATGAGAACGACGGGTACTTCGTGAGTCGGCTGAAGCAGAACGCAAACCCGGTGATAACGGAGGAATTGCGGGAATGGCGCGGCCGCGCCATTCCCTTGGAGGGCAAGCAGATTCACGATGTGATCGATGATCTGCACCGCCAGTACATTGATGTAGAAGTCGAGGTAGCGTTCAAGCGAGGGCCGTACGAGGGGACACGGTCACGAGATACGAAGCGATTTCGCGTCGTCGGCGTCCGCAACGAGGACGCCGACGACTACCATCTGTACGTGACGAATTTGCCGCGAGAGGAGTTCTTGCCGGAGGATCTAGCCACGCTGTATCGGTGTCGGTGGGAGGTGGAGTTGCTGTTTCGTGAGTTGAAGACGCAGTACGAACTGGACGAGTTCGACACGAGCAACCCGGTCGTGGTAGAGATCTTGCTGTATGCAGCGTTGTTGTCACTGCTGGTGAGCCGCGATCTGTTGGATCTAGTCACTGAGCAGGCGGATGATGAACTCGTATTTCCGCCGGAACGCTGGGCGGCGACCTTCCGGTCGCACGCCCAGCTCATCCTCCACGAACTCGGTGAGTTCCTCGGGTACTCGCCACCACCGTTGCTGGAACGGCTGATCGAAGACGCACAGAAGATCCACAAGCAACGACCGATCTTACAAGAGACGCTCGCTACCGCCACGCAACCGAGGTGTGAGGCTTAGCTAAAGACGAATGCCCGTTTCTCTTAGCCCACGCCCAAAACTTCTGTCACTCATTAAGATTTCCGTGGCTGAGACGGTTTGCTGTCAGTCAGTTCTGGCGCGACCGCACACTCCTGCGGTCGCGCCGGGACATCGGGACAGCAGTCCGTATGAGCGGAGCAAAACTCCGCGATGTCTGCGGAAATTCTGGTTTCGCTTGATGACGAGAGTGAAATGTATATTCTATGACATATTGCCCGACGGCGTCCGACTGATCAGCGAGCCACTGACAACTGACAGCGGGACGAAAAGTTGCTTCCTCCGGAGCCCCGAAGACAACTCTGATCGAACTGCTCGAGCGCTGACGGGACTGGCTGTCGGCCTCTAGTGGCGGGCCAAGCCTGCACTGCGGGGTCGAATCTGGCGGTGTGGCTCGATTCGACCCGTCAGTCGACGGTTGGCACAGTATTGGCCTTCCGTTCGTCGAGTCGTCGCGAAGTGAGTACGTGGACGGCCTTTGACGGCCTCGGTGCTGGTGGGAGACGGATCGCATCGCACCAACTACTGTTAAGGGACCACACGTTCCATCGGTCCAGTATGCTTCACGCCACCGGGCCGTTGCTCACCGTCGACATCGGCGAGCGGACGGCGACCAAAACCGAAATCGACGACCTGCTCGAGAGCTACGTCGGCGGGCGCGCCCTCGCGACGGCGCTCGCCCACGAGCGCATCCCGTTCGACGCCGATCCCTTCGGTCCCGAGAACCGCGCCTATCTCTCGACAGGACCACTCCAGCAGTCTCAGATGTCGTTTACTGGCCGAATGAACATGACTAGCCTCTCACCGTTGACCGACGGGTTGGCCTCGACGAACGCCGGCGGTTTCCTCTCGAGAAACTTCGCCGATGCAGGGATCAGCGTCTTCGAGGTCGTCGGAGAGAGCGACGAACTGCTTGCCATCCACGTCACCGACGACGGGGTCGAATTCGAGGAGGTGCCCGAACTCGAGGAAGCGACGGTTCCAGCGGTCTCCGACCACATGGAAGACGAGCACGGCCTCGGCCCCGAGAACTGCATCGCGATCGGTCCTGCAGGGGAGAACCTCGTTCGCTTTGCGTCCGTGATGACGTTCGACTCGCGGGCGTTCGGTCGCGGTGGCCTCGGCGCGGTCCTGGGCGCAAAGAACGTCAAGTGTGTCACGTTCGAGGGCGACGCCGCGCCGGAACTCGAGGTCGAGATTCCGGACCCGCCGGAGTCCGAAATTCACAGGGAGGCGGCTACCGCGGACGACCGAATGCGCCGCCAGGGGACCACCGGCGGCACGGAGTTCATCAACGACAACTTCTCTCTGCCGACGCGGTACTTCCGAGAGTACGAGTTCGAGCATGCGGAGAACATCGGCGGCGACGCTGTCGAAGCGAAAAAGTACGAGAAAGGCACTTGCTCGACTTGCGCCTACGCGTGTAAGCTTCCGACTCGAGACGAGGAGACTGGCCTCGAGACCGAAGGCCCCGAGTTCGAGACCGTCTACTCCTTCGGCTCGATGCAGGGGATGGACGACATCGTCGACGTGATGAAAGGCAACGACCGCTGTGACACCCTCGGGATGGACACCATCTCCGCGGGCGTTACCGTCGCGGCCTACCTCGAGAGCAAAGACGAGTTCGGCAACGCCGACCTCGCCCACGAGATCACCGAGAAGATCGCCTACCGCGAGGGAGTCGGCGACCTTCTCGCCGAGGGCGTCGACCGCTGCCACGACGAACTCGGCGTCGACAACTTGACCGTCAAAGGCATGGAGTTTGCCGCCCACGACGGCCGCGTCCTCCACGGACAGGGCCTGTCCTACGCCGTCGCTAACCGCGGTGCAGACCACATGTACGGCGGGATGCTCTCCCTCGAGTACAGCGGCGAACTCGACCCCGAGGGGACACTCGGCAAGGCTGAACAACTCGTCACAGAGGAAAACTACAATGCCTTCCGCGACACCGGCGTCGTCTGTGCCTTCGGCGGCGATTACGTCACCGAAGAGCGCCTCGAGACCCTGTTCGACGCCGACTACGCCGACCTGCTCGCAGTTGGCGCGAAGACGGTCGAACTCGAGCGACACTTCAACAACCAGCGCGGCTTCGACGAAGAGGAGGACCGGCTTCCGTACGAGATTCCCGATCTCGAAGAGGCCGTCGCGGAGTACTACGAGGCTCGCGGCTGGCGCGAAGATGGGACCGTGACGGAGTCGCCGGTGCTCGAGGGTGTTCCGGCGGACGACTGATCGGTCGGAGTGATGACTCGAGGTTTCGATACCGGACAACCCACACTCATAGGGATTATCGTAGGAGTTCATAGTTTTCCCGTGGCGAACCACGACACAGCGTCGAAGGACGGGCTTCGAAACCTCCGGTTGGCTACGATAATCCCTATCAGTTGCCCGAGATAAGGCGGTTGGGCGTGGTGCTCACGTCTTTTGGATGGTGCACGTGCGTTCTACCGGCGACTGTGTGGCGGTCTATTCCAAGACCGCTCCACTCCAACATCGACTTGCCGTCACTGTCCGTCAGCCGTATCCGCACCGGACACGTAGCTCGGCTATGAGCCCGAAACCCGTCCGACTCCAGGACGACGACGCTCTCGAGCGGTTCGTCACGGATCACGAGGTGGCGCTCGTGGAGTTGTACACGAGCGGTTGTCCGAAGTGTCAGGCCATGGAGCCGGTGCTCGGGAACGTCGGTCGGTCGACGACGATTCCCGTGGGGTTGGCGAAACTCGGCGACGACCCCGTGCTGCTCGAGCGGTTCGACGTACAGTCGGTCCCGACGCTCGTCCTGTTCCGAGAGGGTGAGCAAGTTGCCAGGGTCTCCGAGGGATTTCTCGGCGGCGACGAGGTCGTCGACTTCGTCGAGGACCACGCCCCTGGGGCCGTCCCCGAAGACGCGTGACGAAGCCCGACTCACTCACGGACATGTACCATCGCGCGGCCGAATCGCACTCCTATGACGGCCAGCCGCGGTGGGACCCCGCTCGCTGTCCGGTGTGAACCGCTGGCCGAGCGAAGCGATCGGGCGCTCGAGGACTGATCGACGACTGCGACTGTGGCCGCGACGAGGGCTGTCCGGCCTCGCGGTGACGGGCGTGATCGACGCGTTGCTCGGGGAGGAAGAACTCGAAGAGCGGGTGGCAACTGCAACGGGCGAGTCCGAGAAGCGATGGCCGCCAGCGTCGATTTCCTGCCCGAGTTACCTCGTCTCGTCGCCGTCTTCTGGCAGGTCACTGGGTTCGATCTCGCCGTCGAGCAACTGTTCGCCGCGGTCGGTGACATCGTACATGCCCGTCGCGAGTTTCTTCAGGAGACCGTGTGCTGCGAGTTCACGACAGCGGAAGGCGGCGTCTCGACCGCGACAGACGCCCGCTTCGTCGACGTGGCGCGGAGCGAAGTTGTAGTCCTCCCGCAGCACCGCGAGGATCTCTTCGTCGCCGTCCTCGAACCAGTTGGGGCCGGGTTCGAACGTCTCGAAGCCCATCGGTGAGGCCTGCTCGTTCTCGTCGTCGTCCGTGTCGGAGTCGGCCGGGCTCATACGTGCCCGTACTCGATACGCAGTCAAGAAGGGACTGGATCGTGACGACTCGAGGTCGTCAGGAGGGGTGTTGGTGGCTGATCTTCTCGGCGACCGTGCCGGGAATCTGCGTGCCACAGTCTTTACAGCGCCAGGTCGGCGAAACCGAACCCGGCTGTTTCTCCATGTCCTGCTTGAATCGGAGGACGGCACCGCAGACGCAGGTATGCGTTGCCTGTGCCATAGACGATAGCTATCGTCCCGAGGCGATAAAGAATGCGCCGACTGCTCGCTTGCAAGCACACACCTGTCTTCGCCCGCGGACGACGTAGCGTATGGCTCCGAAACGGCCGGACGTCCGCGTCGACGACGAACCAGAAAAGCGGGCATCGTCACCAGCCGTAACGAAAGCGGCCGGGAACGGGGGGACGACCACGCCAGCGGGAGTCGTCCCAGCGACCGGGAGCGACGAGACGCTGGCCGAACCGTCAGGCGACTGTGAACAGAACGGCCCCCTCGTCGCGAGACTCCGATCACTGGCTGGGCGGTAACGACAGTCGCAACTGAACGTCGATGCACATCCGATCACCGAGGGCACTGCAGTTCTCGCTCACGCCGTTCACTCGAGTCACGGACAGCGAACAACGCGGCAGCAGCGATCCCGCGAACCGTGTGAACGAGCACGAGTGCCCGAAGCAGACGGCGAGGGCCGGCCCGTGAACTGTGCGGTCGGTGTGCGAGCAGTTTCATACGGTTTACTGTCGATCAGTTCCGGCGCGACCGCGAGTCCGCCTGCGGTCGCGGCCGGTACACCGGGACAGCATTCCGTATCAGTTGGGGTGATCTTCGTCCTCGAACAGTCCGAGGTCGGTCGCGATCAGGTCCGCGAGGCTGTCGGCGACGTCGGGATCGACTTCGGCGACTTCGTCACCGTCGTGGAGTTGTTCGTTGTGTCGGTCGATCGAATCCGCGAGGTCGGAGAGCGGAACGCGCGAGGTCGTCTCACAGTCGGGACAGACGACCGGAACGCGCGGTTCGTCCCCCGCTGAATCGCTGGGTGGCATCTGTAGACACTCTCGCGGCGATCGTCAAAATCTAATTGGTTCTGTAGTCGCGCAGTCGGTCCTGTTCTGGTCGTCACGCCCTCCGGGACGCCAGAAGCGTCGCCGCCAGCGCGACGAGGACGGCGATCGAACCGAAACCGGGCGTTTCGTCCGCGCTGTCGTCTCCGCCGTCGTTGTCGGAGGCCGAGTCGCCATCGTCGGTACTCGAGTCGTCGCCGTCGTCGCTATCGTCGACGTCCACGTCACGGTCGCCGTCTAGCTGGAGGACGACGACGGCCTGTCCATGCGAGCCGTCCTCGTGGTAGGTCCAGCCGCCAGTGTCCTCGTACGGTTCGGCGGCTTCGATCGGATCGCCGTCACTATCCCAACTGTCGTGGGCCTGCTGGACGTACCCGACGACATCGACGTCATCGGCGTCCTCGCCCTCGATTTCGACCTCGCCGTACTCGAGGGTCTCGTCTTCGGTGAGGCCGTGCCACTCGAGACAGTGAGAGTCGAGGTAGCCGTCGCCCTGCGGGAGGTCGTCGGTCGTGCCGAACTGGTCGGCGTCGAGCGGCCGCTCGTAGCTCTCGGTCAGCGGATACTCGACGACGAACGGGTCGGCGTTGGTGTGCCACTCGAGTTCCTCGCCGGTCGGCACGGTGACGGTCGTGTCGGGAACGCTTTCACCGACGACGGGATCACCGTTTTCGTTCAGCAAAGCGACACAGAGTTTCCCCGAGGCGTCGCCGAGATAGGGGGTCCGGTACTCGTCGCGCGGATTGACGTAGCTAATCCAGCTTCCGTCGCCCGCTTCGGTTTCGAAGTACGGATCGCCTTCTTCGGGCACTGGCTCGACGAACTCCGTTTCGCTGACACCGGTTTGTGTCGCTGCTACTGGTCCGACTCCCGTCGGATCGTCGCTCGAGTCGACCGTGATTGGTGTCGGATCGGCGTCGTCGCCCGCCGACACCGAAACTGCACCGATCGAGACCAGGCCGACTGCAAGAGCGGCCGTGAGGGCGACGAGGAGCAAGCCAGTAAAACGTACCGGGATGCGTGGCGAGACACTCACGCGTTGCCACCTCCGGTCGCGGTCCGACTGGCGGCAGTCGTTGGTCTGTGTCGTGGTCGACCGTTCGTAACCCGTGACAGTCGTCGTTCGCTAGCTGTCATGGAGCTGACTGTCTATCAGTCTAACTGTATATATGAGTCACCTACCCGCCAGTAAGGGAACCGTACTGCCGTCCCGTTGCTTGCGCTGGCACCCAAACCGACTTCCCCCTCGAAGGTGTACGAACCTCGATGCACGTTCGATCGCCCAGTCGAGAGACGGAGTCGACCGACCAAGCCGACTCGAGTTCGGGGTCGAGAATCGGCCGAAAACTGTTCGTTCTCGCCGTCGGCGTCGTCGCAGTCGCGTACCTCGTCTCGCGGTATCGTAGTGAGCGTCTGCCGTCGTCGGTCGCCGAGTTGCGAGAGCGAGCGCCGGCGACGCAACGACTGCGAGAAGAGGCGACCGACGCCGTCTCGAACGAGTTCCAGCCGATTCCGATCGGCGATAGCGAGGAGACGGAAACGGACGAGGCGGAAACGGACGACACTACCGACGTGGTCGACGACGTGGAGACGACCAGCGACGTGACCGACGAGGAGCGATCGCCAGCGGAAATCGCAGAACGGGCGGCCGAAGACGGTCCGGAGCCTGGCGAGATGGCCGTCGACGAGGCGGTCGAAGACGAACTCGCCGGTGAGGAGTCGGCAGAAGACGAGGAGTAATCGGTCGTGGCTCTTCTCGAGTTCGTCACGGTCGCGAACCGAACGGTTCGGAGAACGTGGCTCTTATGCGCCGTTCGCCCCTAGGCCGGGCCGATGACCGACGGAGACGTCGCAGCGTTCACACACCTCGGGCCGACGGTTCGCGGTGCACTCTCCGAACGCGGCTTCTCGAGGCCGACTGCGCCACAGCGGCTGGCGATTCCGCCGCTTGCCGCCGGGCAGAACACGCTCGTGATCGCGCCAACGGGGAGTGGCAAGACCGAGACTGCGATGTTGCCCGTCCTCGACGATCTCGTGGCCGGAGAGGGGCCGCCGAACGGGTTCGGCGCGCTCTATATCACTCCGCTTCGAGCGCTCAATCGCGACATGCGCGAACGTCTCGAGTGGTGGGGCGAGTATCTCGACCTCGCGGTCGACGTCCGCCACGGTGACACGACCGACTACCAGCGTAGCAAGCAGGCGACAGACCCGCCGGACGTGCTCGTGACGACGCCGGAGACGTTGCAGGCGATGTTGACTGGCGAGCGGTTGCGGGACGCTTTGCAAGACGTCTCCCACGTCGTGATCGACGAGGTCCACGAACTCGCGGCCTCGAAACGCGGCGCACAGCTTTCGATCGCCCTCGAGCGACTGCGTGATCTCGGGGGTTCGTTCCAGCGGATCGGACTGTCAGCGACCGTCGGCGACCCGGAAGAGGTCGGTAACTTTCTCACCGGCAGTCGTCCCTGTGAGATACGGGAGATCGACGTCGGAAGTAACGTCGACGTGACGGTTCGGGAACCCGAAATCACCGAAGAAGACGAGGAACTTGCGGGGAGACTGCTGACCGAATCCGACACTGCGAGTCACGTTCGGCTCATCCGTGACCTCGTCGCGGAACACGAGTCGACGTTGATCTTCGTCAATACGCGCCAGACCGCCGAAGCCCTCGGCTCGCGGTTCAAAGAACTCGACCTCCCGATCGGCGTCCACCACGGCTCGCTCTCGAAGGAAGCGCGGATCGATGTCGAGGACCGATTCAAAGCGGGAGAACTGGACGGCCTGCTCTGTACGTCCTCGATGGAACTGGGGATCGACGTCGGCAGCGTCGACCACGTGATCCAGTACCAGAGTCCGCGACAGGTCACGCGTCTCCTCCAGCGGATCGGCCGTGCGGGCCACCGCCAGGACGAAGTCTCGAACGGAACGATCGTGACGACCAGGCCCGACGACACGTTCGAGGCCGTCGCCATCGCGCGTCGCGCTCGCGCCGGCGAAGTCGAACCCGCGGCGATCCACGAGGGAAGTCTGGACGTCGTCGCCAACCAGATTCCAGGGATCGTCCAGAGCCGCGGGGACACCCGTCTCCGGGAGGCCTACGAGACCGTCTCGCGGGCGTACCCATTCCGTGATCTGTGCGAGGAGACGTTCCGCGAGGTCGTCTCGGAACTCGACCGAAACCGGATCGTCTGGTTCGACGAGAGCGAAGCCCAACTCGAGACGACCGGCGGCACCTGGCAGTACGTCTACTCGAATCTCTCGATGATTCCCGACGAGGAGACCTACGAGGTCCACGACATCGCCTCGAGTGGCCAGATCGGGACCCTCGACGAACGGTTCGTCGTCAACTTCGCCGAACCCGGTGAGATCTTCGTCCAGCGCGGCGAGATGTGGCGGATCAGCGAAATCGACGACGAGGAGGCCCGTGTGAAGGTTAGCCCGATCGAGAATCCTGGCGGCGAAGTGCCGTCCTGGATCGGTCAGGAGATACCGGTTCCCACGGCAGTCGCCCAGGAAGTCGGCGAGATCCGTGCCGTCGCACAGCCACAGCTACAGACGGGCGCGGACGCCACCGCCGTCGGCCGCGAGCTCGCGAGTCGGTACCCGGCAGACAAGTACACGCTCGCGGAGGCCTGCGAACAACTCGAGCGCCAGATCGAGAGCGAGTCGCCGATGCCGACGGCCGACCGGATCGTCCTCGAACGACAGGGACGAACGATCGTCGTCAACGCCCCCTACGGCCACACAGCAAACGAAACGCTCGGGCGCAGTCTCTCGGCACTGCTGGGACAACGGGCCGGATCGTCGGTCGGCCTCGAGACGGACCCCTACCGGATCGAACTCGAGGTGCCGACCTCGATCGCGACCAGCGACGTTCTGGCGGTGCTAGAGGAGACCGAGCCCAACCACGTCGAGACGATCGTCGAACTCGGACTCAAGAACTCCGACGCGCTGGCGTTTCGACTCGCACAGGTCTCGGCGAAGTTCGGCGCGCTCAAACGCTGGCAGGGCGGAAGTGCTGGCCGGCTCTCGAACGAACGGCTGCTGGCGGCACTCGAGGGGACACCGATGTACGAGGAAGCGATCCGCGAGGTGTTCCACGAGGACTTGGACATCGAACGGGCGAGTGCGGTGCTCGAGGGAATCCAGTCCGGCGAGATCGAACTTCTGACTCACCGCGGGCGGACGCCGGTCGGGCAGGGTGGCCGCGGCTCTGGCGGCAAGGAACTGCTCGCGCCCGAGAACGCCGATGCGAGCGTCATCGAGACGGTTCGGGAACGGATTCAGAACGACCGCGTCATTTTGCTGTGTACTCACTGTAACGACTGGAAGGTCACGACGAAGGTGAAACGAGTCCGCGACCAGCCCGAGTGTCCCGACTGTGGCTCGACCCGGATCGCGTCGCTGAACCCGTGGGCGGACGAAGTCGTCCAGGCGGTTCGAGCAGCAGAGAAAGACGACGAACAGGAAAAGATGACCGAACGCGCCTACCGGGCCGCGAGTCTCGTCCAGAGCCACGGCAAGCAGGCGGTGATCGCAATGGCGGCCCGCGGCGTCGGCCCGCACAATGCTGCCCAGATCATCAACAAACTCCGGGAAGACGAGTCGGAGTTCTACCGGGACATCCTCTCGAAGGAACGCGAGTACGCACGCACCCAGTCGTTCTGGGATTGAGACGGATTGTTGTACCGCTGCCCCGGTACGACTGCGCTCTGTCTTCCAGTTGCACCGCCTGTCGTTACCAGTTCTCGGTAACTCGCTTATTTTAGTGAACTACCCCCTACTCGCTCACCGGTGACGCGGTTCGCTCTTTGAAGGTAGCGTGAGAGCTCCCGTCTCACGGACCATGCGAACGGACGCTTCGCGCCCGTGAGCAGCGGGCCTTCCTGTTTCTCCGACGCGCTTTGCAGACACCGAGGTGTCCACAGGGAGCGCAGTCTCCACAGGCGTTCGAAAATCAGTCAGTGAGTTTTCTAGCCCATCAGAACCGACTAGCTCTGAGGACGTTGATTCGCAGGTGACATCGACCCGAAGCTGTTTTCGGTGACGATACGAGTCGGACAAATCCGATGCTGGCGGAGACGAGCGTCGAGACTCCTGCCTGCGCCGACGGCCGTCCGAAACCTGACATACACATTGCCATACGATTTATAGGAAACCAGACGAGTTGTCTTTCCAATGTCATCATATACCGTTCTTTTCGTCGACGATAGCGACTTTATGACCCAACACGTCAGTGAGACGTTAGAGTCGGAACACGGATATGAAGTCGAAGCAGTGACGACAGCATCCGGGGCACGTTCTGCGTTCGAATCGACAGGATTCGACTGCGTCATCGCCAGCTACGAGCTACTCGACGAGAACGGTATCGAACTCGCGGCCTCTCTGCAAGACATCGCGGACGACATCCCGTTCGTTCTCTTTACCGGAAACCCGCTCGAGCCGCTGGTCGAAGAAGCACGTGAGGCAGGCGTCACGGCCTTCGTCAGCAAAAGCGACCACGCGACCGGCGACATGAACGTCTTTGCAAACCGGATTCGACTCTCGATCGAAGCCGTGAACTGACCGACTTGGTCTCTTCTCCGTCCGTAACGACCATACGACTTGCTCCCGTCCGCTCGAGTATGAACATCGCGCCGGGGGGCTGGAAGTACGCTTTCGTTTTCCTGCTCGCTGCCCCCTTCGCTTTCCTGTTTAGCATCGGCGCGAGTCTCCTGTTGCTCGCGCTCGGTGCCGGAGCACTCGCGTTTTTCCGTGATCCCGAGCGGACGCCACCACCAACCGGCGTCGTCTCGCCGGCCGACGGAACCGTCTCGGTTCTCCGGGAAGACGGGGGCCACGTACGCCTTGGCGTCTTCATGAACGTCTGGCACGTCCACGTCGTCCGCGCACCTTTCGCCGGCGCCGTCACCGATCTAGAGCACGTCTCCGGCGCGAACAGGCCCGCCTTCTCGAAAGAGTCCGACCGGAACGAACGCGTCCACGTCGAACTCGAGACCAACTCGCCCGAGTTACCGTCGGTCGACCTCGAGTCGAATCCGATCGAGGACGGAAGCGACACGGCCGGTCCGAAAACCGACGGCGAGGCTTCCGACGCCACGGTTACCCTCATCGCCGGCGCGTTCGCCCGCCGAATTTTCCCCTACGTCGAACCAGGCGACGACCTCGAGCGAGGCGATCGGCTCGGCCACATCGCCTTCGGGAGTCGGGTCGATCTGGTCTTCCCGCCGTCGGTCGATCCCGACGACCTCGCGGTCGAACCCGGCGATTCGGTGACCGCCGGCGAGACGGTAGTTTTCGACTCGCATTCGGTCGGTGACTGATCGGACTCGAGCGAAGCGGTTCCGAGCGGTCAGCCAGGCCGATTCGGCGGCCGACCGGCCAAGTCGACTGGACCGTTCACGAGCGACAAGTCAGTATAAAAATATTTGTTCCAGGTGTCCGGGATACTCGTATGGGATCGTCCCCGACTGCGAATCCTCCACGACAAACCGGCAAACAGGCACCCCTCGGCGTCAAGATCATCTGCGTGCTCGGCGTTCTCGCGTCGATACTCACCTTGTTCGTCTCGCTTCAGATCATGACTTCCGGGGGGCAGTTCGCGGGCCTCGGACTGCTATTCCTGGCCCTGACAGGTGCCTACCTGGTCGTGATCTACGGCCTGTGGACCGTCCAACCGTGGGGCTGGACGTGGGGCATGATCGTGTTCGTTTTCGGCGCAGTCATGGATCTCTTCCAGGGGGAGGTCCTCAGTTTGCTCATCAGTCTCGTGATCATCGCGTACCTCTACAGTAAACGAGACTACTACCGGGACTAGCCCGAGCGGGAACAGAGACGGATCGACGCTCGAAAGGCGACCTAGTGGCGGGCCAAGCCTGAACTGATGGGTCGAATCTGGCGGCGTGGCTCGATTCGACCCGTCAGTCGACGGTTGGGACGGTACTAGTGCTTTGGCAAGCC
>JGI2924J29684_1076962_pt1 | contig 12535 bp, 11 predicted proteins | sample BenlonsequencITS_FD_29684 | JGI IMG/M metagenome (IMG submission 29684)
TTTCACCCACATTCTTATCTGGCAATTGACCAAGTTCATCCGCACTTAAAGCCTCAATGATTTGAGATGCGTCGCGCTTGTCCATGATGCCCTGCTTACGTGAAAGAAGAGAACCTTCAATCACAATCGTGTCCATCATTGATGTTTCGTCTTCTGTGGACTGAACGCTCTCTTGCGCGAAAGCGGGCAAGGTAAAAGCTGTAGAAAGCGCTAAAATAGATGTTTTAATCAGAGCCGTCTTCAAGACTAGGTTTTTCTTAGACATGGTATCCCCTCAGGTATAAATCAGAGCGGGTCAATCGCGCTCCAACCTTTAAGACGGAAGGAATTTCGCGATCTGTTTGACAGTTTTATGAAATGAAGTTTCGACCTCACGGATCAGAAAAATTCTAAAACCCGTAGCTCAACCCAAGATAAACAGTGCGTCCTACATATTCATGCTCAGTGTTCCAGCTTTCTCGACTGCCCTGAAACTCTGTTGTGGGTTCATTGTTGAGATTAACGCCTTCAAGAAATAATTTGACCCCATCGTTAAACGTGTATGAGAGCTTAGCATCCCAACGCCCAAATTCGCCTTGGCTTAAATTATCGTTTGGATTGTCATGATCAAAACGCGTCAGATAGCTGTCATTATAGGCATAGGAAATGGAGGCATCTGTCTTTTTATTTTGATATAAGAAAGACAATGCATATGTGTGATCAGCTTGATTTAGCAATGGAAATGATTGCCCATCAATTATTGTTTCGCCATCTAAAATGGTTGCATTTGCCGCTATGCTAAAACCACGAAAGAGGGATGGAAGGACAGAATCCAACCTTGTATTTAGCCCTAATTCTATGCCGGTCAAACGGCTACTTCCAGCATTGATAAATGATTGTATTTGTAAATTATCTAATCCACTTATCTGGGCATCGCTAATAATGTCTAATCCGCGCACATTCAATTCTGAACGAATATTATCTTCGCCGGCAATTGTTTGTGAAACCTCTACAATGTCGTCAGAAATATCTTTGTGAAACACATTCACATACAGCAATGACAAATCATTTGGATACCATTCAAAAGATGCATCATAATTCCATGATACACGCGCACTGAGATCAGGATTTCCTATCTGTAAGACTTCTCCTGCCTCATTCTCATACAAGTAAGAACGAGGTGCGATATCTGTATAATCTGGACGCCCTATTGCGCGAGATACGCTGGTGCGGACAAGCAGATTATGGTGCAAATTCCAAGTCGCGATAAGACTTGGCAACCAATTTGTATAATTGTCATTCTGTTTGATTAGTTTAGCTGCACCATCTGAAAGCAAATAGCCGGATGTTTCTACTTGCGTTGATTCAATGCGAAGCCCTGCAATTATATCAACAAATGAAATCGCCTTTTTCCCCATAAGATATAGCGCAAAAACATCTTCCTCTACCATGTAATCAGATGAAAACTCAGCCTGAAACTCCCCCTCTTCATCAAGTTGGAAATAGAGTGAATTAGAAGTGTCAGCATAGAATGCTTCTAAGGCGTTGATGTCCAATAATATGTTGGGGGCGCAAAGGCTCTTATTGCAGTTTTCAAAAGCGCTATGTGTGAAATTTGAGGAAGTTGCCAAATTCAATTGCGATATTCCAGAGAGGTAAACCGGCTCTGAGAAATCACGTTCACGGTGCGTTGAGCGATATTTAATGCCCGTTTTCAATGATGTATTAGCGCTGGAGAACCATTCTAAATCTCCACGAAAAGATGAAGATGTCTCCTTCATCTCACTTTCCAAACGATCAAGCGTTTCTAATTTAAAATAAGTCGGTGATTGTCGGTCCAACGCTTCTTCTTGCGGCGTCAGATGCACAATCCCTTTTGCATCTATAATGAAACTTTCTGGACCAAGAATAGGATCTGTTGCAAACTTCCAAAATACATTTGGTTCGGATATCTGGTTCTGGTTTGAGTTCAATTTATAACTCAAAACGAGGTTATCAAGATGATGTTCACCACCGCCAGCAATGGAAAATATCGTCTTTTTGGGTTCTTCAAGCCTCAGGTTTAGATTTGCGGCTACATTCTCCACTTCGCCAGTAGTAGGCGTAGTGAAGCTAAGCTCTTGTCCCAAAACTTCTTCATAGCGATTGCGATGCTGAAACTCCTCCCAGCGCGCCCAAAATGTTGTGGCATAAAATCTGTTTGTGTCATTTGGTCGATATTCTAAAACGCTGTTCAAATTGCGTCTTTTGCGGCCAATCACATAATAATTATTTTTGATCAGATTCGGAATTGCCCCAGTCTGATCTCCTGTTTCAGACGTGATCTGAGACCAATCATCCTGATAAATACCTGAAGCAACATATTCTCTTTCAGACATGGCTCCCGACAATAACATCCCCCACTTTTGATCCCTTGATTTTGCCGACAATGTCGTTTCCAATGCGAATGGATCAGATCCTCCATACGAATTCTCTAATGCTGAAATCTCTTCAAACCCATATTTAGCAGATACTTGCCCATCAAAATGACTGCTGCGGTCAAAAGGTGATTTTGTTTCGACATCCAACGTTCCACCGATACCCTGCCCATCCATATCGGGTGTTCGAACTTTTCGGATAACAACGCCGTCAACCACACCACTGGCAATCATATCCAAAGGGGCCTGACGACCGCCGCTCTCTGTCTCTGGCGACCCTATATTCGTCCCGTTTAGGGTTATATTATTAAGTGTTGGGTTGATGCCGCGAATTTGGAAATAACGTCCCTCTCCCTTTTCAACCAACATAGATACGCCAGGAAGCCGATTTATACTTTCACCGATATTGTTGGAGGGAATCTGTCCCAATTCATCGCTAAAGACACTTTCAGTAATTGTATCACTTAAGCGTTTGTTTTTCAGTGATCGAATATTTGACAGCATACTCCCCTTAAGGAGAACTGTATCCAGCACAAGTGGATCTAACCCTGTAAGAGCGATTGCTGAGCTCTGATCATTACCCTTATTGGCTAAAATTTCTGAGGGAAGCCGTGGGGCACTATTCTCTTTAGAATCTATTGAAATAGCTTCAATTATGTAAGAGCCAAGCTTATCTTGGTGAAAGCGTAATTGAGAGCCAGACAGGGCAGCTTCTAAAGCTTCTTGCGTCGTGAACTGCCCCACAACATAACCATTTGTTTTGTGGGCGGTGTCCTTATTCCTAAAAACCACATCAACATCATAGATCTTGGCAATTTCAAGGAGTTGGTCTGACAATAAGTCAGGCTTTAAATCTAACCAAACTGAGTCTTCTGCATGAGCAGGCAAAACAACATTGATACAAACGACACTCGCCGCCAGAAATAAATTCCGAAACATGCAAAGCCCCTCTTACATGCCTCTTATTATTCCAGAACTGTGTCAGTTATTTATCAGTCGCTTCGGTTCTTGAAATTTCGACCTCTCCTAGTGTATTTTTATGCACGTCGAGGCTGAAAAGCTCAGCTAAAGTATCAGAGAAAGCGTCTGGACCAGTAATTTCATACACGCCGGATACTTTCTCTGCTCCTAAATCAGGGTCATTCAGGATAATTCCGGCCTCAAAATAGCGATTAAATTCATCCACGACTTCAGAAAGCGACACATTGTCGAAATAGAGTTTATTTTCTCGCCACAGCGCGATTTTGCTTTCATCGATTGGGGCCAACTCCAAACGTCTGTCTTTCAAATCAAATGAAGCAATATTCCCCCTGCCAACCGCTGTGACCACATCATCATAATGTATCTCAACCAAACCAGTTTCAACGCTTAGGTCTACTTTGTTCTCTTGTTTATCAATTTCAAAAGACGTCCCTTTAACGACGAACTGCACGTCACCGGAATCAATGATGAATGGTTTGGATTTATCATGAGCGACATCCAAAAACACGCGACCACTCTTTAACGCCATCAAACGAGAGGATGATGTCTGTTCAAAAATAGCTTCGGACATACTGTCCAACCAGATACGGCTCGTATCCGCCAGTTCATAATTATCAACTCTGGTTTGGATTGCCTCCAGATGTATTGGAGCCTGTTGGTCATCGTTTCTGCCAATTTGAGGCACGAGAATGATAGCTATCGCTAATCCAGCAGCGATCAAAGCGCCCCATTTTGCATATGATGTGGACCGTTTAGGCTTGCGATTAAAGGCAATGACCTGACCTGTATTTTCGGCTTTTTGTTCAGCGAGAGATAAAAGCGCATAATATTGAGCAAGCGCTTCTGTTGCCATTTTATCTTTTGCCAACCATGCCTCAAACTGAATTTGTTGACTGTCGTCTAAACCGACTTCTAACAGGTTCGCCCAATCAACAGCTTCAGCCAGAATTTGTTCTGAAATCACTTTATTCTTATTTATTGTCATGATTTTGCCCAGACATAATTCATTAGTTTTGTATGCGACCTGTTGATGAGTTTCCTCACTCGCGCAATCGAAACATCTAGCTCCTCAGCAACTTGAGGCAATGTTCTTGATTGAACACGATGTAATTCAAAAGCATCACGTTCATCTTGCGGCAATTTTTGCAACCCTTCCTCAAAGCGACGATAGGATTCTTTTCCAGCAAGCTTATCATCAAGAGAGGTATCATCATTTGTCAGCGCTAAATCATAGATGGGAACATGCATTCCCGACTTCCGAGTGTGCGACGCCCTAAACCAATCAGACACTAAATTTGAAGCCATTGCGAACAAATACCCTTGGACGTTTCTACGTTCGCCTTCGATAGAAGAGGTAGTCAGAATTCTAGCTGCTAAATCATTTAAGCAATCTTCAGCATCTTGGTCAGAGGGCAATCTGGACCTTAAAAACCTCTTTAAAGCAGGTCGCAAGCTCAAATAAGATCGCATAAGATCGCTTTGAGTTTCCATCCTGTGTACTTTCTCTACTAACTGGACCATCCAACCCGCTTCGTCTGAACTCGCTTTTTAACAATTTGCAACTGTTTCAAATGGCAAATGACCAGCTAAATCTACAATTCACAAAACCTTCACACAAGGAGACAGTTTTCATCCGTCTTACATTCTTGAGGTGATATAATTTTGCTTTGATGATTTTTGATCTTCTAAATATCCATTTAGTTTGACGCGATTTCATACTGCCAAATTCAACCGCGCTTTAACCAATCCTATTTCCGACTCTAGAAGGGCAGTACCAAAACTTACCTTCCACTGAAAATAGTAAAGTCGATCAGCCTCTCGTTTTTAGGTCGTTAAAATTTTAAATATCTAGCTTTTTCTGCATATTTGAGAATAATTCGCAGTTGCATATGCGCTACGAAAAGAGTAGACCCTCCCCACGGCCACATGAGAATGATTATTAATTGCCTTTTGGGCAAGAGGGATAAAATGATAAAGAAACTGGTATTTCAAAGCGCAACCGCTATGGCCGTAGCATTGGCAGCACATCAAGTTGCATCGGCACAAGAGATTGAAAACACATCAGCGCAAGTATCCGATGGGGAATTTCTAGGGACACTTACTTTGGGGGAAAGTAAGCGTGACGTCCAAACAGACACCGCGACGCCCGTCACAACAATTGATCAAGAGGAAATCGAAGACCGCCAAGCAGGCACAATTGCTGAATTAATTGACTCTGTGCCCGGTGTTTCACTTGTGAACGGCTCGACCCCGTCTGGATCAGGTATCAATATTCGTGGTTTCGGTGCAAACGGCACCTACGGTACGGATCAAAAAGTAGCCATTCAAATTGATGGTGCCAGCGTCGGTTCTGAAGAATTATATCGCATTGGAACGCAGCTTTATACTGATCCAGCTTTATTCAAGAGTGTAGATGTCATTCGCGGAACGGTAGGTAGTTTCGAATACGGGTCAGGTATTGTCGGTGGTGTCGTCAAACTAACAACGATTGATGCCTCTGACATGATCAAGGACAACAAATCATTCGGTTTCCGTCAAACCCTCGGTTACGCCTCCAATGGTAATGGTTTCAATTCTTCTAGTACACTCGCACTTCAGCCCACTGAAGGGTTTGAGCTTCTAGGGAATTTCTCTTGGAAAGAGCAAGAAATACAAACCGACGGTAGCGGCAATGATATTACCAATACAGAATTTGAACTACCTTCATATTTGTTGAAAGCTAAATACAGCGCCGGATCACACAGTCTCGCTGCTAGCTATACACAATCTAATTCAACTGACCGTGATGTGCCATATGACTCATTTGGTTTATCAGGCGGCGGATTTGGTAATGTTGATAGAGACATCTCAACACAATCAGCTTCTTTGACATACAACTATGCGCCTGAAGAAAATGATCTAATTGATCTAGATGTTATACTTACTTATGCAAACCAAGAGATTGATCAGGAAAGTGTGAACCCTGGCGGATTTGCAGTTATCAATGCAGATCACCAATATGAAACAACAAAACTGACGGTCAAAAACACCTTTAATCTAGGTACTGAATCAATTGATCATGATTTAAGAATTGGTGCAGAAATAATCCAGAAAGATCGGCTTGATGCATCTTCTGCACCCGGCGGAACGGATGATCGAGTCGCACTATTCCTTGTTGATACAATCGACTTGCTAAATGGATGGAGCTTCTCTCCGGCTGTTCGCTATGAAACATCCACTATTGATGGCACACTCAATGATGATAGCGAGATTTCCTACGAAAATGATGCGTTAATGGGCGGCGCATCATTACGATATGAATTCTCTTCCGGATTTGCACTATTTGGGAGCTATGCACACACTGAAAACCTCCCAATTCTTGATGACCTAGAAAACGCTGTATACATGGAGCAGCCAGAGGTCGCTGATACATATGAAATCGGTACATCTTATGATCGAAGCAACCTTTTCACTGAAAATGACAATCTGTCATTTAAGCTGAACTATTTCGATACAACGCTTGAAGATGTTACCTCATACTCAGGTGTCACAGAAGTTGGTCTAACAGGATTTGAACTTGAAACATCTTATGCTCTTTCGAGCGGTTTCTATTCTGATTTGAACGCAACCATTTTTGATGCAGATGAAACGACAAGCTCTGGCAATCAGGTTGATTGGCGAAATTCTATCGCAGACAATGTACGCTTTACCCTCGGGAAACGCTTTGGCAGACTCATAGATGTAAGTGGTGAGATCGTCGCCGTTGATGAACTCGATACAAATGGCACAATCGATACTGGATATGTAACTGCGAATTTGCGCACGACCATTACGCCTCAAAACGGTTTCTTGGAAGGCTCTTCATTGCGGATTGGACTAGAGAACGCTCTAGACCAAAAATACACTCCAGCAATAGCGACACGTCCTGCGATCGGTCGCAATTTGAAAGTGACAATCTCAAAAGCGTTCTAATTTAGAAACGAAAACAGGAGCGACCAACACAGGGTCTGCTCCTGTTTTCAACATTCATATCTTAGAGCAATTCTTATGCATCCAATCGGAAATTCGCAAAATGACTTCAGGTAGTTCTTACTTTAGCTCTTTTGGTAAAATTTATGAAATGGGCGGGCCTGTGCTCGTTATTCTGGCTCTAACCTCAGTCCTTACATTCACGCTGATCCTTTATAAACTTTGGCAATTTTATACCAATGAGATTGGTCGACACAAATTACTAAAACAAGCCTTATTTCAATGGGATAATGGGCTGAAAGATCCGGCAAAAAGTGCGCTTGAGCCGAGCAAGCATTGTCTAATGCCCATGATACAATTGGGTATGTCGCTTCATGGCCGTGAGAATATCAACAAACGATTAGAATCTGAGGCTGAACAAGCTTTTCAACCATTTGAACGAGGGTTTCGAACGTTGGATATGGTTGCACAACTCGCGCCCCTACTCGGCCTTTTTGGAACCGTTCTTGGGATGATCGAAGCTTTCAGAGCATTGCAAGGCGCAGGCTCCCAAGTTGACCCAGCCATTCTTGCGGGTGGTATTTGGGTTGCTCTCATGACGACTGCTGCGGGATTGGCCGTCGCAATGCCGACATCAATTGCACTCTCTTGGTTTGAGGCTCAAATGGACAATGAACGTCGCTTTGCTGAGCACGCCATATCCACACTAGACACCCCTCAAGCTGCAGAACCCCAAATCAATACAGCAGAGGTTTCGCAATATGGCGCTTAAACGTGCGTATGTCCGCAAGCGAACATCAATTACATCACTCATAGATGTAATTTTTCTTCTGCTGCTTTTTTTCATGCTGGCATCCACATTCACAAAGTTCTCAGAAATCGAAATCAGCAGCGGTTCTCAATCAACATCATCTGTTCAAAATGAAGACATAATACGGCTCAATATCGGCGCTCAAAAAGTAACGTTAAACACGAGCGAGCAGTCTGATGATTTAGCTTACAAACATATTCGAGCTTTAAAGGCGAAGGGCCGAACTTTAATTGCAATATCGGTAAACGAAGATGTTTCAACCCAAAGACTGACAACGGTATTAACTCAGCTAAATGGCATTGATGGACTTCAGATAAATGTAATGGAGCCGCAATGAGAAAAGTTCAACGCGCCTCCAAACGTGAACCGATTATATCATTGATCAATATCGTTTTTCTGATCTTGATTTTTTTCATGGTCGCCGGCTCGCTTTCTGGTCCCAAACATGACTCTTTGGAATTCACTCAAACATCAGATCTAGACTGCTGTGTTCCTCCTGATGCGCTCATAATATTGCAAGACAATTCGCTATCTCATGAAGGGCAGGACAATGTTAGCTTGCATCAATACCTGCAGAGCCAGCCACCTGAAACCTCGGTGATAAAAATCCTTCCCGACAAAAACCTACCAGCGCATGACCTATTAAATCGGATCAAAGAAATTAAGACTCAGGGCGCTTTCCAGATAGTCATAATGACGGAGAATATTTCCCAATGACCCGTTCTAAAATTTTAAAAGCGAGCGTTTGTTTTACATTTGCCTGCTCTGCACATGCTAGTCTGCTCATAATTACCCCGCAAGCAGAACCAGAAACGGCGTTAGTCGCTGGCAGTTCGATGAGTGTAAATTGGAATAGTTCTTTCAACATCCCTCACTCAGTTGAAGCAACCCCATCTACGAAAGCAGACGACACAGAGGAGCCTACACAAAAAAGCCCACCTCCACCTCGCAAACAGATCAAGGACACAAAAACATCAATCAAACCTCCGGCAGCCAAATCAAAGCCGCCTAAGCCTGTAGAATTAAAGCCAGAAATTCCACAGGATAAGATTGCAATTCCCAAGCTTCCTGCAACGCCTCTACCGAAAACCAAAGCTGCAGTTAAAGAGAGCGTGGAGACACCCCCAACATCCAAACAAACATCTCAAACCGACACGACAAAAACGAACGATCCCGAAAATGCAAAAGATGCAGGTAAAACCTCATCATCCGCAGCAACACATAAAAAACATCCCAATGATGAAACCAAATTGGCAGCATCAAAAGCACAAAACTTCTCTAGTGCAGCCACACAATCAGCACACCGCAAACACAATAACACAGCAGTCGGCAACGCGGCAGAAAGCAATTATAAAGGTCTGGTATTGCAGCACTTAACACGGCGCAAAAAACCGCGTGCAACCAGCCCCGGCTCAGCATTCGTTGCATTCACCATCACACATGACGGTCAAATAGATGCAATTTCGATTTCAAAAAGTTCAGGATCAAACCGGTTTGATAGAGAAGCTTTGAAATTAATACGCAGAGCAAGTCCATTTCCCCTTCCTCCCAACAAAGCAAAAACTAGCTTTACTGTGGAAATAAAAGGCAAATAGAGGTCTCAGCACCTCTCATTTGTATCCAACTTATTCTATGCCTCAAAACAAAGGGTTCTAATCACGGCCACAGTGACTAGAACCCTCATTTTGTCGCTGCAATTATCTGAAAATATTCATGAAAATCGCAGCCACAATTTCAAACCGATTTACAAACGCAAACTTTTAGTATGCGTCTTTTTCGTCAATTTCATTGACGACACCATCAGCATTTGAATCTAAACGACTAAACATACGAACACCTGAAGCTTGGAATTCTTCTCGGGTGAGAATGCCATCTTTATCCGCATCCAGAATACCAAAGCGCACATATGCTTGCTTTAACTGCCTGTCACGTTGTTCAGCTAAGTCCTGAGCTAAACGGGCTTCATATTCAGCAACATATTCATCAACGAGAACCTGTTCGTCACTATTTGGGTCTCGTGCATCAAAACCAGCGTCACGTACTTTTTTATACTCTTCCTGACTGACATTTCCGTCTCCATCTGCATCATATGCATTGTAGAAATCAGCCTTTGAATGCCCACCACCTTTGGACACGCGTTTTGGTTTTGCATTTTCTTTATCTTTTGATTTTGTTTCACTTTTTGCACCAGTTACAGTTTCGGTGACTTCAACAGCTTCAGGAGCAGAAGCTGCAAGATCTGTTGTCGCGCATGCTGCTAAAGCAAAAACAGGTACTGCCCCTAAAAGGACGGATTTTAGAATATTCATAGGATTACCCCGATAATTAAGAATGATTTGATTAGCGTGTGACTTCGAAGGTCAGAGAGGTTGAATAGCTTCGAATATCTGTTTCCGAACCTGCAGGTGCCTCAGCACGATGACGCGTATACAAAAGATATACGCCAGGTTGCTCAAGGCTAAGATCTAGAATCCCATCTGAGTTTGTTGTGACTTGTTTCTTACCTTTATCATCGGAATAATGACCACCTTCACGCAGTAATTCCATGTCCTGATCAGCCATTGGCTGGCCATCAAAAGTCACTTTTAATTGAAAGCTTTCACCGACATACAATTCATTGGGGTGGCTCAGTGGATGAAATACCAAGCGGCCAATAGTTTCATTCACAGCACTATCTGTTGGTGCCCCTTTAGAAACATAAACATTGGCAACAGTCGCGGTTTGTGAGGTTACAAATGTCTCACCTTCGGCTAGCTCAACCTCAGCACCATTTTCACCGCGAGCAGCTTTAAGCTCTCCCGTTGCAGTCTGAATCATCTTACCTTTCCGGCCAAGACGCTCTCCCGTTGAAAATTTATAAGTTCCTGATTGGCTTATGGTATTTTCAAGAATTGTCGTTTGTTTCAATTCTACAACATTGTCATATGAATAGCGCACACCATTGGGCGCGATATAATGCCAATCACCTGATTTCACACCGACTTCAGGGTTTGAAAAATCTTCAGTGAATGAAGACTCAATTGTGATATTCTTACCTTGAGTAAAATCAAATGCATTAGGCCTCATAAAAGACGTATGTGCATATGCAGATGTGCTGCCCAAACACCAAATCCCGACACTAATCAAAGCCATTTTTTTAAACATAGAATTCTCTCCAATTTCTCCTAAACGTTCTTGTCAGACATATTTTGAGAATGCAAGTCATTATCATTATTTACATAGGCAAAATCATTGAATTTTTCTATTTCACGACACAAAAAAGGTGAGTATCCCGATAAAGAAAACAACACTTGCCCCGACCAGCTTCATGCTTGTTACCAAACGAAAACGCATCGTGAAAAATAGGAAAAAGCCAATAAGTGAAAGCGTCATGATAAAGACAGCAATTACATCAATCACAAATCTCCAAACTTTCCCGGCCTCTTTGCCGCGATGGAGGTCACGTATAAATCCACTTACGTTTGAACGCTTTGTTTCAAGCCGAGCCAAACCTGAATTTAGATCGATATGAGCGGTCGTATCCCCTTTTACGCCTTTAAAACGCAACATGGCTTCATCTTCAAATATTTCAGCATTTGCAAATTCCCCAGAGAAATTTGAAGCTTTCCTCAAAGCACTCTCCAAAAATTCTTCTGGATTGTCTTGCGCCAAAACATGCTCAATACTCTCCATAGGTAGAGAGACTTCCTGACTTATGGGTGTCGCTTTTGTTTTCAGCCATTCCGGATGATTGAGTAGCAAGCCAGTAACAGAAAAAAACATGAGCGCCATAAATGCAAAAGCAGATAGATAGTTATGAGCCGCTCTAGCAAATTTATAGATGACCGCTTTCTTTAATTTAGGTATCCTGAACCTATGAACCAGCGTTAGCGCATTATCAGTCATGAGCTTTTAGTCTTTGAAAAATCTATAGATATTTTACCAAGCTCAGACCCTGGGTCCACCGTCCAAACATCTGCTGTATTTGAGAGATTCACTGGCAATTTTACATATTGATGTCCGCCATGCTCTCTTGAGGCTTCAATATGTAGTATGTATTCACCCTGCTCTACTGGACGCCCGTGATCATCAACACCATCCCATTCAATATCATACACTCCCGGCGGTTTGGTTGGACGGGCTACATGATCAATCACCGCTGGCTGTTTTCTGCCAACACGGCGCCAATGAACATAATTTTCTTCAATCCATCGGGGACTATCGCCCAACATAAGCAAATGCTTGACTGGCTTGTTTTCAGCATCTGTCACCCAAGCAACGATATATGGATATTCATAATCACTGATATCGATTTCAGGCACGCTGTATTTTACACGCATTTTCCAATCAGGAGCCCATGGATTTTCAACACCTGCCTCAGCCGCGGTAATTACCTCAACTGGTACTCTTAATCCTTCCC
>JGI2924J29684_1076959_pt1 | contig 12488 bp, 10 predicted proteins | sample BenlonsequencITS_FD_29684 | JGI IMG/M metagenome (IMG submission 29684)
CCGCCAGATACCCGGGCATCCGGCGGTCAAGTACCGCCTTCCATTCATTGGTCAGCGCTGATCCCTTCCCTACACCTGATTTAAAACCTGACGGTCAGGTTTGCGGCAAAATTTGCAGGTGCCTGTGCCACTCCGTAGCTGGACCAATATTTCTCATTGGCAAGGTTATTTCCTTTTAGCCCCAATCTCCATGATGGTTGTTCAAAGAATATGGAAGCATTGAGCAATGTATAGGAAGGAACGGCCACCACATTGTCGCTGAACAGGTAGTTTTCATCCACATAGTTGCCTCCTACCCCGATCCCAAGCCCCTTGAGCTTGCCTTGGAGCGCATAGGAAAGCCAAAGGTTGGCCACATTTTCAGGGGCACCCACTGCCTTGTTGCCCTCGATATCCTCGTCACTGGCCTTCACGATCCTATTGTCATTAAAGGCATATCCCCCCACGATGTTCAATCCGGCAATGGGATTGGCAACCACTTCAAAATCGCCCCCCTTGCTTACCTGACGGCCATCCTGTTCGACAAAACCGTCTGCATTGGTCCGAACGGCATTATCTATGGCGATATGGTAATAGCTTATCGTAGCGGTAAGTCGCTTATCAAATACTTCTGCCTTAACGCCCCCTTCTGCCTGTTCGGCATATAAAGGATCCAGCACCAACAGTGCCCCGTCCGGCTGGTTGGCAGGCGCCTGGTTCTGAAATCCGTTCATGTAATTCCCAAATACCGACACCTGTTCTTTAACCAACTGGTACACCAGTCCGAGCTTTGGAGCTAGTGAGGTTTGTTCATAGCCTTCGACAGCCCCGTTATCCGGCCTGGAAAAATGGTCCAGTCGTAAACTGAGCATGGTGGAAAGGCGGTCGGTCAGTTCCAGCACATCGGAAACATAGACGCTATAGGTATTGTCATTGGCCCGGTGCCATCCCGGCCAGTTTCCGGCCACCATATAGGGGTCAAGTTCTTGCTTTCGCAGCACCCTGAAATCGGTGGTCACATCTACGGTATCTATAAATCCGGAAGTGGCAGCCTCACTCCGCGCATCCATAAACCTCAAGCTCGCTCCCACGAGCATTTTGTGACGAACGGTCCCTGTGGCAAATTCCCCATTGATATTTTCCTGGATATTGGTATAGCTGTTATAGATAGGTCCCCAATTGCCTATGTTCCTGGCCGCCAAGCCCGGTGAGAGCCAGGTCGCATAATATTGGTAACTGTGATCGACATCCTCTTCCACATAGGAAAAAAGGGTCGTCGACGTCCAGTTCGCTGCCAATCTGTACTGGGCTTGGGTAAACAGTTTCAAGGATGAGGTGGAGGCATTGGCATCCTCGTGGAAGAGTACTTTATTGTAATCGATCAATAAATCTTCGGGGCTTGTAATACCGGAATTTGTACCATACCTGGAGTATAGGGTCCGCGTACTTTTGGCGTCGAACAGTTCTGCGTCCAAGGTAAGGGAAAGCCTGTCGGATGCGATATGTTTCAAGCTAGGAGCGATCAAGAAGGTGTTGTTAAACCCGTAATCCAGGAAACTTTTCTGTCGGTTCAGTGCGGTGTTCAACCTGAACAAGGTTTTCTTGTCCCGGGTCAAGGGAGTATTGATGTCGGCGGTGATACGGTGCAAGTTAAAGCTTCCCGTCGTATAGCCTATTTCGGTCTGTTTATCCTCCGTTGGCTTTTTGGTGACCAAATTTACCACGCCCCCAAAAGAGGAAACATTACTCCCAAACAAGGTTCCCGACGGGCCTTTGAGCACCTCTATCCGCTCGACATTACCGATATCCACGCTGGACCTACCAGTGGACGTCTCCATACCGTTCCTGGAATTGATCCCGATATTGAACCCCCTGAACGTCGCGGCAAAACCTCCGGAGGGATAGACGACCGGTACTACCCCTGTTGCATTCCTAACACTCTGGTCGATGTCCGTCAATACTTGTTCTTGTAGGAGTTCCTTGTTCACCACACTGTAAACCTGGGGATTTTCAAGGTTTTCCAAAGGCATCCTGGCCACGTATTCGGTAGCTTTATCGGCAAAGCGGTTTACTTTCCTATCGGACACGATCACTTCCTGAAGGTCGCTCCCGTTTTCAAAGAGCACTATTTTGCCGAGGTCCTTTCTTTCACCTGACTTTAGCGCTACCTGCACAGTCCGCTTTCCAAAACCGATATGCGAGACCAACAATTGGTGATTGCCCCTTGGTAGGCCCTCCACGACAAATGCTCCCTTCCCGTCGGAAAGGGCTCCCTTGTCAAGTTCTTTGAAATATACGTTTGCGTAGGAAATGGGCAGCCCGTCGTTGTCAGTGATCTTTCCATGCACCGATGATTGCCCTTGCTGTGCCAGGGAGGAAAATGTACCTCCCAGCACGATGATATACATTATGAAAATACCCTTTGAGGCGCTATTTGATAGGAAAAGGTTCATTTTGATTTTATTTGGATTAATTAAAAACAAAACAAAAGTAATGGATATTTTCCTTGCCTGCAGCTTTGCCAGAGAAAATTCCAATTGATTTTTTCAATCATATTTTTATTTAGATTTAATTTTAATAAACGCTTGATTCAACGGAACGCCCCTCTTTATTTTGTTGTCCGAACACCCAATATTCTTTAACCCTTCCGACCAAATGTTCCTTAGAAGTAAAAAAAACCATCAACGCACAGCCCGTTCCGTCCATTCGGAAAAGGAGTTCGAGGAGCTCTACACAATGTATTCAAGGGCGATGATTTCCATGGCCCATAACCGTACCGGTGACAGGGAAGCCGCAAAGGAAATCGTCCAGGACGTCTTTCTCTCGCTATGGGAACGGCGTGAAGGGCTCAGGGTCCATGGTTCCATCAAACACTACCTTTTCCGGGCCGTTAAACTGGAAATAATAGACCATTACCGTAAAAAAAACAGCAGGGAGAAGCACCAACATTATCTTGTTGAAAATGCAGGTCGGTGGTCACGTTCCACGGAGGAAAGGGTACTGTTCAATGAATTGAGCGGGAGCATTTCGGCCCTCGTGGAGAAACTGCCCTCCCAGTGCCGCGAAGTATACCGGTTGAGCAGGGAAAAAGGCCTGAACAACAAAGAAATCGCCCTCTCCCTGACCGTCACCGAAAAAACCGTGGAATCCCACCTTACCAAAGCCCTCAAATTTCTCCGGTCCAGGATCGACACCTCTTCCCGTTGATCACGTTACCCTATCAGGAAAAACCCACCAGTGGCCATCACCTGTCCCTCTAAAAAACAACTTTTTTTCATAAGGCACTCAGGGAAAACCAAGGGCTGTACGGCTATACCTTTAAATGGTCCAAAAATCCTTACCGAAATGAACGTTACAAATGAATTGCTGGACAGGTATAGCCGTAACCTGTGCACGCCCGCTGAACGGGAACTGGTGGAGTCTTGGCTGGACTCCGTCCATGAGGAAGCACCCCAACTTACCGCATCCGAACTACAGGCCTTGGATTCCGAGGTATGGATCGGCCTGGCCAAAGGAGTGAAATCCGGGAAGGGCCTTCCCTTGCCCCGTACCCTGCTTCGTTATGCAGCAGGCATTGCGCTGGCCACGGGCCTTTTGTCCGGTTCTTTTTGGGCAGGGTCCAATTCGGGACCACAGACCATAGCCAAGACCTCGGTGAAGGACGAACATCCTGCTCCTTCAACGGACAATATGCTCTACTTCAGCAATATTCCGGGCACATCCAAAAAGGTTGCTGCCAGCAGCTGTGAACTGAGTTTTGAGGGAGTGTTAAGGGTCTACAACAGTTCCCCTTCCCCAAAATTGGTAACCTGTGATGGAAAGACCCTGTCCGCTTCTCCCGGCAAGGTCACCTATTACCTCAATACCAAGACCAAGGGTTTCAGGCAAATCGACTTTCGGTCAGGTGAAATGCTGTTCTATGAAAACCAACTTAGGAAATCCACCTTTAGTATATGCGTCTGATGATGAAAAGAAGCCTACTCATTATGTTGCTCCTATACCAGACGCTGCTCCAAGGGAATGCCCAGGAGCATTCGGCCGCACTGGTCGGAACGGTACGGTTGGAAGCCGGTCCCCCTCTTCCCGGCATGGTCATCAGGATAGCGGGCACCCAACTGGGAACCGTAACGGATGAACATGGCCACTATGGGATTGAGGGCATCAGTCCTGGAAAGCACACCGTATCCTGTAATGCTTTGGGCTACGCGCCCCAAATCAAGGAAGTCAACTTCATTTCGGGCAGGTCTGTTTCCCTTGACTTTTACATGGCCGAAACCGCCCAACAACTTGGTGAGGTGACCGTGATGGGCAAAACCGAATCGACCTTGCTCCGCGAATCCTCCAAGGCCGTCACCGTAGTGGATACCAAAGAAGCAAAACTCCAAACGGCCGATCTCGGTGAGGTCCTCAACACCGTATCGGGGGTAAATGTACGGCGATCGGGCGGACTGGGTTCGGAAAACCGTTTTTCCCTTAACGGCCTCACCGACGACCAGATCCGGTTTATGCTGGACGGTATACCGTTGGACATTATGGGGTACAGCTCGGGAATCGCCAATGTACCCGTAAATTTGATTGAGCGGGCAGAAATCTATAAAGGGGTAGTCCCCGTGGATCTGGGAGCCGATGCCCTTGGGGGTGCCGTGAACCTGGTGTCCAATGGCAGCAGCAACCATGGCAAAGGGGCGGTATCCTATCAGGTGGGTTCCTTTGGCACACATCGGCTGTCACTGGAGGCGCAGCGCAAAACCAATGCAAAAGGCTTCTTTGTTCGTGGCAGCGGGTACTATGACCACGCGAAGAACAATTACCTCGTGGATGTGGAAATTGTGGGAGACGGGGGAAAACTGCACGATGCTACCGTGCCCCGGTTCCACGATTCGTACCAAAGCTACGGCCTACGCGGAACCGTGGGCCTGGCAGACCAAAAATGGGCAGATGAAATATCGTTGGAAGTTTTTGCCAACCACACTGCCCGCGATATCCAAAACAACAACGTCATGTCGATCGTCTATGGCGAAGTCACCAGCCGGAACACCAACCAAGGTGCCCTGCTGCGCTATCGAAAAGAAATTGCCGGGCACCTTCGCATCAACTTTGCCAGCGGATATACCTATGACCGGGTAAACTTTGTGGATACCAGTCGGTACATCTATACCTGGACAGGAGATGTGGTCAGGGAGGCAGACGGGACACCACGAGAACGCTCCCCGGGCGAGCTCGGACAAGCAACCGACCGCCTGATATGGGACCATGTCACCTATGCACGGCTTGGAATGGAGTATCAACTGGGAGCAAACCATCTTTTACGGGCTTCGTCGGCCCCCACCTATGTCTCCCGGTCCGGTGACGAAAGATGGGACGAAGAAAACGAGACCATCGACCCCCTTCATGAAATAAACACGCTGTTTACTTGGATAAACGGACTGGAACACCGCTTCAATTCGGCCGATGAAAAATTGGAAAACAGCTTCTTTGTCAAGCACTACTTCCAAGCTGTCCGCGCAGAAGAACCCACAAGCACCCTTGAAGTCACCAGGACCATGGACCGGGAGTCAAACAATTTTGGTATCGGCACCAGTCTTCGCTTTCACCTGCATCCGCGGTGGATGCTGAAGGCATCCTATGAATGGGCCACACGGTTGCCCAGGTCGGGAGAGATTTTCGGCAACGGTAGGTTGATCTTGCCCAATCTATCCTTGAAGCCAGAAAGGAGCCATAATGCCAACCTGGCGGTTCATTTCTCCAGTTCCCTGGACGCCCATGGACCGTGGAAGCTTTCCCTGAATGGTTTTTTGCGCGGCACCGACCAGCTTATCCTACTGCTGGGCAATAATGAGGTTTTCAGCTATCAAAACGTTTTTGCGGCCCGGTCACTAGGTGTTGAATTCAACGGGTCATGGCAGTCTTCCAATAAACGCCTGCAGGTCACCGCCAACACCACTGTCCAGGAATTCAGGAACCGAAGCCCCAAGGGCGATTTTGGTCCCTATGCAGGAGATCGCATCCCCAACAGGCCCTATTTCTTCATCCATAACAGTGTAGGCTATCATTTCCCGGAGCTGTTTACCCATGCAGGGAACCTGCATCTATTCCTCAAAAACCGTTATGTACACGCGTTTTACAAGGGCTGGGAAAGCGTGGGCCTCAAGAAATTCAAGGCCATCATCCCTGCACAATTTATCCAACATGCAGGCGCCACCTATCAAATGCCCGTCAAAGGGCTGAAAACTTCCCTGACCGCGGAGGTCCACAACCTCACCAATTCGGAGGTCTATGACTTCTTTGGAGTCCAAAAACCGGGCAGGGCCTTCTATTTGAAATTGACCACATCATTTTAAACCAATAAATGTTCATTTAACCAATATGTATAAAATGTATTTATCCATGAAAAACAAAAGGAACGTAGCCTACCGCTACAAAAACCAGTTTATCCGTCTATTTGCGGTAATGCTCTCGCTTGCCGTCTTTTCCTGCAACGACGATGAACCCGAAACCAACGGTCCCGAACCCGAAGAAGGGGGCGATCTTTATGCCCTATTTTACCGGGTAAACACTCCTGATGGGAGATTGCATTATACCACGTTGGTCGAAGACCTGATGACCGGCGAGGTGGATCCCGCCAATGCCATTGAAACTTCCGGCAACGCCCGGTTTTTCGCCCCCGAATCCGAAAATTATTTAACCATTGCCGACCCTGCGGACTACAGTTTCACACGGTATGACATCACAGCGGACAACGAAATTTGGGAAGGGGACCGTTTCTCCATGGCCAATGAAGGGGTAACCGATCTTCAAAACCGTAATATTTTCTTCAGTGAAACTAAAGCCTATTACATTGACTATACCCAAGGACAGATCATCGTTTGGAACCCTGAAGACATGTCCATCACCAAATCCTTTGACCTACCCGAACAACTGCGTGACGGCTATCAGGGGTATTGGGTGTCCATGCCATTTGATGAATTCCAGATCGTGGGCAACCGGCTTTATATTCCGGCCGGATGGCTCAATTGGGACAATGAAACGTATTTGGACAAAACCGGCCTGGCCATCATCGACATTGAAAATGATGCGGTCATTTCCTATGCTGAAACCGACAGGTGTCCCATGGCCGTCATGCCTGCCGTCATGGAAAATGGGGACGCCTATTATGGCACCAGCTACTACCTGCCATTTGCCACAACATCCAGGGAAAAAGAAGACTGTGGGTGCATCTTAAAAGTGGAAGCCGGTGCTGATGGCTTTGACCAGGATTATGATCCCAATTACATGGATCAAATCGAAGGCTATAGTGTGGGCATTTCTTTGGGCAAGTCTCCCAAGGAAAACCATGGATACGTAAGGGTTTTGGACACCGAAAAACTGGCTTGGTCTCCCGAACTGGACGGAAGGGACTATTATAGTTTAAGTTGGTTCACCTACGAAATCAACCTTCCCGAACAAACGGTCGTGGGCAAAGCCGACCTGCCCTATGCAGGATCATATGTGGGGTCGCCCTACTTTATCGATGGCCAAAACTACAGCAGTATTTCAGATGAGGACGGCAACGCTACCATTATCCGGTATGCTCCAGATGGTTCCTATACGGAAGGCATTTCCCTCCCGGGTTCGCTGATGGGCATTCAGAAAGTAAGGTAAGGATTTTCCCGTCATAAAATGAACATCAAAAAAACCATAGGAAAGATTCACCTCTGGCTCGGATTGACATCCGGGCTAGTGGTGTTTATGGTGTCCATTACCGGCTGTCTGTGGGTATTTCAGGACGAGATACGTCCTTTGGTTTACCAGGACAGGATGTACATCGATCCACCGCCAGGGGGCAATGACCGAATGCCATTGACCGCACTGGTCAATGCTGCCGAAGAAGCCCTGGGCAATGGATATTCCGTGGAAAGGGCCTATTACCCTACCGCCGAAAATGAAACCGTCTATATTCAGTTCAGAAAGTTCAATGAAGGCACGGACCAGACCGTGCGCTGGTACGGAGATTACATCGTTTACTTTTATAAGGTATTCCTCAATCCCTACACCGGGGAAGTGGTCCATATTGAAAACACCAAGTGGGAGTTTTTCAATGTTGTCCTGTGGGCACATTTCACCCTCCTTCTGCCCTATTCCATTGGCCACGAAGTGGTGGGCTATGGCATACTGGTATTCGTGGTCATGTTGATCACCGGATTGGTACTTTGGTGGCCCAAAAACCGGTCTGCTGCCAGGCAACGGTTCTGGTTCCGATGGAAACGGACGACCCGATGGAAGCGCAGGAACTATGACCTGCACAACATCCTTGGGTTTTATGCGTTGGTCTTTGCCCTTGTCATGGCCGTTACCGGATTGGTATGGTCCTTTGATTGGGTAGGCGAAGGGATCCAATGGGTCGCCAATGGGGGAAAGTCCATAAAAGCCGGCCACAAACATCCAAAAATCACCTTCTCCGAACCGGACCAGGCCCAGGTATTGGACGCCATAATGGCCAAAATGGTTGGCAGGCACCCCGATGCCCGCTATTTTTACATCAGGTTTCCCCGTAAGGAGGACAGCCCCATGTCCATCAATGCGACAATGGGAAACCACGGCTATGGAAATTATATCCGGTACCTTATCCATCCCTACACCGCTGAAATCATCGAGGAATCACGGTTCGAAAACCTTACCAATGGGGAAAAGGCCGCTGAGCTGAACTATCCGATCCATGTGGGGAGTATCTTGGGCATCCCGGGCAAAGTCCTTGCCTTTCTGACGAGTTTGGTTGCTGCCAGTCTTCCGGTAAGCGGATGCCTTATTTGGCTGGGAAAAAGGCGAAAAGGGAAACGTCGACCTTCCGGGAGCAGGCATCCTGCCCAAAGGCCTGCGACAACGGCCGCCACCCCCCGGCCCTAAAGGCCCCAACAAAGCACAAACGGGTCCGTACCCTCTGTAACACCCGGTATGGATCCATCCCAACCTTGCGCGGTGTTCAATGGTCCTGACATGAAGGTTTATATCGGTGTTGGTCTTCCCGGGGATCCTTAAAATGGCAGGGATGAGCATATCATTTCCCAAAGCCCATCTGCCCGGCACACCTATTTGCCACCAAGTCCTTCTACATACCCCAATACAAAATCAGCTCTCTTCCTGACCGGTCCCTTGGGCACCGTAACGGTCTCATACCCATAACCGGCATAGGTATCCAACATCTTCTCAAAGGTCTGTACAGCTTCCGTCCAATCCTGTTTCCGCTGGCCGTCCGTTTGGTAGATTTCCTTCCATGGGGGAAGGATAAATACCAGTGGGTTGTACCGCCAATTTTCCGCATACGCCTTCATGCGCCTACTGATTGCCGTCCGGATAAGTTCCCCGTAGCATATGGCATCCAAAAACCCCCGGTCAAAAAAGACCGGCAACTCCTTGGATATCCCATGACAGTTCTCCTCAAAGCCAATAACGGAACGTTCAAACAGGATGTCCCTGTACAACTCCCTGTCCCGCCAGGGAAGGGCATTGCCGTCCTTCTGCTGCTGTTCACGAATCAGTTCACGGGCAATCTCGGGGACCGTCCTATGGCCCCTGTTCTTCAGTTCTTCCAGAAGGGTGGTTTTCCCCACTCCGGGACCTCCGGTAATGACATAAAAGTTATTTTGGATCCAACACCTTTTCATTCTTTAAAATTGTTGATTATTGGAAAATTATAAAAGGACTCCCCCGTCCCATTCTTCATTTCACGGATGCATCCATTGCCCGCAACTTCGCTTTGGGGACCTGCCCGGACAAAAAGGAATGGAAATGGCCTGGGATACTATTCAATGGAAAAGCTTACCCCTCCCTGGGTACCATATTTTTGGGGCCGCCCGATGGAAAGCATCCACCGGTCGTATGTGGCCCTGGCCAGCCACTGTACCTGGTATTCCCCGGCCATGGTGGGGGCAGCGGCAGCCTGGTCGGCCAGGGAATGGGCAAGTTCATACATAGAACTGTCCTTCATCGGGTTGTGGTGGAGGACAAAGGCAGCATGAAATTTATCCCTTGGCCGCGTTGCCAGCCCCTTGTCGACCAATGCTTTGACCTGTTCAACTCGCATGCGATCACGGTCCTTCATTTGCTCCCTGAACGGGGGCAGGAAGAATTTAAGGTTCATCCTGTCCCCTTGGTCGGTGCCATGGGCATATCGTAGCTCCTTTCCGGCATTGTCCGATCGGATAACGGGGTCTGGCAATGGTTTAAGAAGGCCCATTACCACCCCGGTCAGGGCCATGGCCAGAATGGCGAACGGCGTAGAGAGCCTTTGCCAAGCAAATCTCTTCTTTATCAGCAAAAAGATACCGGCCACCACCAAATACAGCAAAACGGCAAACATAAGGGCCACCAGTAGAAATACAAACAGTGGATAACGGTAGGAAAGGTAGCCCGCCCCTAGCAGGCAAAGGGCATTGATCACGTACTTCATCATTATGGTCATTTTTTTTTAGCCATTGCTTGGGCGGTCCGGGACAACTGATAAATTATCCACCAGTGGACACCCTATGTTCGCCTTTGTACACCCTCCTTTTTCCCAACACCTATAAATTGGACAGGAAACAGGGCCCTGACCGCCCTTCCGTTGGAACGGGGAGGTTTACACGCCGACAAATTCAGCAATGGCGTTTTTTTATTGACATATGTTCCAAGAACGGTACCGAAAAGCCTTTCAAGAATAATGGAAGCCGGTGGACAAACTTTTGGTTTTCAATCCATACATGCCATCCGATCCCAATCCCTCTTGATGAAACACCATAAATAACTCCTTGATCATGCCATTGACTGTTGGTAAACCTAGGGTTGGAAATAAGTTTTCCAGGAGTACTTCCCGACCATCTCTTGACATCTTTGAAAGAGTGCTATTGGCCAAAATAGCCATGGGCAATAAGTCCGGGACAACCCCTGAAACAATAGATTTGTCGGGCAACTGGGAATTCCAACCCAAATCTCTCACCACATCCTTTATTGACCATTTTTTCGGTCAGGCGATTGTATTGGTCCCGGGCTTCAAAAAGACTGCTAATAAATAGAAGTTTATACCTTTATTTTTTGTACTCCAATAAATACAAAAAGCCTCTAATCCCCTCTCTTTTTAATATGATTCATAGGGTAACTTATCGAAAATGCCAAAAGTGACCATACAGTTTTGATAGATATTAGTATAGGGAATGGTAATGGTCACCTCATTCCTTCCTTTTTCCAAATACAGCTTATAAGGTTCCCTGCGCCAATAAAGCTCATCTTTTCCCCACGGAACCTCTTGGTCCTTTTTGCTGGCCCAACCTTCGGTATTGGAGGGATTCCATCCTGGATTTTCCCATTCCGGTGAAGGCAAAGGTTCACCATTCACCCATATCTTTCCTCCATGTGAATCCCAATTGCCGGTCTCTGGAATACCTCCATAGGTCCTATTGGCCCTCAATGGTGTTTCAAAGGCAATCCACGCGAGAACCTCTTGTTTCTCCTGGCTGAAAATGGAAGTTTTGGCTACAACTGTTTCCCCTACCTGAATATCGGGGAAATAGCCACCCTGCTGGAATCTATCTCGAATGATGATGGTATTTCCCCTGCCCTGGGTAAATTCACCAACCTCACCTATCCATTTGTCAATCGCTTCAAGGTCGATCATGGGATGGTCTGTCGGCCCATATAGCTTCCATGCACGATCACTCTGTCTAAGATAGGGAAAGGCCCTATCCCCGAAGAACCGTTTTTTATGGTCCATTAGGTAATCTTCATATACATTAAAGTAATCGGCAGCTTCGCTACCAAGTGGAGGAAGCGTGGTCATAAATATATCAGGAGCCACCAATATGTCAGCTGTCCAAGTGCTCCATGCATAGGTCAGCAGGCCGGGATAAACGGGATTGTTAAGGTATACGTCTTTTTGGTCAGCCACATTGACATCATGCCAAAGGCACAGGATCCCTCCAAGACAATCATTTTTTTCCATGGTAGCCCCTATTGGCTTGAAAAGCAACTTATTTACAAATGTCATGGGTTCAGCGTTATTGATATAACTGTTACGGGAGTCGATTTCCAAAAAACGCTGGTGTTTTTCCCCTACGGTATCCATCTCCCCCCAGGACTGCCGTAAAACCGAAGGAGACGCGGGAAGCCCTGGACTCCACATCATGGCCTTCCTCCCATTGGATTCCACTATATCCACCATTCGCTCAATGAATCCTGCTGGATTCGGTATGTGAACTTCATCTGAACCAATGTGGATAATGGGAGCCAGTTCTTTCGGGATTTCTGAAAAGAATTCCCTCAAAATAACCTCCAATGCTTCCATGCCTTCTTTTGATTCCATTTTAAAGCCCATTGCCTTGGTAAATGAGTCACTGTGCCCTGGCATATCTATTTCCGGGATTACTTGGATTTTTCGCTCCGCGGCATAAGTTATCAGTTCCCTGATTTCATTATAAGAATCATTGTTGTCCGGTAAACCCGGATATTAGTTAAATTCAATTTTCAACCTCTTGATTACAAAGTGGTTATTTATTTTTCGT
>JGI2924J29684_1076958_pt1 | contig 12487 bp, 10 predicted proteins | sample BenlonsequencITS_FD_29684 | JGI IMG/M metagenome (IMG submission 29684)
GGTCACCGATACGGTCGGGTTCGTCCAGGACCTGCCACACTGGCTCGTCCAGTCGTTCAGTGAGACGCTCTCCGAGGCGGCGAGCGCCGACGTCGTCGTGCTCGTCGCAGATGGGGCCGATCCAGTCGGGGAGTTCGAAGCGAAACTCGACGTCTCGCTGTCGGTCCTCGACGAACAGGACGTGGCCCGTGACGACGTCGTGGTGACCGTGAACAAGATCGACTGCCAATCGTCGGCCGACGTGGAGCGCCGTCGCCGGATCGCCGCCGAACGCGCCGATTCCGTCGTCACGATGAGCGCCAGCGAGGGGACGAATTTCGATCGACTGGTGGACGCGATTGCTGCCCGGCTCCCGTCCCGTCGCGAGACGATCACCCTGCCGAACGGGGACGAAGCGATGAGCCTGCTGTCGTGGCTGTACGACCACGTGACAGTCGACTCCGTCGAGTACACGGGCAAGACGGTCGTGATAACGGTCGACGGGCGACCATCGGTGATCGCGAAAGCGCTCGCTCGCGCCGAGGCGATCGCTGCCACCGCGGAGGAGTGACTGCGGCAGAGGCCGGTTTGACTGGCCGAGACGATGGTGGGTCGATTCCACGTAGAGGCCCTGTATTGGCCGATCGGTCCCGGAAAGCGAGGAATCGTCGTCACGACACCTTTTTCACCACCAACGAATAACACCGAGTTGTATGAGCGACTTCGAACAGTTCAGTGACGTTGGCGAGGCGGACGTAACACGCGCAATCGGGCAGGAGTGGACCGAGGAGTTCATGGACTTCTCGGACTCGGACGTGATCATCATCGGCGGCGGGCCGTCGGGACTGATGGCCGCGAAGGAGCTGTCGGAACGTGGCGTGAAGACGATGGTCGTCGAGAAGAACAACTACCTCGGCGGTGGCTTCTGGCTCGGCGGCTTCCTCATGAACAAGGTCACCGTTCGTGACCCCGCCCAGCGAATCCTCACCGAGCTCGACGTCGACCACAAGGAGTCCCAGGACAGCAAGGACCTCTACGTCGCCAACGGGCCCGAGGCGTGTTCCGGCCTCATCAAGGCCGCCTGTGACGCGGGCGCGAAGATGCAGAACATGACGGAGTTCACCGACATCGTCATCCGCGAGGACCACCGCGTCGGCGGGATCGTCATGAACTGGACGCCCGTCCACGCACTCCCGCGCGAGATCACCTGCGTCGACCCAATCGCCGTCGAAGCCGATCTGGTCATCGACGCGACGGGCCACGACGCGATGGCCATCACGAAACTCGACGAACGTGGTGTCCTCGACGCCCCTGGCGTGCAAGATGCACGAGACCGCGGCCAGGTCATGGACCAGACTGGCTCCGAGTCCTACGGTGCCCCCGGTCACGACTCGCCCGGACACGACTCGATGTGGGTCGGCAAGAGCGAGGACGCCGTCGTCGAACACACCGGCCTCGTCCACGACGGCCTGATCGCCACCGGCATGGCCGTCGCGACGACCTACGGCCTCCCACGGATGGGGCCGACGTTCGGCGCCATGCTCGTCTCCGGCAAACGCGCCGCCCAGGAAGCCCTCGACGAACTCGGCGTCGACGCCGACCCCGTCGACATCACTAGCCGCGCGACGCCCGCCGACGACTGACGGAGCGAGACGCAAACGACTGGTTTTTCGAGAGCTATCGAAGCGAAGCGAACCGACGAGGGTCGCCGTCGTCCCACGTCCGAATCGACCCAAAAACGGATGTCTGCGAGTCAGTACTCACCCCGGCGTCGACGGGATCACTCGACGACGATCGTGACGTCGTTGACTTCGCCGTACTCGCCGGTCGCGGTCGGTCCGTTGAAGCCATTGAAACTCAAACGGATCCGAGCGAGCGTCGAGCCCGTCGGTGCATCGTCGGGAACGGACACCGTCGCCGTCGCGGCGCTACTGTCGTCGTCGACGTTCTCGAAGATGACCGTCTCCTCGGCACTCGAGAAGTCCTGGTTCTGCTCCCAGTCGACGTAGACGTTGGCGTAGTGGCCGTCGTAGCCGTTGTCGTTCCACGCCAGGGTGAGTTCGAACGAGCCGCCCGACTGGACGGTCACCACGTCCGGACAGGTGAAATCGTAGTAGCCGTCGGTGTCGGAGGATTCGACGACCTGACCGTCGACGTCGATTTCCTCGATGTACTCGTAGCCACTGTAGCCGCTGCCGGCCGGCCAGTTCGAGGCGTCGACACACTCACCGCCACCGGCATCGCCGACGGTGACAGTGTCAGCCGTCGAGTCCGAACTGCCACTGTCGTCGGTGACCGTGAGTTCGACCGTATACTCGCCTGCGGTGTCGTAGCTGTGTTCGACAGTTTCACCGGACATCGTCGTGCCATCGCCGAGGTTCCACTCGTATCCGGTGATCGACCCGTCCGGATCGGTCGACGCGCTCCCGTCGAACGAGACGGTTTCGCCGACGGCGGGCGCCGAGGGTGAGACGTCGAAATCGGCACTCGGCGATTCGTTTCCACCGCCGTCCGCTGGATCGGGGAACGTGTACAGTCGGCCGTTCCCGCCCGAGACAGCCTCGTCGGTACCGATGAAGAACTCGCCGGGAACGGCGACTTCCGCGGTCCAGAAGGAAGCACCGTCACCGCGCCAGGAGTAGACCTCCTCCGGCGACGACGGGTCGCTGATGTCGTGGACGTACACGCCCGCGTCGTAGAACGACGTGTACATGTGTCCGTTCTGGATGTCGAGGTTGTGCGATGTTCGCTCGTTTCCGACCGATGGCGGTTCGATCTCCGCCAGGAACTGCGTGTCAGTCTTGTCGGAGACGTCCCAGAGTTCGACACCGAGTGGGTTGTAGTTCAACTGTTCTTTACCGATCGCGAGAATCGTCGCGTCGTCGTTGAGCGTGACGTAGTGGTCGTTGTTCGGTGAGCGGGAGCTGCCGTCACGTACCTTCCCGATCATCGACGGGCTCGAGGGAGACGAGACGTCTAGCATCACCGTCCCGTCGTCCCAGTACGACATGTAGAGGATATCGTCCTGATACCAGATGTCGTGGAGGATCGACGCCTGAATTCCCCAGCTGGTGATCTCCGACGGGCTATCCGTCGAGACGTCGATGAGGTGGATATCTGCCGTTCCGTTGTTGATGAGGAACGCGATATCCTCGGTCAGGAAGGAGTTGTGGATCGTATAGCTGGTCTCGTACCACTCGATCAGTTCGGGGTTCGCGGGGTCAGACACGTCGTAGTAGCCCATCCCGCTCGGACTGCCCACGTTGCCAGGCCCGACGGCGATAAGGCGGTCACCCGCCTCCTTGACGTCGAGAATTTCGCTCATACCGGTATCTGTCCGGCGTGCGATCTCTGTCGGGTTTTGTGGATCCGAGATGTCCACGCTGACGAATCCCTGATCGATAGCGACGTACGCAACGTCACCGCTATCGCCGACGACACCTTCGGCGACCGTCCCGGGGATGTCGACGTACCCGATCGGGTCGGCCGCCGCGTCGGCGTCGGTTGTAGTTGCGCCACCACGGTCGGCGAGTGTGCCCGTCGATCCGATCACCCCGGCGCCAGCCAGGCTCCCAGCGGTTCGTAGCACGGTTCGTCTGTTCGGTGAACAGCCTTCATAAGACATGCATCCCACGTTATTTCATAGACAGTCATTAATCTATTTTAAACACAAATATACAAATATAGTAACCAATAGAGAGTTCCAATAGAGACATCGGTGGCTGCGTCTTGCGGTCTCGAATGCGTGAAGGGTTTCGACGGGGCAGAACGACCGAGCCGAGAATCAGACTCTCGTGAAGGCACCAGCGGTGATCACGGTGGACGACCCACCAACGCCGGGATGGCACCGACCATATCCTGTCTATAAATCGCAACGGTTTCGATGACAGTTCACGAACGGTCGGTATGCTCGAACGCGTCCGGCTCTACCGGGCTCCGTCGACCGTCGCCGACGTCGACGAGATTGCCGACTGGGTCACAGAACGACTCGCCAGCACGAGCGACGACCGGACACCGGAGGTCACCGTCGAAACGCGGTTTCTCGAGACCCACCGAACGCCAGCCCTCGCCGAACGATTCGCCGCTGCTCGCGTCCGTTCACCGTACGACAGAGAGACAGGCAATACGATGGTGGGGACCGTCAGATACGAGGAGCGGGCACTCGAGGAACCCGAACGCGAAGGCGGCGTGCTCTACGACGGCGAGAAGATCCAGCGAGCCCTGAACGCTGCACTCCCCACCGAGGAGACCGACCTCTCGACGGCGCACGTAATCGTGCTCGATCGCGCGCTGGGGACGTGGGGACGCCACGACGGTCGCTGGCACAAACGCGTGAACGTACTCGGCCAGCCCGCCCTAATTTCGGTGCCGGGACTGTACGAAGCGCCGGCCAAGCCCGAAGCCTACTACAAAGCCAAGCAAAAACACGCTATGCTCGCCGGCGACGCGCCACCCCGAGAAGTCCTCGAGAATCAGGTTGAGGGTGACTTTCTGGTCGAAAACGACCCGCGGACGACGGACGCTCTCAAAGGGTACGTCCTGCAAGCGCTCCACTACCTCGAAACTGGGTCGGCGTTCTGTGACGACGATGGCTGTCGACTCTACAACGCCCACCAACACGAGGAACTCGTCACCGCACAGCTACAGGGAACGCAATTCTGTTCGGAACACGCTGCGCGCTATCGGTGAGCGACGGCGAACACACCACCGCCAGCGCTCACAGATCGGTCAGCAGCAGGCCGAGGACTCAGAAGAGGTTCGCCTGCTGGTGGACGGAGATGCCGGCGTTCGTAATCTCGTAGGGCTTTTTCTCCCGTGAGTGATTGGCGTCACGAATCTTCTGTATTTCGACGGCCAGCCGCGTCTCCCTGAAGTCGTCCGGGCGGACGTACTGGAGGACGAAGACCGCGTCGGTGAGGTACTCGACGATGCCGTGTCGGGAGGCGTACGCCGTGTTCTGTGCCGCTTCACTGGTGAGCAACGCCGTCACGCCTGCGTCTTTGAGGCTGGCGGTGAACTCGTAGATTTCGTTGCGGCGCTTCGCCTTTTCGTCGTACATCATCTCGAGCAACGAGACCGAGTCGAGTACGAGGCGACTCGCGCCAAAGTCCTCGATCAGCGACGGGAGTTCGTCCTGAATCGCTTCGAGGTGGGTTGCCATCTCGATCGGATCGACGTCGACGACGGCGAGGTCGCCGCGATCGGCGAACTCGTCGAATCGCCAGCCCTTCTCGGTCGCGCTGTTTATGACGCGCTCACGGGTCTCTTCGAGCGTGATGTAGACGGCACGTTCGCCGTTTTCGAGCCCATGATTCAGGAACTGTAACCCGAGCGTCGTTTTCCCCGTCCCGGCGCTGCCGATCGCGACCATCAGCGACCGCTCGGGAATCCCGCCCTGAATCATCCGATCGAGGCCGTCGATTCCGAGTTCGAGCCGTGGGAGCGCCGAGTCGACCTCCTCGTCGAAATCCGGTTCCTCTGGACCGAGGTCGAAGTCGACGTCCGTAAAACCGGCGGGGCCGCCGTCGCCGGCCCCGACGTCGGGAGTGGGAACGTCTTCGAGCGCATCTCCGAACCCCTGATCGAAGAGCGAGTCGGACGAGGACCCAGCGGAGTCGGGCTGGGAGACTGCGGAGTCGGACTGGGAGACCGCGGAGTCGGCCGATTCATCGACACCGCCCTCCGCTTTCGCCTCGTCAACTGTCGGGTCGGTGCCCGCCGACTCGTCACTCGGTGCGTCCGCAGCGTCCGATGCTGCCGACGCATCCCGCTCTTCGAGCGCGCGTTCGAACCAGTCGTCGTCGAGTTCCTCCTCGGTCATCGTGCTAGCAGGGCGATCGGCAGTGCGTCACCGGCACTCGAACGAATCGAGGCCAGGGGCGATCGGGGGTCGTTCACGCCATCCGAAGGGGCCGACGAAGTTATACGTTGTTGCCGCTGCCTCGAGGCACCCGGCTTTTTGGCCGTTCCGGGAGAGTCGACGGGTATGACACCGCCGGTCGCCGTCGGCATCGTCGCCAGACCAGATTCGGAGCGTGCCCACGCCCTCGCTGTCGATCTCGCGAGCGACATCGACGGGGAGGCGGTCGTCTCGTTCGACGAGCGGACGGCGGCGGCGATCGACCGATCGGGTCGACCGATCGAGCAACTCGACGAGTGCGACCTCGTGGTCTGCCTCGGCGGTGACGGCACGGTCCTCCACGTCGTCGGCGCCGTGGGCTCGACGCCCGTCGTCGGCGTCGACTTCGGAGCCGTCGGTCACCTCGCAGCCGTCGAACCGATCGACGCGCGATCGACGATCCAGCGCCTGGTTCGCCAGTGTCGGCGCGGCACACTCGAACCGACGACCCGAAGTCGACTCGTCGCGCGTGGCGAGGGCTGGGCGCTCGGCCCGGCACTGAACGAGGTCCTCCTGCAGGGTCCGCGACGCGGCCCAGCGGGAGGGGTCGAACTGGCCGTCGACGTCGACGGGGCCACGTGTACGGAGACGACCGCCGAGGGAGTCATCGTCGCGACACCGACCGGATCGACCGCCTACAACCTGAGCGACGGCGGGCCGATCGTCGACCCGGTCGTCGATGCAATCTGCCTCACGCCGATGAGCGACCGACGCCGTACCCCGGCCATCGTCGTCAGGGACGAGGCCACGATCACCGTCAGCATAGACGGCCCCGAGACGGCACTCGTGATCGCGGATGGAACCGATCGGCGAGAACTCGACCTGCCGACGACTGTCACGCTCGAACGAGCGGGCGAGCCAGCAAAACTCGTCGATACGCGCACGTCGCTCGCCGACGCCGTGGAGACACTCCGCTAGCGCGACCGACGGCGCCGACTCCGTCTCCGCGGATACGCTCGTACGCATACAGACACTTACAGACAGACATACAGAGACCGATACAGACACAGACACGGACAGCCCGTCCGGTGAACAGGCACACCCGAAGAAGCCAACAGGTTTTTCACCGGCCGGACCCCCTCACCGCACAATCGTGCGAATCGATCCGCGACACGCGACGCAGCGGCCCTGGATCGCGCTGGGCGGCGCAGCGATCTGCTTTCACGCGGGCAGCCTCGTCTCGACCGACCCAGCGTCACTCGGCCACCTCGTCGCTGGGACGGGACTGGCCGTGCTTGGCGGAGGCCTCACCGGACTGTGGGCACGGCGCGTCGGGCGTCGGACACACGCCGGAACCGGACTCGGGCTGTGGGGCCTCGTCCTCGTCGTCGCAGGACTCGTATTCGTTCCCGCGGGCGCAGACGTGGCTCGATTCGTTGGCGGCGAACGGACCGTTCTGTGGACGGTCTCACTACTCGCTGCGGTGACGTCGCTGTATCTCGGATTCCGGGAGTACGGGGCCGCCCATCACACGCTCGGGACGGAGTCTGTCGTCGAGGGAGACCTGTAGACTGACCGGCGTTAGGCCTCGTCTTTCCACTTTATCGAACACCCGCGAGAGGGGCGCCACTCGAGATCGATCGGGTCGTCTGCGAGAATCGCTTCGATCGCCTCGCGACTGTGGTACCGCTCTGGCGTCGCGTCGGGGTCGAGGGCGTCGTCGAGTCGACCCTGGTACACTAGCCGCCACTCGTCGTCGCGACGCGCGAACAGGAACGGGTCGGGCGTACAGACCGCACCGAACGACGCGGCCACCGACTGGGGCTCGTCTCTCAGGTACGCGTCCCAGTCGATCGTTCCCGCCTCGACGAGTTCGACCATGCGTTCGTGAGAGTCGTCCGGATAGGCAGCCGCGTCGTTCGGATTGATACCGACGATCGCCGCGTCGTCGTACTCCGCCGAAAGCTCGTTCAACAGCTCGAACTTCGCTTTCGCGTACGGGCAGTGGTTACACGTGAAGACGACGACGAGCGCTCGTGCATCCGCGAACGAATCCGGCGTGTACGTCTCGCCGTCCGTTCCGGGCAGTTCGAACCAGGGGATCGTATCGCCCGCCTCGAGTTCGGGCGACGATTCCATCTCGACCATGGTACTCCATTCGCCTCGCGTTCTATAGAACCGACGGTCGGAGAACCACCGACCCCGAACAGACGTTCGCCCGCAAACTGCTCCGAATCGCTCGCGTCGAGCCATCGCTGAATCGAACTATTATGTAGCTCCCGTGTCTTCGGTCGGCTATGCACACGATCGAAGTGACGGACAGTCAGTACGCCTACATCGAGCAACTCCGGTCGGAGTTACAGGAACAGGTGGTCGGGCGCTACGGGACCTGTCGAGACTGTGATGCAGTGCAGTTTCTCATCGACAACATCGACGACGATCTCGACCTCTCGGATACGTTCGACACCGACGCACTCCCCGGCGGTGACGAACTACACTACGACGAGGACCTGGCTGACGAAGCCGACACGGACGATGCCGATTCGCCATCCGACGACGCGGATACGGACCGCGCTGCAACAGACGACGACAGCGACGACGAGGGTGACAACAGCTCCAGTGAATCGGACGACACCAGTGGAACCGACGCGGCCGACGATGACGACATGTTAAACGAGATGATGAACCTGCTCGATACCCACGACGACAAGTGGGACGAATCCTCCTCGGGAGATTACCGATACCAGGTCGACCTCCCGGACGGCGGGACGAAGAGTGCGCAGACGAAAGACGACGTCCGGGCGATTCTCTTCAAGCAGTATCGGTGAGCGGGCGAACCCATCGGGCGTGACACGACTTGCCCCGTCGACGCGCGTCGGATCGACTGGCCACGACACTCAAATAGCTCCGGGCGAATATCACGATACCGAGCCGATGAGCCAGAGTTTCCGTCGTGGGACGTGGGGCCCGATCCGGCGTCGAAATCGGGCGGAGGGGGCAGACAGTGGGTGACCGAACCGGCCCGATCCTGGATCGAGTAACGGACCTCTTCTTCGCCGTCGACAGCGACTGGTGTCTGACCTATCTCAACCGATCGACCGAGTGGCTGTTCGAGGGATCGCGGGACGAACTCGTCGGCAGAGTGTGCTGGGACGTCTTCCCCCAGTCGATCGACGAGTCCGTCGCTGAAACGCTGTACGAAGCCCGACAGACGGAGAGTCGGGCCGTCTCCGAGTGGTACCACGACGGGAGCGACGTCTGGTTCGAGACACGCGCGTACCCCACGCCGGATGGGCTCTCGGTTTACATGATCGACGTGACCGCGAGGAAGCGTCGAACGAACGAGCTCGCCCAGAAGGCCGCCGCCGTCGAGGCGATGGACGACGGCGTCGTCCTGCTCGACGAGAACTACCGTGCTGTCTCCGTCAACGACGCGGTGACGAACACGCTCGACGTCGACACCGACGTCATCGTCGACAACCATCTCGAACGACTAACCGACCTGGCGTCGATTCCCGACGACCACGTCGTCCGCATCGGACGCGCGATAGACGAAGTTTCGACCGGCATTGCCGGCCGGCGAACGCTCGAGATCCCGTATCGATCGGGAGCCGGTCTCGATCGCCGCTGTGAGGTCAGGATCGCGACCGTCGACACGGCAGCTGCGAGCCTCGCGCTCGTCTTTCGCGACGTCACGGATCAGCACGACTACGAACAACTCGTCCACTCGCTGCACGAGCTCACCCGGTGGCTGTTAGAGGCGACCGATCCGGAAGAGATCTGTGCGATCGCCGTTCACGCGGGGAGCGACCTGCTCGACTTGCCGATCAGCGGCGTCTGGTTGCTCGACGACGAGCAGGGGTATCTGGATCCGATCGCGGGCACGGCTGGTGCGCACGAGCAGTTCGGCGGGTTGCCGACGTTCTACCCCGGCGAGGGACTCGTCTGGGACATCTTCGAATCGGGTGAACCGGCCCTCTTCGACGATCTACAACAGGTATCGGGACTCTACAACCCGGACACGCCGCTCGAAAGCGAGATTATCGCACCGATCGGGACCCACGGCGTGTTGATGACGGGCTCGCTCGAAGCGAATCGATTCGACGAAACCGACCTCCAGTTGCTCTCGACGCTCACCGAGAACACGAGCGCGGCCCTCGACCGATCCGATCGCGAACGGACGCTCCGCGACCGAACCGAGCGCCTCGAGCGACAGTCCGAACGGCTCGAAGCCGTCGCCACGGTGCTCTCGGAGGACCTGAAGGAGCAACTCACGGCCGTAGGCGACGCACTGGACTCGGGCGGGGCCACCCAGTCGGACTGGGAGTTTCCCTTCGCCGAGGACGACGTCGCCGTCACCCTCGATCGGACCGAGCGCCTCGTCGACGACATCCGCGAGTACGCCCGAAACACGACGTCCGTGGGCCGGCGCGCCCCGGTCGACCTGGAATCGGCGATCGAGGACGCCGTCGAGCAGTCACGACTCGAGAGTGCGGCGATCGTCATCGACGACGGTGCGACGCTCCGTGCGGATCCGGACCGGTTCAGGTACCTGCTAGAAACGGTGTTCGACGACGCCGCCGCCCGGTCGAGCGGGGACGTCACGATACAGATCGGCACGGTCGGCGTCGAGACGCGAACCGACGGGCCCCGCGGATTCTACATTCTCGACGACGCCTCGAAGAACCCACCGACGGCCACCGACGGACTCCCGGACTTCTCGATCGACGGCGACGAGACCAGCGACGGACTCGGACTGGCGGTCGCACAGGCCATCGCCGAGGCCCACGACTGGTCGGTCTCGATCGGCGTTGGGGAGAACGGCGGCACCCGGTTCGAGGTCCGCGACGTGACGACGCTCGATCCGGCCTAGACACGTAAACTGAGCTTCCGACACCGACCTCTCGACGCAGCGTTCGCCGGACCTCGGGAGGAGTGGAGCCGAGCCCGAACAGACTGATACCCCAGCAACTGGGTGTGAGAAGAAAGCCGACAGCGGTGGTCAGGGGCGACCTTCAGGTCGCGTTTCGTGAAATATCCTGGCAGAGGCGGTGGTAGACGTCCTGATCGAACAGCGCTTCCATCGTATCGTCGACTTTCGTCCGAACGACTGCGAGTTCGTCGGTCAACTGGTCGTACTCCTGACTCGCCGACCGTTCGGCCTCGGTCTTCTGAGCGTCGAGTAACGCTTTCTTCGCCGCGAGCGAGAAGTACTCCTGTAACTGATCGTCGTAGGTCGACCGAAGCAGGAGTTGGTCGACGACCGACGTCAGATCGCCGCTTGAGACTGGTTTGACGAGGTAATCGTCGAACCCCATCTCGATGATGTCGAAGTCGGGTTCGACGGCGGTGACCATCGCAACCCGGCAATCGAGCGAGCGCTCTCTGATCGTGTCGAGAACCGTATCACCGGAGAGCCCTGGCATCCGTCGGTCGAGCAAGACGACGTCGACCGATTCGTCGATCGCCTCGAGTCCGTCGGCGCCGTCGTAGACCGTCTCGACGGAGTAGTCGTCGTCGAGCCAGGCGCCGTACAGATCCGCGAGGTCCGGCTCGTCTTCGACGACCAGTACGTGCGGATTACGTGGCATGTCCGTGTTCCCCACAGATAGCAGAGACGTCACGTCGAACCACCAAGAAGATATCGGGCAACAGCCGGCTGTGGGGCGTTCGATCGTGACACGCCGTAACAGACGAGAGGTCCGCCGGACGACTGTTGGCCCACTGGAGGTCCTCCGGACGACTGTCGGCCCACCGGAGGAACTGGCGCGAGTGCTACTCGAGTGCGTCGACAATCGTGGACCGTAGCGACCGAATCTCGGCCATCGTGTACTCGAACGACGTGTCGTCGACCGTGATCGAGAGGGTCCCGTCGTCGGTCGGGTGTCCGAGCGACCGGACACGTCCGGCGTCACCGACGATCTTGCGGACCGCGGTCGGATCTGTCGTCTGTACCAGAACGCGACCCGGCCCCTCGGCGAACAGGACGCCGGCGGCACCCGCGTCCGTCGTTGGCTCCGGCAGCGAGACTGACAGTCCCACATGAGGCGTACACAGTTCTGCAAGCGCCACCGCCAGGCCACCCTGACTGATATCGTGAACGGCACGCGTGGTCGGCTCTCGGGCGACCGCCGTAATGGCGTCGAGGCGCGCGCTCGGATCCGTGGGCAGATCCGGGCCGGGAGCCGTTCCACCGAACTGCGCCAGGTATTCGGAGCCGCCGAGTGACTCGGCTGGCCCGGAGTCGTCCGCATCGATCAACAGGAGTTCGCCCTCGGTGTCGACCGACGCCGTCGGCACGTCGACGCCCGGGCGTGAGCCGATCATCGCGAGCGTCGGCGTCGGCGGGATCGGACCACTCACCGAATCGTTGTAGAGGGAGACGTTCCCGCCGACGACCGGCACCGAGAGCGTCTCACACATCGAGGCCAGCCCGTCGACGATACCGGAGAAGCCGCCGTAGACGTCGGGTTTCTCCGGGTTTCCACCGTTCAGACAGTCGACAGCCGCGATCGGGGTCGCCCCCTTCGCTGCGAGGTTCGTCGCGTTCTCCAGGGCGACGGCTTTCGCGCCGGCCACCGGGTCCGACGCCGTCCAGTGTGGCGCGGCACCGGCGGAGATGGCGAGGCCCACCGGCTCGTCAGCGACGTCGCCCGCCGCGTCCACCCC
>JGI2924J29684_1076957_pt1 | contig 12486 bp, 16 predicted proteins | sample BenlonsequencITS_FD_29684 | JGI IMG/M metagenome (IMG submission 29684)
CCGCCGCCGAGCATGTTTCTTCCCTGTTGACCACGGATGCCCCATGAAGCCCGTTCCCACTCTGGATATCCGCCGTTTCGACACCGACCGCGAGGCCTTCGTGGCCGAGCTCGGTGCGGCCTATCGTGAATTCGGCTTCTGCGGCATTCGCGGTCACGGCATCGATCCAGCACTGATCGATGGCGCCTATCAGGCCTTCCAGGCCTTGTTTGCCTTGCCGGATGCCGTCAAGCGGCAATACCACCTCAGCGGTGCCGGTGGTGCGCGCGGCTATACTCCCTTCAAGGTGGAGACGGCCAAGGACAGTCGCCATCCCGATCTGAAGGAGTTCTGGCATATCGGTCGCGAGATTGACCGCGGCCATGTCTATGCCGAACGGATGCCGCCCAATATCTGGCCGCCCGAAGTGCCTGCGCTGCGCGAATACGGCTACGGCCTGTACCAGGCACTGGATCAGCTGGGGCGGCGGGTGCTGCAGGCCCTGGCTCTGCATATCGAACTGCCCATCGACTTTTTCGAGGACAAGGTCCAGTTCGGCAACTCCATCCTGCGTCCGCTGCATTATCCGCCGCTGCCGGAAGGCGAGGTGCCGAATGTTCGCGCCGGCGCCCACGAGGACATCAACCTGATCACCTTGCTGGTCGGTGCCAGCGCTGCCGGTCTGGAGGTGCTGGGGCGTGATGGCGAATGGCTGCCGATCACCACCCAGGGTGATGCCATCGTGGTCAATATCGGCGACATGCTGCAGCGGCTGACCAATCATGTCTACCCCTCGACCACCCACAGGGTGGTGAATCCGCCGGGAGAAGCGGGTCGCCAGTCGCGCTATTCGGTGCCTTTCTTCCTGCATCCGAATCCCGACGTGGTACTCGATCCGCTGCCGCAGACCATCACCGCCGACAACCCGAACCGCTATCCTGAGTCCATCACCGCGCATGACTATCTGATGCAACGGCTGCGGGAAATCAAGCTGATCGCCTGAGCCGGCCAGCGCATGATCCGACCCGTCAGCCGTGCCTGGATCATGCGATTGCCCAGGACATCCCGGTAGGCCATGACTCGGGCCTTGCCTGTTTCCCGAGCATGACCCATGGCGCCGGGCCGCCTCAGGCGGCCCTGAGTCATCGCGATGGCCTTGTTGCCGATGACGTTGCCTGGCTCGGCGCAATCCCTATGCGCGTTGTTGCTGCAGCATCTGGCGGGTGACCGGGTCATGCAAGACACGATTGTCGGCCAGTCCCATGATTCATGATGTCGAATGGGCACTGGCTCCTCGGTATTTCCAGATCCACGACCAGGCTCATCCTCAATCGATGGCCAGACATTCCGGTTGAGAGGCCATCATTTCTCTGGGCTGGGACTCGCTGCGACATCGTCATGTCTGCCTGTGGCTGGACGGCGCGGCCGGTCAGGGTGGCCGGTCAGGGATGGCCGGCGGCAGGCATTTGCCGATCTGCACTTGAGCCGACACGGATTCCGCCGGTCATCACATGGTCGGGGGCGGGGCCCGATAGCGTCCGGCCTGGCCGGATGCCAGGCGCTCAGCCATCCGGTCCGGCAGCAACTTCAGCGCCGCCTTGATCAGTCGGTTGACTCGCCCCGTCACGCGTACCGACTCACCACGGTCCAATGCCTCCAGTGCCTCGGCCACAACGGCTTCGGCGCTTTGCCACATAAAGTCAGGCATCCGGTTCATCAATGCGCGCGTGCCGGTGACATCGTGGAACTCGGAGCGGGTGAAGCCTGGACACAGTGCGCAGACCGTGAGGCCCTGCGCGCGATTTTCCTGCGCAAGCGACTGCGAGAACTTGATCATGAAAGCCTTCGCCGCAGCGTACTGGGTATGTCCCGCGGTGCCCGGCGCGAAGCCGGCCAGCGAAGCGACATTGAGGATGCGGCCATGGCCGCGCGCGCGCATGCCCGGCAGCAATCTCCAGGCCAGCTCACTGGGGGCGATCACCATGACTTGCAGAAAGGCGGCATGTTCGCTCCAGTCCGGCTGCTGGTAATGCCCGGGCAGACCATAGCCTGCATTGTTGATCAGCCAGTCGACCTGCAACTTGCGGGCCCGCAGCGCGGCTTCCAGCTGCTAGGGGGCGCCGGGGTCTGCCAGATCGGCAACCAGTACCGTGGCCTGGCAGTCATGGGCCGCACGCAACTCGGCCGCCAGGGTTTCAAGTCGCGAGCCTCGCCGAGCCGTCAGGATCAGGTCGTGGCCACGAGCCGCCAGGGCCCGGGCGAAGGCCTCGCCGATCCCGGCTGAAGCGCCGGTGATCAGCGTTGAAGGGCGTAGTGCCGGCATCGCCAACTCCTTGATGGAAAAGTGGTTGATGGGCATACCAATTAGATCGATACAAGCATTTTGGCAGGTTAAAAGCTTGCCCGAAGCGGGTCTGCCACGTTAACTTCGCATATTTACCGGGCTGTGGGCGCACGATGCGTAAGAAACTTGTCGCGGGTAATTGGAAGATGCATGGCAGTCAGGCCCTGACTCGGGAGCTGTGCGCGGCCACCGCGGCAGCCAAGCCTCAGGATGTCGACGTGGTAGTGTTTCCTCCCTCGCTTTACTTGCGCGAAGCGGTGCAGGTCTTGGCTGCGGGCGGGGCGGTCGGTGTCGGTGCCCAGGATGTCAGCATCCATGCCGGGGAGGGCGCCTATACCGGCGAAATTTCGGCCGCCATGGTCGCGGATTGCGGTGCCGGCTGGGCCATCGTCGGACATTCGGAACGTCGGGCCGACTTCCGAGAAAGCGATCATGACGTCGGTCGCAAGTTCTCGGCGGCTCGCCAAGCTGGCTTGAAGCCCGTGCTCTGCGTCGGGGAGACGCATGCCGATCATGTGGCGGGCCGTACACTGGAAGTGATCGAGCGCCAATTGGCCGCCGTTCTGGATCACAATCCCATCGAAGCTTTTGTTTCGGCAGTGATTGCTTACGAACCGGTCTGGGCCATTGGCAGTGGTCTCAGTGCCACCCCGGAGCAGGCACAGCAAGTCCATGCATTTATCCGTAGCCAAATCCGGAAAAAGGATGCTAATATCTCCCCTCTGACCCGGCTGCTTTATGGCGGCAGCGTCAAGGCAGTCAACGCCGCTGAGCTTTTCGCCCAGCCGGATGTTGATGGCGGGCTCGTCGGTGGCGCTTCATTGAATGCCGAAGAATTCGCCAGTATCTGTCAGGCGGCGGGGAGACAAGACAAGCGTTAGGAATCAGGTTCGCAATGTTCGCTATCTTCAGCGTGTTCTACATCTTGATCGCAGCGTCCATGATCGTGCTGATCCTCATGCAGCGCGGTGCGGGTGCAGAAGCCGGCTCTGGCTTTGGAGGCGGAGCATCGGCGACTGTGTTCGGTGCCCGTGGTTCGTCGAATTTCCTGACCCGCGCCACCGGCGTGCTGGCCACGGCATTCTTTCTGATGAGTCTCGGCATGGGCATGTATCTGAGCCGTCACGGCGCAGGTCAGGCTTCTGACAGCAGCCTGATGTCCGCTGCACCGACAGCGGCCTCCGTGCCGGCTGCCAGCCAGCCCGCGGGCAACGGCGCCGTACCGGCCGCTACGGGTTCCTCGGCAACGCACTGACACAAGTTTCAAGCCCAGGTGGCGGAATTGGTAGACGCACTACCTTGAGGTGGTAGCGACGCAAGTCGTAGGGGTTCGAGTCCCCTCTTGGGCACCACATACCAATATCAGGACGTCCCATATAGTCCTGAATTTCCTTTGAAACCCGCTACTTAGCGGGTTTTTTCTTGCCTGCTCGTCTCATGTTGTCCCATACAATCCCATTGAAGCGCAGGCTTTGTGGGGGCATATTTGGGGGCACAAGGGCTCAATGCCCCCTACCTCGATCCCGAGATGCCCCCAGCGACGTTCGCTGATGCCCCGCAAACCCAGGCCTGCCAAGGCTTGGCGGCTGTCGGGTCTTGATGCGGTCCAGCTGGGCTTTATGCCCCCAGCCGCAGGACTTGTGCCCCCAGGCTGGTGGCGGAGATGCCCCCAATGCCATTGACCGACACTGCCGCCCGCAAGGCCGCTCCCCGTGACAAAAGCTACCGGCTGCCCGATGGGGGTGGCATGTATCTCGAGGTCATGCCCAATGGCTCCCGATACTGGCGGCTGAAGTATCGATTTGGCGGCAAAGAGAAACGGCTGGCACTTGGCGTCTATCCCGGGATCAGTTTGGCGGATGCCCGCAAGCGCAGGGAGGATGCCCGCCGGCTGCTGGCGGATGGCATTGATCCGGGTGCGGCTCGCAAGGAGGCCAAGCAAGAGGCGACCGCCGAGGCTGGCGGTGCCGTGACCTTCGAGCAAGTTGCCCGGCAGTGGCTCGCCCGCCAGGACGTGGCCGAGGTAACCGCCAACAAGAATCAATGGCTGCTCGAGGAATATCTGTTCCCATCCATCGGTCAGCGACCCATTGCGGATATCACCCCGCGGGAGCTGCTGGCGGCGCTGAGGGAGACTGAAGACAAGGGACTGCTTGAGACGGCACGCCGATCCAAGATCAAGGCTGGGCAGGTATTCCGTTACGCCATCATCGAGGGGCTGTGCGAAGCCGATCCCATGGCCAGCCTGCGCGGCGCGCTGAAGACCACACGCAATCGCCACCATGCCGCCATCACAGATCCGGTGCAGATCGGTGGCCTGATGCGTGCCATGGATGGGTTTGCCGGCACCTTCACGGTGCGCTGCGCGCTGCTGCTGTCGGCCCTGCTGTTCGTTCGCCCTGGTGAGTTGCGCAAAGCGGAGTGGGCCGAGATGGATCTGGATGGCGCGATGTGGCGCATCCCGGGCGAGAAGATGAAGATGGGTGCGCCGCACCTGGTGCCACTGTCCGAGCAGGCGCTGGCCATCTTACGGGATCTGCATGGGTTGACCGGCCATGCCCGCTATGTGTTTTCAGGCCTTCGGACCGACAGCCGGCCCATGTCCGAGAACACCGTCAACACAGCCCTGCGTGCCCTGGGCTACGACAAGGCCACGATGACGGCTCATGGCTTCCGCTCCATGGCGGCAACCCGGCTCAACGAGATGGGCTGGAACGCCGACGCCATCGAGCGCCAGCTGGCCCATGCCGAATCGAACAAGGTGCGCGATGCCTATACCAGCCAGGCACAGTACCTGCCCGAACGTCAGAAGATGATGCAGGCGTGGGCGGATTACCTGGACAGTCTCAAGGCTGGCGGCACGGTGGTGGCCTTCAAGAGCAAGGCGGGCTGATCCGGCAAAAGTGGTATTGCATCTGTGCTCGCGTCGCCGGCAGTTTCGGAGAGATTTTCCTGACCCTTATCACTTTTGCGGTGTTCCAGGTGTTCCAGGTGTTCCAGTGGCTGGGAGGTCGCACCGTTGAGCCATTTATGAGCGTCACACTTTGGAACACCTGACGTGTTCCAAGGTGTTCCAGGTGTTCCACTTTGGGCTGAAATTGGCTTTTATTGTGATGTTGGTCACGGAATGTTGGTGCTGGATCGCGCCAGCTGCCTGTGATCGGCCAGTTTGGGCCGGTTCCCGCGACGCTGGTTTGCGACCATACCACTTGGCCGGATCGGGACATCTCAAGCGGTGCGCGTCGCGCGCCGGTGCGTGAGGCGGATAGGTCGCGGCCAGCCTGGGCAGAACAGGTCGGCGTGCAAGCAGGATGGCTTGTGACCGCCGGCGAGCATTGGCTCTGATGGAGCGTGACAGGCCGTGACATTGGCGTGACATGCGGTGCCCGGCAGCAGCCGGGACCGTGACGATCCCGTGACAGAGCGTGACCGGCAGGCGGGGCTTTTTCGTGACGTCACGGAAATGGTCCCAGGGCAGCCGGCTCGCGTGCGCGTGCGTAGTGGTCCAGAAACTCCGCATGTGCTGGTGCTGGCGATCGCTGGGCCCGCTGCCTGCGGCGCTGATCCGTCGATCACTCTGGCCGCGCCTGTGGGCCGTCCTGCAGCGACAGGCATGCACTGCCATGGCTCAGATGCCGCGCGGGGCGTGGCGGGCGTTCTGTGCGCCATGCTGTGCGACCAGCTGAAGGAGGGACCCGCCGATTTGAGCGTGCCGGCGTATCGATCGACAGAGGCTTGGCGGGTGTGCTGCGTGGATCGGAGCTGCTGGCCAGCTGCAGCGCGGCCGTCCTGGTGGTGCTGGGGTGGCTGGGCCTGAATGGATGGGGGCGGATCTGCGGATGGGCTCGGGCCCAGGCTGTTGCCGGCGGCGTGTGCCCCGATCGCTGGCTGGCCGGCGCAGACAGCTCGCCAGACAGGGCGATTTTCCCGTCCTCGCGCGCACGCGTTTTTTTGGAGTGACATATCACCGTTTCAGCCCCATCACCCACCCCAGATCCTCGCCTTGATCGGTCCTGCTGGCCCAGCTCGGAATGCCTGCTGTCCGGTGAGGTGGTCTGCCTGGGCGCCATCCCCGCGCACGCACGCGTAGTGGGCTGACATATCGCCGGCGCCACTCTGGCAACTGCCTGAGCGCCGCGTTCTGGACGTTACCGGGGCATCACCATGTCGGCAGGTCACAATGCCCGCAAACCGTTGCTGTGACTGGCTTCAGGGGCGTCCCTCGCGCGCACGCGCGCGTTACGGGGTGACATATCACGGCCAAGTCCCCAAAACCCGCCTTCCGATCAGGCTCAAAACGCCCCGCGGATCTGCTGCCCAAGCGACTGCCAGGCATCGATGCGCACATGACTCTGCGGGCAGTGGCTGACCGGCGCTGTTTGCTCAGATGAGTGGTCTGGGCCAAGCTCACTGCATCGATTCCACGACGAGCCAGTGACCTGGCCAACTACGGGATATTCCGTAATTGGATCGGTTATCGATTCGCATCGTCATCCGGTGCGTTCGGCGGCGGGCAGACTCCCGCGCTTGTAAACGAAAAACCCCCGAGGCTGGCCGGCCTACGGGGGCGTGTTGCTGGCTCCGGTCATCACCCCGGACATATCCGCCGTGGCGCATGAGCAGGGACATACCCATACGTCATGGGCAGTCTATCAGTGGCCAGGCCTCAGCGTCGCGCTGCCTCGGCACGGTCAATGGCAGCTTTCATCGTTGTCCTGTACGGGGCCGCTGGTAGTATTGTTGACAAGCTATGTCTGGATCAATTGGCAGTTTGATCTAATATTTGAGATAGGAAGGGAAATTCATGTAAGCAGATGGCATCGATTTGCCTTCTTAATTCCGCGTCATCGTTTTGATGCTTGCCTAGACACAGGTAGTAGTTTGCATTCTGATATCTCGCATAGATGAGCCATTCGCCAGTAAGGACAGAGTCTCTAGTGAGCCTCTTCCAATTATCTGAGACTGCATCTCGCGCAATGTGTGCGGCGTCCTCCATTGAAAAGAAGCGCTTTTCATTGGCAGCCTTGGCTTCGGCTATCCGTTGCTCAACCCATGGCAACTTATATCTATCCATTCCTTTTCGAAGGTTTAGCGCCATAGATGCGATCCCGTCTTGAAGATAGTGCTTGTGCCATAGCCCCTTGAGTGGGGGGTGCTTGAACTGAGTGGCAGGTTTTAGATTGCTCGCTATTTGAGGGTCTTCTAATGCCTTTATTTCTTGAATGATTTTAAATGGATTTTGTTTTCCTGATTCTTTGGCCCCGTACAAGCCAAGCAGTAGCAACAGGCTGTAACGCTCAGGTGCGATACGATCCAATCCTATGATTTCAGCAAAACGCTGAAGCTGTGGTGTCATATCCGTGCCATCGGAGAGCGTTACAGAAAACCTAGATAGGTGATCGGTCATGGTCATTTTCGGCAGCACACCAGCCTGTTGGATGGCCAACCCTAGCATACAGTCCCATGCCGTCCCATATCGTCCCACGACGCGCTAGACTAGTGCCACCGCGCCTAGGCTGATCCCCGAACGTCTGGACACCCTGCCAGGCTGGCGCGGCACCTTTCAGGGCGCGGCAGTGGGTGCGCGAGAAATGAGCGGCTGTTCTACTGAACCTTGCAAGCACATGACGCCATCAGGTCATGCGTACCAGATCATTGAATCTGTTGCTGGGTCATTGATTGATCTTGGTTTTTATGATGACGATGAAAGTTTTCAGCGTGAATTGCTGAGCAAATTGGTTGATGTCTGTTGTCAGGGGGTCACGGCTGCCGGTCTGGACAAATACCATGAGAAAGTTCTGGCAATGCCGGAGAGTGAGCAGCCTGAAGGACCTATTCACTACGGAGTGATTTCCTTGATGCGCTGCATCTATGCATTGAGATCAGATCGTTTCGGAAACTCCACAGAGGCATGGAATTACGTGATTGAGGCCAGGTTTTATGCAGATGCCATACTGAGCCAGCGCTGCGATGTACATGCCGTTAAGCAATCCCGAACTGCAGTTGCCAAAAGTGGTTCAAAGGCAAGGCATGAGTCGAGCCCGCATGCCGAGGTTAAGCCTTTGGTGCGATCTGCGTGGGCCGAGTGGCGAGGTGGCGCAGTGAGTTATCGCTCAACAGCCGCATTCTGTAGAGACGTTGTGAAGCAATACCCGGTGATAGCCGATCCTCGAACCGTGGCCCGCTGGGTAGCGGAATGGGATGGCCAGTGACTGTACTGGCTATTTGAAAGTGTGTTGTCTGCTGAGCAGGCAGCACAGTTTGCCTGCTGACTGTGTAGTCTGCAGGCATTGGTATTTTTCTCGATCTGCCGATGACCAGAATGAGCATCCAACACCGTCGCCCCAGGCGGTGAAGGAAAACTCATCATGTCTCATCTGGTATCGCAGCAAGCCCCTGTCGCCCGCCTGATCCGTATTGCCGAGGTGGAGCGCACCACCGGCCTCAAGCGCGCCTCCATCTACCGGCACATGGCTGCCGGCACCTTTCCCGCCAGCATCAAGCTGAGTCCGGCCTGCACGGCCTGGTCTGAGGCTGAGGTACAGGCCTGGATCGCCCAGCGCATCGCCGCCTCGAGGGAGGCCGCCTGATGGATGGCCTGTCGATCGCAAGCACATCGATCCGGATGGACAAGGCCGGCCGTTACTGCCTCAACGATCTGCATCAAGCTGCCGGCGGCGAACAGCGGCACCGCCCCAAGTATTGGCTCGAGAATCAGCAGACCCAGGATCTGGTCGCTGAAATCGAAAAAGGCGGAATTACGCCTATTGCCTCCAAGCAGCGCATCGGCACCTATGTCATCAAGCAGCTGGCCATCGCCTATGCGACGTGGGTCAGTCCTGCCTTCTACCTGCGCGTCATCAACGCCTACGAGGCATCGACGCATCGCACGGATGATTGGCGCCGGCAGCGCCATGTCGCCGCCAGCAGCCACAAGATCCAGGCGGCCATGCTGCAGACGGTACGCGCTGCCCAGGGCAAGGAAACGGAGCCCCATCACTACATGAATGAGGCAAAGCTGATCAATTGGGTGGTGACGGGCAAGTTTGCCGGGCGCGACCGCGACCAGATGACGATGGCCGAGCTGGATCTGGTCGGGAGGCTGGAAGGGCTCAACATCATGCTGCTGGGGCAGGGCATCCCCTACGAGGACCGCAAGCAGCGGCTGATGGATCTGGCCGCCAGTCATCGCGCACTGCCGGGGACGGCTGGCCAGACAGGCGGCATGCGCCTGGTGACGGAGATCCAGCGGGCGCCGGACACGAAAAAGGCTCACCCGAAGGCAAGCCCCATCGCATCAATCTCGCGCATTGATGATACCAGCACGGCGGCCCAGCGCCACCGGATGTTGCAGGCGCTGCGATTCGGGCCAGTCAGCACCATGTACGCCCGCCGACACCTCAACATCATGATGCCAGGCGCACGGATCAAGGAGCTGCGCGAAGCCGGCCATCTGATCGACACACGGCTCCAAGCCATGACCGACGACCAGGGCCGCAAGCATCCCCGCGTGGCCATCTACACCCTGCGCATCGCATCCAGCACGCCCGAAGCGGCGTAACTCCCCCAGCCCATACCGTGCCCACCGGCCATGGAGTTTCCGGGCCGGACGGGGGCGGCTTGCCTGAAATCAGGAATCAGCCATGCAAAATCGCTTGACCATCGCATGCGCCAGCGCGCACCATTCGCACGTCCCGGCACAATCCGGGGCCGGGTTTGGCGACCCGACTTACTCGAGGCGCAACGCGCCAACTCGGCGCTTTTTTGTTGCGTCATGCCCAGCTTATGGCGGGGTGCAATGGGAGGCCTACGGGCCTGCCGGGTTCCTTGAGTACCGGTTCGCCAACCCGTTGCATCCCGCCGCCCATGGTTTGGCGACTGTGCGCGGCGGTTCCAATCTCTCAAGGAACCCCACCATGGCACATCATGCCCAGGGTGCGTCTGCACGCACCTGCACCATCTCCCACACGTCTCGTTTTTCCTTCCGGCCTTCTGGCTGGCTGCATGTCAGCAGCACGGATCTGGATATCTTCGCTGCGTTCGTTGCCGGCGTTGTGCTGTCCACCTGCGCTTTTATGGCGGTGGAGGTGCTGCGATGAGCGCCGTTACCGTGCCGGGCTTTGACCCGTTGAACACCCCGACCTATCGCGGCCTGCGCGACGTGTTCGTGAAGTTGTGGACCGTGCTGGATGAAGCATCGTTCCGGTCTGCGATCCTGGCCAAGCGTGCCAGCCTGACTGCGGATGATGCTCGGGCCGAGTTTCAGACCCTGGCCACCATGACCGATCAGCGGACTGTCTACGGGCAGATGCAGCGCCTGCTTGTCGAAGCCGGTGCCAACTACGACGACGAGCGCACCGAGCTGCGGGCGACCGTTCGCCAGCTGATGGCAGAGAACCAAGCCTTGCGGGCGGCAGCTGCCGGCGGGGAGGTGCCGCGATGAAACGTTACTTCGTGGTTTCGATCATGGGCGATATCCGTACATCGCAGGTCGGCCGGCTGTCCCGGGAATATGCCGACATGGTGCGCGCGGCAGATCATCGATCATTGGCGGGCCTGCCGTCGCCGCTGCCGGGCGTGTCGATCCTGTATCTGTGCAATGTCTGGGCCACCGATCGCGCCGCGGCCGAGCGCATGGCCGCCTTGAATCGGTCCCAGGGCTCGGCCAGTCGGGTGCTGACCAGCTGGCCTCATGACGTGAGCGATTGGCAGCAGATCAAACTCAACGACGACCCGGGCGAGTTCCATTTCAATCCATCCACGGTGGCCGACATGGCCAGGGTGATCGCTGGGGAGGTGTTGGCATGAGCCGCTACACCGGCAATCTCTTGGCCGACCTGGTGGCCGCGATGCGCCAGCACGGCATCACGCCGACCGATCCGACCCGGCTGCGCCTGGATGGCGTGCTGTGCAGGTTCCACGATGAAGGCGACCGGCGCGACAAGCGCAATGGCTGGGCCGTGGTGTATGTTGATACGGAGCGACCTGTCGCGGTGTTCGGGAGCTGGCGCAAAGGCGGGCAGCATACTGTGGTGCTGGGCCAGTCCGGCCGCACCATGACGGCCGACGAGCTGGAGCGCCAGCGTATCGCCATCGAGCAGGCCCGCGCCGCACGCGATGCCGAGCAACGTCACCGCCAGCGGCGTGCCGCCGGCAGTGCGTTCGATGAGTGGCAGCGCGCCAGCCCGGCCAGTCCGCGGCATCCCTACCTGCAACGTAAAGGCGTGACGGCTGACGGGCTGCGGGAAGCTGGCGGCAAGCTGCTGGTGCCGATGCACGATGCCGAGGGCCGCCTGGTCAACCTGCAGCGTATCCGCGGCGACGGTGACAAGCGGTTTTTGCCCGGCGGCATGGTCCGCGGCGCCTATTGCCTGCTGGGCAAGGTCCGCGACGGACTGTTGATCGCTGAGGGCGTGGCCACGGCCAAGAGTCTGCACGCCAGCACCGGCCAGGCGGTGGCGGTCGCTTTCAGTGCCGGCAACCTGCTGGCGGTAGCGCTGGTGATGCGCGATCGCTACCCGGATCTGCCAATCACGATCTGCGCGGACAACGATGCCAAGCCGGATGGCAGCAATCCCGGTGTGCAGGCGGCGACACAAGCGGCCTGTGCCATCGGTGCGGCGCTGGCCGTGCCACCCATTCCCGGCGACTTCAACGACTACGCCACCACCCTGGCCGCGCAAGGCGGCACGCCCGAATCTATCGAGGTCAAAAATCATGTCCAGCTCCACGATTGAAGCGGCCGAGTCGCTGCCGCCGCTCGCCCTGGTGGTGAGCAATGCCGAACCGCCGGCCGGGCCCGGCTTTGAAGTGGTCGAGCGTGGCAAAGGCCGACGCCACGGGGTCTATTTCAGCGACCCGCACAGCGACAAGCCGGCGACGTGGATCTGCGCGCCTCTGTATGTCGAGGCCGAGACACGCAATGCCGATGGCGGAGAATGGGGGCGCTTGCTGGCCTTCACGGATCGGGACGGCAAGGCGCACCGCTGGGCGATGCCCTGCGCCATGCTGGCCACCGATGGCGCGGAGCTGCGGGCAGAGCTGCTGGGGCAAGGTCTGGTGATCGCCAATTCCCAGCACGCCCGCAAGCTGCTGATGGACTACATCGCCCAGGCCAACCCCACTCAGAAGGCGCGGAGCGTGAGCCGCACCGGCTGGCATGG
>JGI2924J29684_1076956_pt1 | contig 12484 bp, 10 predicted proteins | sample BenlonsequencITS_FD_29684 | JGI IMG/M metagenome (IMG submission 29684)
ACTGCGGAAACCAGGGAGAGAAGCGCTCAAACACGCTATCAAAGCGACGCTATGAGATCAACAAAGTGCTACACAAGAGCGCTATAAAAAGACATTCGATCCGGGAGTCGAGTGGTGGCGACGGCGGGCGACCGACGACGATCCGTTGTCGGTGTGTCCTCGAGTTCGTCGTCGCCGTGTTCGTCGACGATAGCAACTTCGCTGTCGCAGTGGTGTACATTTCAATATTAGTGACAGTCGTTATTTTTATAATATGTCGATGTGGAACGTGTAACGTAATGCCATACACCAATAATCGTCATGGTTCACATTCCAGTAAACGGCATGGTCGCGGAACGTCCCGGCGACAGGCGCTCGCTCTTCTTGGAGCGGGTGCAGCAGCCGGTCTTGCCGGTTGTGCGGGGGGTGGTAACGGCGACGACGATGACGATCCAGGAGCTGATCTCTCGGACGTCGAACTCTACGACGCAGACGGCAACCGTATCGAACCGACCATCATCTACGACTCGGGCGACGGCACGGCCGAAGACATCGCCTCGGAGTGCCAGCGCAACCTAGAGCAGATCGGGGTCGATCTCCAGCTAGACGCCCGTCCAGAGGTCCTCGGTGAAGATTTCCACTCGGAACCGCTAGACGACGCCGACCCCGACGAGTTCGAATGGAGGGCCGGCCGCAACGCGGGCCCGCCAGACCAGACCCGAACGGTCTACGACTGGGACCTACTCCACGGTATCGGGGCGAACGCCTACCCCCGAACGCCGTACGACACTCGTGTCTTCTGGAGAGCGGACGATCCGCTCAACGCCTACGGCTACGTCCCCGAGGAAGACCTCGCCGGATTGTACGAGGAGTTCGACGACGTGACCGACGAGCAGGAACGGCAAGCTATCTGGGACGAGATTTCGGCGGCGCTAACTCACGAACTGCCGGCCAACTTCATGTACTCCAGTTACGACTTCGAGGGGTTCCTGCAAGATATCAACACCGAGCCCGAATTCTACGAGTACGGTTACACGCCCGGGACGATCAACCGCTACCGCGGCGAACAGGAGGTCGGCGGTGACTTCGTCCGACTGGACGCCACCCCGCTCTCGGAACCCTTCCTTCCGGAACAGGACGACAACAACTCGGCGATGCGCACCGACCTGCTGACCGACGCATCGTACGCCATCGATGGCGACAACGAAATCGTCCCGCTGCACATCGACATCGAGGACGCGGGCGACTCGCAGGTGTGGGTCTGTACGCTTCGGGACAACCTCGAGTTCGGGACCGACGCCGACGGCAACGCCTACGGTCAGATGACGGCCGAAGACTGGGTGTTCCAACTCGAGTACGTTCACGGTGTCGCAGACGATGCAGCCGACCTCTGGGACGAAGAGTTCCCACCGAGTGAAGCCCTCGGCAACTACGAAGTCGTCGAGAACGTCGAACAGACCGGCGAACTCGAGTTCCAGCTCGAGCTCGTCGAGCCGGACCCGGCGTTCTCGCTGCGCCCGGTCATCTGGGGCGAACAGATACTCCCGCAGGAACTGTTCGAGGAGTACGCGCCGGACGCGGAAGCGCTTCGCGAGTCGACCGAAGTCACCGAGTTCACCTGGACGGGGAATCTCGGCCCGTACACGTTCGACGACTGGGTCGCGGGTGCCTCGGGCTCGTTTACGGCCACCCGCAACGAGGACTACTACATGCGCGAGCACACCGCGGACAGCAACGTCCAAGTCATGGACGACGCGTGGGCCGACGCGCCGTACTTCGAGACCTACCAGTTCGACGTCGAGGACGAACGCTCCACCCGCCTCGAGCGGTTCCGTGCCGGCGAGGGTGACCGTATGTTGCTCCCGAGCGACAACGTCGCCGAGTTCGAGCAGGACCACGACGACATTCGCGTCGAGGACCAACAGTCGCCGTACGTCAACTTCCTGTTTTTCAACCAGCGATCTAACGGCAGCCCCATCTGTCGGGAACGGGACGGCCGCGAAGCGATGGCTCGCGTGATCGACAAGGAGACGATCACGGACGACATCCTCCGAGAGCGGGCACAACCTGTGCACTCGAATCAGCCGCCCTGGTCCGAGTGGTACGACGAAGACGTCGCCACCGAGTACGGCGTCGACATCACCGAGGAGGACATCGTCCAAGCGCGCGAACTTCTCGAAGAGAACGAGACGTTCGTGCTCGAGGAAGCCTAAGCAGCGTCGCGTATGTACTCGGTTTTGATTACAACGTATAAATCGACATGAAGTGGTATATTCTCCGGCGGCTGCTGTGGGCCGGCTTTGCCTCGTGGATCATCCTGTCAGTTACGTTCCTGTTGATGGATCTCGTTCCCGATCAGCGGATCATGCAAGCCGAGTTCGCTGCGGCGCAGGAAGGCGTCGATCCCGAAGCGGCTGCAGCGGCTGCAGAGGAGCGCTACGGAGTGGCTGGGCCGCTCCACGAACGGTACGTAGACTACTTGACTGGGTTCGTTCAGGGTGACTGGGGCTGGTCCATCGAGTACAGTCAGCCCGTGGCGGACGTCATCGTCACCGCTGCACCGTACTCTGCGATGTACGCCGTGCCGGCGGTCATCATCGCGACGATCATCGGAACCGCGATTGGCCTCTACTCGGCCGTCAACCAGTACACGACGAAAGATTACGCGGCGACGTTCGGGGCTTTCTTCGGCATTAGCCTCCCGAACTTCTGGTTCGCGATCGTCTTACTGGTCATCTTCGGGACGATGCTCGGCTGGGTCGACGTCGGCTGGAATCACTATTACCCGATCTCACAGGACGGTGGGTTCACGCTGCTCGAGCGGGCCGACGACAGCCATCCGGCCTTCGTCAGAGAAGAGTTCGAGGGCGAACGCTACGTCGGCGTCCTTAGTCCGGCGAACCTCCAGCAACTCGTTCTCCCGGCGTTCGTCCTGTTGACGACGTCGACCGCGACAGTGATGCGTTACGCTCGGGCCGAAGCGCTCGAGTACGTCGACGCCGACTTCGTCAAGACGGCGAAAGCGAAGGGTGCAAGCGACTGGGCGATCGTCTCGAAACACATCTTCCGGCCGGCTTCGGTACCGCTGATGACGATCTTCGTCGGTCGTATGGTTGGACTGGTGCTGGTTGGCTCGTATCTCATCGAGATCGTCTTCGGGATTCCGGGTATCGGCCTCGCCTCGTACGAGGCGATCATCAGGCAAGATACCGACCTGGTCGCGATCACGATCCTCATTCCGACGTTCCTCGCGATCGTCGGCAACCTCATCGAGGACATCACGTACGCGATTCTCGATCCGCGCATCGACTACGGTGATCGATAATGAGTAGGCACAACGACGAATACAGCGCTTCGGACGACTCCCAGAGGGACACGACTTTCGAGGACGTCGACTGGTCCGAGATCGATCTCGAGACCGACGAGCGATCGCCAACGCAACTGGCGTGGATCGCCGTCGTGAGTGTGTGGACGCTCGGCGTGGTGATCGACCTGCTCTCGCGGTACGTGATCGGCGCTTCCCCCTTCCAGTTTCCGTTGGTCGGAACGATCAGTCTGGTCGGCTGGCTGTGGATAGGGACGCTGCTCGTCCTGTTCTTCTACGGGGTCGTACCGCTGTACCAAAACCCCCGGATGACCAGACACTACTGGCACGAGTTCAGGAAGAACAAGGCGGCCGTCATCAGTGGTCTGTTTCTGATCGTCGTCTTCCTGATCGGGGTCGTCGGGACGCGGCTCCTGCCGAGTGCGGACCGCACTCCCGGGATGGAGAACCAGCCGCCGGTCTGGCTGTCGGTCGAGGAGTACGTCGTCGGCCGGCAGTGTCCTGGCGGGACGACGATCGAAGACGGGGTCTCGATGTGTCACGGAAGCTGGGAGTATCCGCTGGGGACGACGTCATCGGGCGAGGACCTGCTCTTGCTCAGCATCGAGGGAATGGAGATCAGCATGCAGGTCGGACTCATTGCGACGTTGATGAGCATCACTATCGCAGCGACCGTCGCACTCACCGCCGCCTACCACGGCGGTCTCGTCGACGAAGTCTGCATGCGATACGTCGACCTGCAGATGACTTTCCCCACGTTTTTCCTCTATCTGTTGCTCGCCTACACTATCGGCGGTAGCCTGTTCGTCATCATCGTGATCTTCGGCCTGACGGGCTGGGGAGCCTACGCCCGGATCATGCGATCCGAGGCGCTCCAGCGTCGAGAAGAGCCGTACATCGTGGCCGCCAAAAGCGCCGGCGCACGAGGGTTCTGGACGATCCGTCGACACCTGCTACCGAACATCTCGAACAGCGTCATCACGGCCGCGACGCTCTCGATTCCCGCGATCATCCTCGCGGAGGCAGCGATTGCGTTCATCGGTCTCTCGGAGGCGGGTATTGCATCCTGGGGTCGCGTGATCGCAGGCGGTCGCGACCAGCTAACGAACGCCTGGTGGATCTCGACGATTCCGGGCTTTTTCCTCTTCTTTACGATCCTCGCGTTCAATTTCCTCGGTGATGCCATGCGAGACGCGCTCGACCCACGACACGGAGGTGGTGAGTAATGAGTACGAATACCGACGACCACGACGATATCACAGGTACCGACTCGATCGACGAGAGTGCGCCACTGCTCGAGGTGTCGAACCTCTGTACGTACTTCGACACGGATCAAGGGGTGGTCAAGGCGGTCGACGGCGTCTCGCTGACGGTCGAACGCGGCGAAACGGTCGCCATCGTCGGCGAGAGCGGGTCCGGGAAGACGGTTACCAGTGAGTCGATTACACAACTGTTCAAGCAGCCCCCGGGCTACATCGCCGACGGGTCGGTCGCTATCGACGGCAACGAGGTCACACACCGGTCCGAGGACGAACTCGGCCAGATCCGAGGTCGGACGGTCGGCCACATCTTCCAGAACCCACAGGGGGCATTGAACCCGGTCTACACCGTTGGCTGGCAGATCCGCGAGGCGATCCAGCTCCACCGAGACGTTACCGACGAGGAGGCGACCGAACTCACCGTCGAACTGCTCACGCAGGTCGGAATCCCGGAAGCCAGCTCCCGTCTCGACGACTATCCGCACGAACTCTCCGGCGGGATGAAACAACGAGTCATCATCGCAATGGCACTCGCCTGTGATCCGGACCTGCTGATCGCCGACGAGCCGACGACGGCACTTGACGTGACTATCCAGGCCCAGATCCTCGAGTTGCTGAACCGGCTCCAAGAGAAGCGAGACATGGGTCTGCTGTTCATCACGCACGACCTCGGCGTCGTCGCCAACATCGCCGACCGCGTCGTCGTCATGTACGCAGGGAAGGTGATGGAACGTGGCCCCGTCGAAGCAGTTTTCGAGTCGCCGTCTCACCCCTACACGAAAGCGTTGCTCGAGTGTCTCCCCGGAGAGGGCACACTCGGTGGTATCCCCGGCGAACTACCGGACCCGCGATCACCGCCGGGCGGCTGTCGGTTCGCCAGCCGATGCGAGTACACACTCGAGGAGTGTCACCAAGGCGGGCAGCCGTCGATGGCAGCAGTCGACGGTGACGATCACCAGGTCTCCTGTGTTCACTACCGACCGGAGATGGACTCGTCGGTCGTCCGCGACGCGCCACCGGAAGAGCAACTCACCGACGACGTCTCCGCCGACGGAGGGAAGCGCCGATGAGCCCCTCGAGCGAGCCGCTGCTCGAGGTCGAGAACCTCGAGAAACACTACCCGATCACGGACGGCTACCTCAACGAAGAAGTCGCCCGTGCAAAGGCCGTCGACGGCATCAGCTTCGAACTCGAGCGCGGCGAGACGGTCGGCATCGTCGGGGAATCCGGCTGTGGCAAATCGACTGCCGCGAAAGCGATGATCCGACTCGAGGAGCCGACCGACGGTGAGATTCGTTTCGACAGTGAGGACGTGATGGCCTACGACGAGGCAAAACTCCGGAAGTTCCGTCGCGAGGTCCAGATGATCTTCCAGGACCCTGACTCGAGTTTCGACCCGCGGATGAGCGTCGGCGAGTCAGTCGCAGAGCCACTGACCGTCCAGGGGATGGCCGACGAAGATCGACGCCGTGCGATCGTCGCCGATCTTCTCGAGCGGGTGGGTCTCTCTGCGTCGGATATGGATCGATACCCTCACGAGTTCTCGGGTGGCCAGAAACAGCGGATCGGTCTGGCTCGAGCGCTCTCTGTCAATCCGGAACTGATCGTGGCTGACGAGCCAGTGTCGGCGCTCGACGTGTCGGTCCAGTCGGAGATTCTCAAACGCATCGACCAGTTCCAGGAGAGCTTCGGGCTGACGGTGTTGATCATTAGCCACAACCTAGGTGTCGTGCGTGAGATCTGCGATCGCGTCGCGGTGATGTACCTCGGTGAGTTCGTCGAGGTGGCACCGACCGAGGAACTGTTCGCAGACCCGCAACATCCCTACACGAAGGCACTGCTGTCGTCGATCCCACGGCCGGACCCGAGCCAGCGCGGCTTCGGACAGGGGCTCACGGGCGACGTACCTGACCCGTCGAACCCGCCGTCCGGTTGCCGGTTCCATACGCGCTGTCCCGCGGTGATCCCGCCCGACGATATCGACGTGCCACAAGGAGTCTGGCGGAGCGTCTTGCAGTTCCGAAAGAACGTCCAGAACGACGGGGTCGACCTCGAGAGCATCGTCCGCGTTCACGCGCTCGAATCCGACCGGTGGGACGATCCCACTGCCGTGGCACCCGAGGACGTCGACGAGGCGACCCTCGCGACCTGGATCAGAGACGAGTACGATCTCCCCCAGCGACTGCCTGACGAGACGGCCGAGACGACCCTCGCGCGAGCACTCGAACGCACCGCGGCGGGGAACCTCGAGGCTGCCGCCAACTCCCTCGAGGAGCAGTTCTCGACGGTCTGTGAGCACGAGAAACCGGTGCTCGAGTCGGTCGAATCGGATCGTAAGTGCGCCTGTCATCTCGTCGAGGCGACTGGAACGCCCGTCTCGTCGGACGACTCACGCTCACACGAGCAACTGACAGACTGAAGTATCGTGGATTGTACACCAAATGACTACGGAACACGTATGAGTCGCGAGCAGAACCGAGACGAGGTGTCTCGAGACTCGTCGACTGGCGCCGGTAGACCAGGAGGCGATACCGGCTCACGGTCGAGTCTGGGATTTGCTTCCCTGCCGTCGACTGCCGTCGACGACTCCGACGTCCCGACCGCCGTCGATGTCGCCGGATCGATCGGCATCGCACTCGGTGCCGTCTCGATCGTGCTCGCCGTCGTCGGCCTTCTCGCGGGCTGGCTGCGCGTCCAACCGCTCGCCAACGTCGCGATCGTCTTCTCGCTTCTGTCGATCGGCATCGCGATGGTGTGTGGAATGCTGTTTCAGGCGTACGCACTCGACTGGTCACGAGTGCGGAGGTGAGCGTCCCGAAGACACTCGAGTTCGTAGACCCAGCCGACGGCGTTCGTTGCCTGATACGGATCGCTGGAAGTCAGTGACGGTGCAACCCCAGGGCGGTTTGCGGTTGCACCGGGCTCTCGTTACAGCAATCCGTATGAGCCCGTTATCCATCACACGCAGAGACCACTACGTCCGCATCAGCCGTCGCCGTGCTCGTCGACGATGACGACTTCACCGTCGACGACGTCGACGTTGATCAACGTCTTGACGTCGTAGCCTGCCGCATCGACCTTGTTCTCACCGCCAGCTTTCTTGATGACGGCGACGGTGTCGACGACTTCAGCGCCGATCCCGTCGAGGGCCTCGAGCACCGCAGCGAGGGTGCCACCGGTCGAGAGGACGTCGTCGATGACGAGGACCCGTTCGCCCTCGTAAACGTCGTTGATGTACATCTCGTTCTCGGAGTAGCCGGTTTGCTGGGAGATCTCGACTTCTCCCTCGAGGCCGTACTCGCGCTTGCGAATGACCGTCACCGGAATGTCGGTCATCAACGACACTGCGGTGGAAATGTGGATTCCCATCGCGGCCGGCGTAACGATCCGGTCGACGTCCTCGAGGTCGGCCTTGCGCGTGATTCGGACGACGATCTCGCGCAGGAGGTCGGACTCGAGTTTGGGGATGCCGTCGCTGATCGGATGGACGAAGTAGTGGTAGCCGTTCTTCTCGATGATCGGCGCGTCGAGGAGCGACTGTTTCAGTTGATCCATGTCGTGGGTCGGTCGGTATCGGAGTAAAAGTTGACGATACGTCCCGGTTCCGCGCTATTCGTCCCCATACCGCAGCTCCGGAGGCTGATCGCCGTGTCCCACACGCATGTTGCGTTCGTAGTAGATGTGTCCGACCGCAGTCACGGTGAGCGTCACGGCGATGATCCCTGCCCACGTAACCGGTGACAGGATCGTCAGCGGGTAGATGCCTGCCCACAGCGCGGCGACGAGCGCACAGCTTACCGCACCGAGCGAGAGGTACAGTTCCCGCCAGGCGAACTCACGGCTCGGAACGATCTCCAAGTAGACGCTCACGTCCCGCGTTCGCGTGGTCGGTTCGACGATCCCGCGATCCGAGTCAAACGTGAGGATGCCGGCCTCGTCCATCTTCGGCAGGTGGGTCTGCTGGAGGGTCGTGTACACTCGCTTTCGCTGTTCGGCGGTGACGCTCTCGAGAGACGTCTCGTACTCCCAGGCGGCGACCTGCTGTGCGAGATCGCCGAGTTCGACCGGGCGGTCGTCCCGTTTCAGAAAGTGAAGGACGTATCGCCGGCGTTGATTCCGCAGCAGTTCGAAGACCTCGCCTTTCGACAGGGGCTTGCGGTCGGTAGGGCCGGCCCCGCTCTCGTCGATTTCGTGTCGCTTGTGCTGGCCCACAACGATCACCTCGTCGTGTCGATGCAGTGGCCGGCTGATTTCGAGAATATCGTCATTAATTCGTGGGTGGAACGCATTCTATATAAGGTTCCTGGCACGCGAATCGTCGCAGCGAGTCACCACTGCCAGACGATGCACTTCCGGTCTCACGCAACCGGTGACTTCCCGTTATAAACAGTTTCAGGCGCTTTACTCGACCGACAGAATCGCAGCAATCGAATCGGCTATCTCGCCACCGAGTCCCGCTTTCGTGCCCTCGAACCGTGCGGCGTCTTCCGCGTGAACGAGCAGCGCCCTCGTCTCGTCTGCCCCCATCACGCTCGCGTCGTTGGCGACGACGAACGCGAGATCCGCCCGCCCGAGCGTCTCTCGAGCCTGTGCTATCATCGTACTCTCGTCGCCGGCGGTTTCGGTTTTGAACCCGACGATCGGCAGTTCGGGACGGTCAGCTCTGATTTCGTCGATGAGTTTCGCCGTCGACTCGAGTTCGAGCGTCACGTCCTGGCCCGACCGGATCTTCTCGACTCTCGACTCGAGCGTGTAGTCGCCGATTGCGGCTGCAGAGACGAGTGTATCGGCCCCAACACAGGCTTCGCGAGTCGTTTCGATCATTTCCGCTGCGGTCTCGACCTCGCGAACCGCGGCGTACGGGACGTCACCTGCCCCCGAATCCGACGAGAGCGGCCGCGGACCGACGACGCCGTGGACGAGCGTCACGTCCGCGCCTCGCACGTAACAGGCCCTCGCGACTGCCCGCCCCATCTTGCCGGACGAGCGGTTCGTGAGGACGCGGACGGGATCGACCGATTCTGCCGTTGCGCCACTGGTGACGACGACGCGTTCGCCCTCGAGAGGAGCGGGGCCGGCCGCACGCGCGATGGCACAGACGATCGCCTCCTCGCTTGCGATCTTCGCTTTTCCCTCTTCGATCCGTGGATCGACGAACTCGACGCCCCATTCGTCGACCGCGTCGATCGCCTCGAGGACGCCGGGATGGTCGTACATCGGTTTGTGCATCGCCGGCACGATCACGACCGGGACGTCCGTCCCCAGCGCGGTCGTCGCACAGGTCGTCACCGGCGTATCGTCGATGGCGGCGGCGATCTTGCCGACGGTGTTTGCGGTCGCCGGCGCGATCAGAAAGACATCGGCCCACCCGTCGTAGCCACAGAGGTCGACGTGTTGGACCTCGCCCGTAATTTCGGTGACGACGTCGTTGTCGGTCGCGAACTCGACGGTCCAGGGATGGACGATCCCTCGCGCACTGTCGGTCATCACACCCCGAACCTCGGCACCACGGCGTCGCAACTCGTGGACCAGTTCGACCGTCTTTACGGCTGCGATCGATCCAGTCACCCCGAGCGCGACGTTGACTCCCTCGAGCATTCGTCTCGTACTCTCGTTCGAGCCCTGTTAAGCGTAGCGAGGCCCGTCGGGTTCGAGTACTCGATCAAGTGTAGCCGTCGAAAACGACCACGTCGTACGACTCGAGCGGAGTACTTCCGGCGGGTGCTCGAAACCCGTCCGAGTTAGCACCGAACTCGACCGGTTCCGTCGTATCGAGGGTGTACTTGATGTCGGTGCCAGTTCCCCGGAGCCTCCCGGCTTCGTCGTAGATCAGGGCAACGACGACGAGTCGTTCTGCCTCGTCGACGCCGACCGAGAATTCACCGGTCACGTTGAGGACGTCGCCACCAGCAGACAGGTCGGTGTTCCGTACCGTCACGTCGTCGAGTTGCGTACTCTCGACTCGCGTGTTTGCCTCGACAACGTCGTTTTCGACGGCGTCGACCGCGTCCACCTCGAACTCCGCGTCGACAAAGTACCGTAACGTCGTGTTCGCTGGAAGGTAACTCGTGACGTGTTCGCCGGTCACCATCGTCGTCCCGTCTTCCGAGCGAACTCGAGACTCGGCCTCGAGTCGGCCGTGGGGAGCGCTCGTGTCGTTCTCGATGTCGATTCGAAGCCACGACGTATCGGTACTCCCGTCTCGGGGCGGCGCGGTGAGGACGTTGGAGTCGACGAAGTCGGCAGTTGCATCGGCCTGTTCGGTTCCGTCGGTGGAGAAACACCCCGCGACGGTAGCTACCCCACCAGTTGCCAGTAGCATCGCCCGCCTGTGCATAGAACAAAACGAGCAGGGACGGTGACAAATCTTCCGGCAGCGGTCGGACAACGCAGACGGAGTGCCGTACCGATGCCCCGGCGCAACCGCTTCGGGTCGCAGGCGCGACGGAAGTGCGACCCCGTCTCACTCGTCTGCCATCTCGACGGCCGGGTGCAGTCTCGGCTGTTCGTCCAACGGAGCTTCGAACGCCTCGAGCAAGCGTGCCCGCGCTCGTTCGTCGCGTTCGCGCCGTTCGTCGTCGTCGATCTCTTCACAGCACGGCGGCACTGCGCGTTCTCGGCCCGTAAAGTACCCTTCCGGAACGACCCAGTCGTGATAGAAGTTGACGGCAGAGTCGTGGATTACCGCGAGGCCTACTTTCGCTCCGTGACCAGCAGCGACGATCGCCTGATGGGGTTCCCCGGCGATCCGACCCGCCGCGTAGACGCCGTCGACGGCCGTCCGACCACCGTCGCCGACTGCGACGTGATGTTTGCTCCCACGCTGCTTTCGGTCGACGCCGAGGGAGCCGAGATACTCACTGTCTGGCCAGGAGGCTGCGACCACCCGCCTAGCCTCGATCTCCTCGCCCGACGCAGTCTCGAGGAGGAATCCGTTCTCGAGATTCGCCTCGTCGAGCGGCTCGACGCACGTGATCCGACCGTCTTCGAACTTCGCACCGGCTATTTCAGCCTGTTCGCGGCTCAACTGCAGGTATCTGCGGGCATCGACGCCGTACGGAAAACCGGGGTAGTTCTCGAGGCTGGCGTTACGTGTAAGGATCGACTCCCGATCGTCATCGACGACGAGCGTCTCCAGTCCCGCACGTGCGGTGAAGATCGAGGCTGCGAGCCCAGCGACGCCGCCACCGACGAGACAGACATCTCGCATACCGCACCCTTTGGAAGCGCAGTTAGAGAAGTTGTCGGGTCGAGTCGGATGCGACTCGAGGGGGCCTGCCGACGGCCAGTGTCCACCCGATCGCACGACGGCGTTTTGAGCCCGAAGCCAGACGGTGTATCAATTACACACTGCTGCGGATTGCTGTCCCGACGTCCCGGTGCAACCGCAAGGCCGTTCGGGACTGGCCCGTCGACGACTTCCAGCAGTCCGTCCGAACGTTCCTGGCGGCGTCCACGCGAGTTTCCCGACCTCGTTTCCAGTTCGTTCTGGCGCGGCTGTCGTCTCACGGCCACGGCAGTATATCGGCCCAGCAGCCCTACGAAGAACGATCTCGACCGGAACGGGCCGTCTGGCGAGTGTCTAGGTGATAATACCGACGATACTGAAGGACTCCCGTTATGGCTACTAACCCCTAATCACGGGTAGAGGACATTCATGCGCGACTCCACTGTTCCAGGCCCCAACCCCGAGCGATCCACGTTGCACAGCGTTCGTGAGCAGGGTCGAAACGCGGTCTCGAGAGCGGTTCCGTTTGTCTCTACGCCCGATCTCACGCTCTTTCACCCGCCGAGTGTCTACGACTTCCGCGAGCGGTCGGAGGTGTTCGGTCCGATCAGTGACGTCATTCCCTCGTCGCCGGTGTTCGAGATGTATCCAATCGGCCTGACCAGTATCGCCGACTATCTCGAGGGAAACGGC
>JGI2924J29684_1076955_pt1 | contig 12483 bp, 11 predicted proteins | sample BenlonsequencITS_FD_29684 | JGI IMG/M metagenome (IMG submission 29684)
AAAGATATCTTTGAACATGATTAGCTCCCTATTACGCCGGTAATAATTTCGTGCGCTTCTTCCGCTTCAGATTCCGGTACGAGTATTTCTACAGAAGCATGGTCACCCAAGTGCGCGGAACCAATAGGTCTTAGTTGAACGAGCATTCCTTCATCTGTAAGAATTGTTTTGTATTTTTCGGCAATTAACTTGTTGGGTGCGATATAAATGACAGTCCACACAGCAAAAGCCCCCTTATTAAATCCGTATTATGATACCATAGCCGAATTGATTGTGCAACAAAGGTCCAATTACGAATCTTCATCACGGACGTCTGAGCGGAGATTGGAAAACTTGGCCATTAATGCTTTTTCTACATGGGGTGTCACAAAATCCGAAACTCCGGCATGCAGGCTGGAAGCCCATTTAATTGCACTGGAACTAATAAAAGAAAATTCACTTTGGGTCATCAAGAAAACAGTCTCGATATCAGGAGCAATTTTTTTATTCATAAGCGCCAGTTGAAATTCATATTCAAAGTCAGATAAGGCCCTCAGCCCTCTCAATATTGCTACGGCGCCGCATTTCCGAGCAAATTCCACAGTTAGCCCTTCAAAGACACGTACATCTACATTGGGCATGTCTTTCGTAGCTTCTAAAAGCAGTTCCATTCTCTCTCCGAGAGAAAATAAAGGTGTCTTCTGATTATCAGCTGCTATGGCAATGGTTACTCCGTCAAAAAGTTCTTTCCCGCGGGTTAATATGTCAAGATGCCCCTTAGTAACCGGGTCAAACGTTCCCGGATAAATTGCTGTACGCACAGTCGATCTCCTTTGTAGTCAGGATATTTCCATGGGTTTCGCTTTGAAATCCAGGAATTCCTGCTAATAAAATCATCTAAATGAAATTTTTCCCTGGTTTCCAGACCACATTATTATTTCCCAGCACCCTAAATAACGTCTTCTTCAATTCTTCATCTTCTTTTACCCAATATTCACGGTGTCCTTCAATTGTCTTACGATTATCTTCAAAGTAAAAGTATACAGGTTGATCCCCCTGATAATCTTTTAAAATACTCAGGACCTCCGGCATGAGGTTACTCTGAGCGCTGGGAAATCGCAGAAAAAGCCGCTGACCGGAAGCCTTCACTGAGGTTTTGGGGGGTTTAACTTCAAAAACAGGCTCTTCGGCCGGCTTAAGTTCTTCCAGTCTGGTAATTTTCTCTGCAAATACTTTCTTTTCATCCTCTCGAATATTATACCTTCCCGCAATGACAACGACTTGGTCGTTGGTCAAAGCACGACTTTGGGCAAAAACACGCGGAAATACCAAAACCTCAATGCCGCTTGTCAAATCTTCTAATATAAAGCTCGCCATCATTTCGCCCTTTTTCGTAACCGTTTGCCTGAAGCCGGTAACCAATCCTCCGAGAATAACCTTTCCTTCTTCTTCCCCCTCTAGGCAAGTCAAAATATCCGAAGATAGGTAAGGCTTTAGCTGAGGCAAGACTGAGGAAAGGGGATGGCCGCTCAAATAGAGTCCCAAATACTCTCGTTCCATCTCGAGAATCTCCCGTTCACTATACTCGGGCAGATCAGGAAGGACAATTCCCTCATCTAAATCGTCCGTTTGATCAAAAAGGGAAAACTGACCACTATTGCGATCTCTTTGTATCCGCTGAGCGGTGTCTAAAACTTGATCTAGAACTGCCAAGGCCTGAACACGAGTACAAAAGGAACTCATGGCTCCCGAACGGATCAAGCTTTCCAGAACACGCCGGTTTAGAACCTTTTGGTCCACGCGCAGGCAAAAATCGTAAAGAGATAGGAAAAGGCCATCTTGCCTGGCCTCCAAGATTTTCTCCACCACATTGATGCCGACATTGCGTATAGCACCTAAGCCAAAGCGAATGGCCTGTTTTTCAGTTGAAAATCCAACTTGGCTGTACTGAACATCCGGAGGAAGCACTTCAATTCCATTTTGTTTGGCATCCTGAATGTAAAAAGATATTTTATCTGAGGAACCCATAACGGTACTTAAGAGAGCGGCCATAAACTCTAAAGGATAGTTTGCCTTTAAATAGGCTGTCTGATACGAAATTACGGCATAAGCTGTTGCATGCCCTTTATTAAAACCGTATTCCGCAAATTTAGCCATCAAATCAAAAATTTCTTCTGCCTTTTCCTGGGTTAAACCACGACGAAGAGCCCCAGGGATAACCCACTGTCCCTGTTCATCCTGAAGCCCAAAGATAAAGTTTTGACGTTCCTCTGCCATGATTTCTTTTTTCTTTTTTCCCATGGCCCGCCTGAGTAAGTCTGCTCGTCCCAGGGAATATCCGGCCAGATCTCTGGCGATCTGCATAACCTGTTCCTGATAAACGATAATTCCGTAAGTTGATTTGAGAATCGGTTCTAACTTGGGGTCTAAGTAAGTGGTTTGTCCTCCATGCTTGCGGCGGATAAACTCAGGAATCTGATCCATTGGACCCGGACGGTACAATGCTCCAACGGCGATAATATCTTCAAAACACGTTGGCTTGACTTCTTTGAGAACGGCCCTCATTCCGCCGCTTTCAAATTGAAAAATCCCAGTGCTGTCCCCGGAAGCAAGAAGTTGATAGGTTTTTTCATCGTCAAAAGGAAGATCTCTTAATGCAAGCTTGATCCCATGGGTTTCCTCAATCCGTTTCACAGCCTCTTGGAGGATGGTTAAATTCCTCAAACCGAGGAAATCCATTTTCAATAACCCAATTTCTTCAACGATTTTCATAGGAAATTGAGTCATGACAAAATCCTCGGAAGTTCTTTGCAACGGAAGATGATTCATCAGAGGATCCTTGGAGATCACGACCCCTGCGGCGTGGGTAGAAGCGTGTCTCGTCATCCCTTCCAGAGATTGGGCCAGCTTATACAGACGTTTAATTTCTTCATCCTCTTCAATCATCCGGGCCAGATCCAGCGACACTTGCAAAGCCTTGTCTAACGTCATTCCCGGATCTGAAGGAATAGCCTTGGCAACCTTGTCCACGCGAGCCAAAGGAATCCCCAAGACCCTTCCCCCGTCGCGGATGGCCGCTTTGGCACCCATAGTTCCAAAGGTAATGATTTGACAAACCTTGTCTGAACCATATTTTTCGGTGACATAGCGTATGACTTGCTCTCGGCCCTCCGGGTCAAAATCTATATCGATATCCGGCATGGAAATCCGTTCCGGATTTAAAAAACGTTCAAAAAGGAGATCATGGCTAAGAGGCTCAACAGAGGTGATTCCTAATAAGTAAGCTACCATGCTGGCGGCGGCCGACCCCCGTCCCGGGCCGACGGCAACTCCATTCTCTCGGGCAAAGCGGCAAAAGTCTGCAACAATCAGAAAGTATCCTGAAAAACCGGTTTGGGAAATCACTTGAAGTTCATAGTCTAATCGTTCACGCTCAATCTCAGTCATCCGGGGATAAAAGCGTGGAAATGCCTCGCGGCATTGGGCTTCAAGATAACCGTCTAAGGTATACTCGGGAGGAACATCAAAAACCGGCAGGTAATTTTCTCCAAACTTAAAATCCACCTGACATCGTTCGGCAATCTTGGCTGTATTGTCTAAAACTTCAGGATGTTCGCCAAAAAGCAAGGCCATTTCTTGTTCGGATTTCAGAAAAAATTCCTGACTGGAAAAGCTCATCCTCGAGGTATCATTTAACGTCTTGCCGGTTTGAATACTCAATAGTGCGTCTTGAACAAGAGCATCGTCACGATTCACATAATGCACGTCATTGGTGGCTACGATAGGAATCCCTGTGCGTTCATGAATCTTCCATATTCCCTGGATAACCTTGAGCTGCTTATCGATTCCATGGTCCTGAATTTCAAGATAAAAATTGCCTTTGCCAAAAATCCTCTCATAGTCCAGAGCACTTTGAACTGCCATTTCCAACTGATCGTTAACGATATAATCAGCAACTTCCCCTGCTAAACAAGCACTGAGGGCTATAATTCCACCGGAGTATTTGTGCAGAATTTCTTTATCTACCCGGGGCTTATAGTAGAAACCTTCAATATGAGCCATCGACACTAAACGGATAAGGTTGCGATAACCCGTTTCATTCTCCGCCAAAAGAACTAAATGATAATTTTTATCATCTTTTCCCGGCACCTTATCTGTTCGTCTATGTGGCGCAACATAAACTTCGCAGCCAATAATCGGCTTAACGCCGGCTTTATGACATGCTTTATAAAAATCAATGACTCCATACATAACCCCATGATCAGTAATTGCCAAGGCAGGCATATTCAATTCTGCCGCACGCGTGACTAACTTATTAATTCTGGCAGCTCCGTCAAGCAGACTGTACTCTGTATGGTTATGGAGATGAACAAACATCACGTATCTCTCCTCAAGATATATAGCAAAGGTCTTGAAAAATTCAAGACCTTATAGCTTCATGATTGCCTTTTGCTTCATGATTATGTCTATTCAATTGTATCATATATGCCTTCTAAATAAGAAGAAATCCTCGAATTAAAGAACGGCATCACTTACGAGCTTTTTATCGCCAATTCGTGCGGTCATTAGACCTTTAGCGACTATTTCATTCTCGACTTTTACTTCTACTTCAATATTGCAATGTTTCTTAGCCACAAGGAGAAGTTTAGCGGTTACTGTGATTTCCGTCCCTACGGGTATGGGCTGCAGTTGATATAAAGTAAAGTTTTCCGTAATGGCATTTAGCCTGTATTTCTTACGAAGACTGATATATCCAGCCATATTCATGACTGTGACAATAACACCGCAGCTGGCCGACCCATAGTCATCCACCATGGCGTTGGTTATTTCCCCTTCAATTGAAAGGTGTTCTGAATCATCAACGAAGCGGAATCCGCTCAGCACCAGATTGTCAACAGTTTCTCCAAACTGAGGCTGTTTCTGAACTTGCTGGTAGGCTTCAATAACATCCTGCAAACTAACGATTCCGATTAACTTACCCTGATCTGCTACAACAGCAATTTCCCATCCTTCCCAAACCATAATTCGAGAAATATGGGTGACAGGATCATCCCGTCCCACCATGAACGGATTAGAATTCATGACATCTTTAATGGGAGTTTTAAGATCCTCTCCGGCAACATCCACCGCAGTGACAATCCCAACAAGATTCATTTCATTATCAACCACCGGAAAGCGGCTGTGATCTGTACTTTGGGAAAGATTTCGCCAATCTTCCACTGTTGCATCTCCCTTAAGATACTTGACATCTTTGACCATGATATCTTCAACTAAGATAAGTTCTTTTTGAATTAATCGATCATAGAGAGCACGATTAATCATAGAAGTCACGGCAAATGTATCATAAGGAGATTGAATGATCACTAGTTCCCGCTGCCGAGCTAAAGCAACAACGTCTTCGTCGGGTTCCAGTCCGCCGGTGATTAATAGGGAAGCATTGTGTTCCAGGGCAAAAATCTGAGCATTACGCCGATTTCCCACAATACACAAGGCATTCTCTTCCAAATAACGGCCCATAGCATCAATTTCCATCGAAGCAATTACAAATTTATGCGGGCAACGATCAAGATGCTCAAAGCCACAGATAACAACCCCTTCAGCGATCTGTGAAACTTCACGCAACGTCAAGTCTTCAATTTGACGTTCTTTGACCCCCTCAATTCGTATGGTTCCAACTTTGGGAATTGAGCGAACTAATCCCTTAGCCTCAGCTTCTTTAATGGCTCGATAAGCCGTCCCTTCACTTACATCCAGGGCTTTAGCAATAAAACGGACAGAAACCTTGCTGCCAATAGCCAAATCTTCAATGAATGTTAAAATTTGTTGATGTTTTGTCAAGTGAATAACGCTCCCCACTTATTACTATACGATCAATAATTATACCATATGATTGAAGATCAAACTAGCTTATTCGTTTTTATCATTTATATTTTGGAGATTCTCTCGTTTACGCCGTTGAGTCATCAATCCTCCAATTTTGCCGGCATCTTTAGCATTTAAGGAATGCCAGCCATTGGTCTTAACTTGCTCTAAAAGTCCTAATTCTGCGGCTATTTCCATTTTCAGAGGTTCTAAAGGGTCTGTTCGTTTCACTCTGGGTTTCGATGATTTCATCTCAAATCCTCCCCCTGCTCATGGTAAAACCATCTTCCTCATAATGGGGACAATTTGGCCCTCTCTCTCCTATAAGATGTTCTAAGCGGCAGCGTCCGTCAACTCCATAGAGACAACGAAAGGCACATAATTTTCTTGTCATAGTTCTCAACTCCTTTCTAAAAGTTTTACCCTTTTCAATAAAAAATATCCCGCCGGATACATCGGCGGGATATTTAACGATAACATTGTAGTTAATAATACTTTTATTTAAGTTATTAATACTATTTTGGGTTATTAATACTATAATTTCGTATTTATTTACGGATAAGTTTAAACTAACTCAAAAGATTCTCCAGCTTTAAGTACAACGCCCTTTGTTTCCGGAACTCTGCGCTGCAGCATGCGCAGGAACTCGCCGGCATCCTGGTTTATAAGCGGGAAGGTATTATAATGCATGGGGATCACGACTTTAGAGCGCAACAATTGAGACGCATGGGCTGCTTCTTCTACACCCATGACAAAGTTGTCTCCGATAGGCAGCATAGCAACCTCTAAGGGATGGCGCAGGCCAATCAGTTCCATGTCACCAAACAATCCGGTATCTCCGGCATGATAGATCCATTTTCCTTCTATTTGCATAAGAAATCCACAGGGGGGGCCACCGTAAATCATAGGGCCTCCTTCTTTTTCTTCAATGCCGGAGCCATGTAACGCCAAGGTGAGTTTAACCCAGCCAAAAGAAAACTGATGTTTACCCCCAAGATGCATAGCATGAGTTGCTGCGCCTTTACTTTGGCAATAGGCTGCCAGCTCATAAACTGCAATAATAGGAGCACCTGTCTTTTTCGACAACTCCACAGCGTCACCCAGATGATCATGATGCCCGTGAGTTACTAAAATGGCGTCGAGCTGGTTAAAATCTTCAGGCTTCGTAGTGGTACTCGGGTTCCCACGCAAAAAGGGGTCAATTAAGATTCTTCCTGCTTCACTTGCAATTTCAAAACAAGCGTGTCCGTGAAAACGAATATTCATGCTTTAACCTCCGTTTGCTGTTTATCTTGCCGAATATACTTGAAGCACCTCCCAGAAAGCAGGATAACTCAAGTTCATTTCCCAAAGGGCGACTCCCCGAATGCCTTTGCTTAGAGCAAGGTCCAGTTTGTCTTTCGTGCTGCGGGGATCTTCAAAATAAACGGTATGTCTTATACCCATAGCTTCATAGCGGAAATGCAAACCGTGCTGCCTCGGATCCCAAAGGATTGGAGCACCATGACGTTGAGCAAGGTCAACGGCTCTTTGATAGCTGATGCTTTGGGCTCCCCCGCGTTCCGACCAATCATACCCATAAAGAGGAATGCCCATTAAGATTTTACGAGCGGGGATATTGGCCAAAGCATAGTTCAAATTCTCATTGACCCACGGAAGAGAGGCTACTGACCCGGGAGGGCTTGCCGGCCAATGTTCTTCATAAGTCATAAGGATTACCTCATCAACGACCCGACCGATCGCTTGATAGTCAAAGGCCCCTTTCCACGGATCAAGAGGTTCACTAGAAGACTTTGCCGGTACATCAATGGTAACGATATAGTTTGCCTGATGGAACTGAGCTGACCAGGCTTGAATAAGCTGTGTAAAGAGATGACGATCTGTCGGACTTACTTTTTCTAAATCCAGATTGACTCCGTCAAATTGATACTCAGCCAGAAGATTGTTTATGTTCCCCCAAACATAGTTAGCAAATTGCCGATCACGTACTAACCGGGATATTAATCCTGTAGAAAAGCGTCCTCCCGGGTTTAAGTTGCTCACCGTTAAATAAACCTTAATTCCTTTGGCATGAGCTTCATTAATCATCTTGCGGCTGGGCCGGCCTTGGACAGTTCCGTCATTCTGGATCGGTGTTTGAAAGATATCTAACTGATTGATTATGTTTTCGTTTCTTACTAAATAGGGATAACCCTTTGCTTGTTCAGTAAGGCCGCTATAAAAAGCAAAGATATTCAATGGCATACTTATACCCCCTTTCCGATCATCATATGCATTACCGGGGGTAGAGGTGTTAAGAATAACTAAGGCTTCTATTTTGAGTGACGTCTGCTGAACACTGCCAGCATTGCCGTTCTTCGCATTAAAATAATCACCAATACAGCAAAGACAAGGAGGAGAAGGACTAAGGCTAATATCCACAGTCCTTCAGCTCCCAAGACTGCAGAAATTCCAAAGCAGGCACTGATTCCATACATTGACAAAACGGCTTGACGCTGAGTAAGCCCCGCGTCTAGCAGACGATGATGTAAATGTCCGCGATCGGCGGCAGCCATGGATTGCCCTCGAAGTTTGCGGCGAATAATGGCAAAGGTTAAGTCCGTCACAGGCATACCCATGACGAGAAGCGGGAAAACTACGCCTAAAACTGTCGCTGTTTTTAGGAGTCCGTAAATGGAAAGGCCGCCAATAATATATCCGAGAAACATACTGCCGGAATCTCCCATAAAAACCCGGGCCGGGGGGAAATTAAACAATAAAAAACCAAGCAGCGAACCGGCTAAAGCCAAGGTCAGATGCGCTGCAGGACTATTAATTCGATTTGCCGACCAGAACAGCAATAGTGCCGCCATAAAACATATTCCTGCAGCCAGTCCGTCTAAGCCATCCGAGATATTAACTGTATTTACCAGACCGACAATCCAAAAGAGCATTAAAGCAAAACCTATAACACCAAGCCAAGACCCCGACAAATTAATGGACGGAATCAAAGGAAGGGAAAACTTATCCATAGAAAAATTAAAACCAAAGAGCAAAGCCGCCGAAGCAATTTGCCAAAAAAGCTTCACCATCGGACGAATTTCCCAAATGTCATCACATACACCGACCAACATAATTAACGTGCTGCCTAAAAATAGCCCCCAGTATGATAGATCCCACTGTTGGGTTATTGCCGCCGCCAGCCAAAACCCAGCGTACAAAGCCAATCCGCCCAAGCGGGGAATGGGTTTTTTATGGACATGACGGCCTCCCGGGTAAGCAATAGCCCCCCATTTATGGGCCAGTTTCATGGTCAATGGGGTACAGACGGCTGCAATAACTAAGGCCAAGGCAAAGGTTAATATATAGGCCATGACTATTCCTCCGTTGACTTAGGTTCGAGCTTGTCCCGCAGCATTGTCGGTTGGCGCAGCTCCAAACAAGAACAGGAAAAGGTTTGGGGAAGCAATGCCATAGCGCTTAACAAAATTCTGCCTGCAAAACCGGACTGATTATAGAAAATATCTGCCAATTCCTCGTGCTCCCAATCCTTAACAATTCCTTCAGCATAGTTGACAACAAGCTGAACCGTAGCATAATGGGCTCCGATTTCCCGGGCCATATAGACTTCAGGGCACATGGATTGCCCGATGACGTCGCCGCCCATTTGTTTAAACATCTGTACTTCCGAAGGACTTTCAAAATGCCGCCCGTCAGTACAAACGTAAACCCCGCGGTCAAATACATAGCGCGGAGGCTGGTTTTGCATAACGGTCTCCTGCAAAACCTTAATCAAGTCAGGGCAAACGGCATTGCGCATGGTCAGTAAATAGGGGAGCCCGATAGACACATCTTTCCGCATTGAGAAGTCCAAGTAATCGTGAGGAATGACAATATCGCGTGGTTTCAGCAGGTGATTTACTCCCCCTACCCCGCCTTCAGTTAAAACTACGTGAACTCCCGCTTGATGAAACACCCAAAAAATTTGCTGAGAAGCCTGGGCTCTCGTAACTCCCTGCCTCCAGCCATGCATCCTGCAGGTTAAAGCCTCTTTGCCTGCATAGGAAAAATGAGTAAATTCCGGGGAAGGTCCATAAGGGGTATTAAATATCAAAGCGTTACCCAGTACTTTTGTGCCGGGAATTTTTAAATCCTCAAGGAAGGAAATTGAATTCGTACTCGACCCGCATATTAACCCAACGTCAACCTTGGGTATCATAGTTTCTCCTCCTTTTTTAAACAAGACTCGGGAAGCCCCATTGACGCAAAACTTCATAGACAACAACAGCTACTGAATTTGACAAGTTTAAGGAACGCGCTTCAGCACGCATGGGCAATCTGATGGTCTTGTCCGGATAACGAGCCAAAATTTCGGGCGAAAGTCCTTTCGTTTCCTTGCCGAAAATTAAATATCCTCCCGGTTCATAGACTATGTCGCTGTAGGAACGGCCACCTTTTGTCGTTGCTAAGTAACGAAGTCCGTGAGGATTCTTCTCTTCAAATTCGTTAAAATTCTCATAATAATAAATATCCAGAAGATGCCAATAATCTAAACCGGCACGCTTTAAGTGCTTATCATCAATACTGAAACCAAGGGGTTTTACTAAATGGAGTGCAGCTCCCGTTGCAGCACAAAGCCGAGCCACATTTCCCGTATTAGGCGGGATTTCCGGCTCAACCATCACTATATTAAGTCGATTGTTCAAAACTCGGATCCCCTTTCAATGACACCCGGAACAGTTGCCGTGGCACCCGGGAGAACAAGTCCCACCGCTGCTTCCTTTTACTCCGGGACTTGAAAACTTAGATATCTTTTTGGCAAGCCCTTTATGCCCGCATCCGGGACAGGATAAGGACTCTCCATTTTCACCCAGCTTGCATAATTCTGTGGTCAGTGAACCACAACTTGGACACCTGAATTCATACATAGGCAATTCAACGCTACCTCCCAACCTCTTAGAGCTTTTGAAGCTCAGATCAAGGGTTTTGCTTATGATTTACTATTATAACCTTAATTTATTGCAAACCCAAACTTTTGTCTACTTTTTTCCCTATATAAAAGGAATTATCTATTAATCATACTATACTTTCCTTATATATATCGTCAATATATCCGACTCAGCTCAGATATTCTGTATACCTTTCGAGAAACCCTAGAACTTCCCTCCGGTTTTTGATAAAGTAAATAGCAACGTCAAAGGAGGTATCACCATGGGACAGAACTTAACTCAAAAAATAATTGCATCCCATTTAGCAGCCGGTGACTTGAATGAAAGTCATGAAATCGCTCTGCGGATTGACCAGACATTAACCCAGGATGCCACAGGCACAATGGCTTACTTGCAATTCGAAGCCATGAATCTTGCGAGGGTCCGAACTGAATGCTCGGTTAGCTATATAGATCACAATACGCTGCAAACCGGCTTTGAAAACGCAGATGACCATGCCTTTCTCCAAAGTGCCGCCGCGCGTTTCGGAACCTATTTTTCCCGTCCAGGCAACGGAATTTGCCACCAAGTACATCTGGAACGCTTTGCCAAGCCCGGCAAAACTCTTCTCGGTTCAGACAGTCATACCCCGACAGCCGGAGGTATGGGAATGCTGGCCATCGGCGCCGGCGGCCTCGATGTGGCTGTTGCCATGGGAGGCGGACCTTTCTATCTTCCCAACCCCAAAGTTCTGTGCGTCTGGCTGACCGGAAAGCTGTCCGACTGGGTTTCAGCGAAAGACATCATCTTAGAAGTATTACGCAGCCTCTCAGTCAAAGGAGGCGTGGGCAAGATCATTGAATATGCCGGACCCGGAGTTAAAACTCTGACGGTTCCTGAGCGGGCAACCATCACCAATATGGGCGCTGAGTTGGGTGCTTCTTCTTCAATTTTCCCCAGTGATGAACAAACCCTGCGCTTTTTGGAAGCACAAGGACGAGCAGAAGATTGGGTCCCGCTCACTGCAGATGAGGACGCGTCTTATGATGAAACACTGGAAATTGATCTTTCGCGCCTGGTGCCGATGATTGCTCAACCTCACAGCCCTGACAATGTGGTTCCTGTCAGTGAAATTGCCGGCAAGCCTGTCGATCAGGTAGCCATCGGGAGTTGTACCAACTCTTCTTATCAAGATTTAATGCGGGTAAGTCAAATCCTTAAAGGGAAGCACGTGCATCCCAAAGTAAGCCTGGTCATTTCTCCGGGGTCCCGCCAAGTCTTAACTATGCTTGCCGACAACGGAGCTCTTACGGATCTACTGGACAGCGGTGCTCGTCTCCTAGAATCGACTTGCGGACCCTGTATCGGAATGGGTCAATCCCCAATTTCCAAAGCTGTCTCTGTCCGCACCTTCAACCGGAATTTCATGGGACGAAGCGGAACCCAAGATGCCTCAGTCTTTTTAGCAGGTCCGGAAGTCGCCGCAGCTTGTGCCTTAACAGGTTCTTTAACAGACCCGCGAACACTGGACTTGCCGCCGGCCATTGAAATGCCCCGGGAATTCCGGATTGATGACAGCATGATACTACCGCCGGGAGACCCCGAAACCCCCATTCAACGCGGCCCCAATATTCAACCCCTGCCCCTTGCTCCTAAGCTTGAAGACAACTTAAGCTTACCGATTGTTCTCAAACTCGGAAACAATATTACCACGGACGACATTATGCCTGCAGGC
>JGI2924J29684_1076954_pt1 | contig 12481 bp, 9 predicted proteins | sample BenlonsequencITS_FD_29684 | JGI IMG/M metagenome (IMG submission 29684)
CTTAGCTCAGTGGTTAGAGCAGGCGACTCATAATCGCTTGGTCGCTGGTTCAAGTCCAGCAGGGGCCACCAAATTTTAGCTGTAAAATCACATAATTAAGCCACTCTAAAGAGTGGCTTTTTTGTTTCTGATAGGGCTCGCCCCATACCGCTATTTACGATGCCAATAGGCTGCCGTACGTACCAGTTGTGGATCAAATCCATTTTCAAAGCGCTGACTTAAATGTTTTACCGTTTTGCCTTCTCCAGTGATCCAGATGAAATAGTCTGAATCGGGTATCGTTAGCTGCGACAGAAGCGTTTGTATTGCCTGCTCATCGCCGCCAACAACATAATCCACAGTAATGTCCGTCACATGGGCGAGATAATCCCGATATGCCGCATCCTGAATACTTACCAGCGCGGTTACTGCGGGACGCACAGGCAGAAGGCTAAGCGACTCCAGACGACGACGCAACGCGGGCATACCGGACTCATCGCAGACATAAACCTGATAGGCATAGTCTTCCGGCACCACCAGCGAACCGCGCGGCCCGCCAATCGTCAGTGTATCGCCCTCACGCGCCTCCATTGCCCAACGGCTGGCTACGCCGCCATCGTGGATAAAGAAATCCAGCGCCAGCTCGCGGCGCGCCTCATCATACAGCGGCGTGTAGTCCCTGGAGGCCGGACGGACGCCCTCTCCCCAGATGATGCCTTCCTCGGTCACTATCGGGGGCGTAAAGCGGTCGCCAGGTTCAGGGAAAAAAACTTTCGTGTGATCGTCAAAGCCCCGGGATGTGAAACCGTCCAGCGCCTCACCGCCAAGTACGATCCTCTGAAATCCTGCGCTAATACGTTCTACCCGTAGGACGGTCAGCTCGCGAAAACGCAGTTCATTACGAACACGCTGTGGGTAGCGTACGGATGAAGTAGTCATTTTTTGCCTTCGCAAAGTAATACGATATATCTAAATTAACATTTAAATGATAATGATTGTTAATCAGAAAAAATGCAACTCTTTTTTGATAGGGTACTGGCTACACTATATTAATCAAAACATAAAATAAATACATTAACATCAATATCTTAAAATTAAAAACAAACCTGCACTTGCTAATATCTTATATTTAGATATAAATTAGATATATCTAAAAATCAGGAGACAATGATGCAAAACCAATATGAAGGGTGCTGCAAAAACCGGGATCATAAGCACGACGGCTGCTGTAAAGATCGGGAACATCACCATGAAGGCTGCCATAGCGCACATCAGCATGAGAACGCCAGTTGCGGCGGCGAACAACACCGTCACGGACACGGCTGCGGCCATCATGGACGGGGCGGCGGCCGACGTCAGCGATTTTTTGGTCACGGCGAACTTCGGCTGGTTATTCTCGATATCCTGACCCAGGACGCCAGCCACGGCTATGAACTGATTAAAGCGATAGAAAACCTGACCGGGGGCGACTATACGCCAAGCGCCGGCGTGATCTACCCCACGCTGGATTTTTTACAGGAGCAGCAATTTATTACTATTAGCGATGAAGAAGGCGGGCGGAAAAAAATTGCGATTACCGCGAAGGGCGCGCAATGGCTTGATGAAAATCGCGAGCATCTGACGCATATTCAGGCGCGGCTAAAAGCCCGTTGCGTCGGTATGGAGTTACGTAAAAATCCGCAGATGAAGCGGGCGCTGGATAACTTCAAGGCCGTGCTGGATCTGCGGATAAACCACAGCGATATCAACGATGCGCAAATCAAACGCATTATCGGCGTGATTGATCGCGCGGCGCTGGAAATCGCCGAACTCGATTAAGCGGGCTGCGCGTCTTCTTCCCGGACGCGGAACACATTAACCAGCTCTTTTAAATGTAACGCCTGTTCGTTCAGCGACGCCGCGGCGGCAACAGACTCCTCCACAAGGCAGGAGTTTTGTTGCGTGGCGGCGTCAATCAGGCCAATCGCGCTGTTAATCTGCGAAATACCATCGGTTTGCTCGCGGCTGGCCTGTCCAATCTCACGCAATATCACATCCATCTCTTCGACGTTATCCACCATACCATTAATCAGGGCACTGGCTTTCTCCACCAGTTGCATACCTTCCTGAGTCTGGCTGGTTGAATCTTCAATCAAATTACGGATTTCGCTGGCCGACGAGGCGCTCTTTTGCGCCAACTGGCGAACCTCCCCCGCGACAACGGCAAAACCGCGCCCATGTTCGCCCGCGCGCGCCGCTTCCACCGCCGCGTTCAGCGCCAAAATATTGGTCTGAAAAGCGATGGAATCAATGATATTGATGATATCCGACATACGATTTGCCGTATCATTAATGACGCGCATTTTCTGCGTCACTTGATTCATCATCTCACCGTTGTTTTTCACCACGCTGGCGGCGCCGGCAGACAGTTTCGTCGCTTCACTGGTATGGTCAGCCGTATTTTTAACCGTGGAGGTAATCTGTTCCATCGACGCAGCCGTTTCTTCAACAGAACTGGCCTGCTCTTCCGTCCGCGCCGCCAAATCTTGGTTGCCGGCGACAATTTGCGCCGCCGCTGTGGAGATGCTTTCCGAGCCGTTTTGCACTTCCTGTACGATATCCAGCAGACGCGTTTTCATCGCCATCAACGCTTGCAGTAGCACGCCCGTTTCATCTTTATAGTCGGTGGTGATATGGCGAGTCAGATCGCCATCGGCAATCGCCTCGGCAAAGCGTACCGCTTCATCAAGCGGTCGGGTAATGGAACGCACAATATACCATCCCATTACACACCCAGCGGCGATACTTATCAGCGCCAGAGTGATTAATAGCGTCCGATTGGTTTTAAAATCGCCTTCAACTTGTACGCCCGCGTTGTGCATCTGCGCATCCTGAACAGCGATAAGCTCCTGGACTTTGTCCTTATAGACCTTTTGCACCTGCACCGTTCTGGTCATCATCTCCTCAATGGCCGCCTGACGATTATGGCTTTGAATATCTTGCAAAATACGGAATCTGGACTCCAGGTATTGCTGGCGCGCTTCACGGATCTCGGTAATGATTTTCTGCGAAGCCGCATCGTGTCGATTGCTGGAAAGATCATCCAGTAACGCCGATATACGCTGGCTTATCTCATTCAGTTCTTTCTGCGAGCTCTGGCTCCAGCGCCCTTCTTCATCCAGTAACATAAGCTGCTGAGCGATGATGAAATCATTAAAATTATCGATTAACAGATTGGCTTTCACCGTGGTGGGATAATCATTGGTAATAATGTTCTGCATACCTGTATTAGCCCGATCAAGGCTAAATAAAGACAGAGCGGAACTCGCTACCATGAGTACAATGAATAAACCAAAGGCAATAAATAATTTCGAACGTATTTTAATGTTATGCAAAAACATATTTTCTCCCTGGGATTGCATATCCTCATACAGGAAGATTTATCGGCAAAAATGTTACTAACTTTATGATATTGATCGCTTTTTATTTAGCAACATTATTAGTAAATATTTTTCATATATTACAGAGAAATGAGCCAATAGTGATATAAATAGGCATTAAAAGTGAAGGAAATAGGCTAAAAGGTTAACGATTTCTAATTAATTAAACGCTCAAATACCCATTAATAGGTAGTCGAAAGCAACACAATAACAATTACATTGAAATTTATTTACATGATTTTTAACGGCATATCCGACTGATACTCTCTATGTTGGCGGAAATCTTTCCCTGGCAGATCGCATCCGCCCGGTAAGCTCTTGCTACCGGGCGGATGTCAGTACGGCAGTCACCTACAAGTAAACTTAATGCAGCACCGAAACCGCATCCTCCAGCCGGCTGGCATGGTGTTTTACCATTGCCGACACTTGTGCGCTCTCCTCCACCAACTCCGCATTTTTCTGGGTAGTGCGATTTAACTCATCCACTGCGCGGGTCAGGCTGGAGAGGCCATCAGTCTGTTCCAGCGTCGACTGACTAATGCGGGCGATAAGCTGGGTGACATTTTGCACCTGAGCTACAATGTCATCCATGGTACGACCTGCGGCGTGAACCTGCTCAGAGCCTGACTGCACCTTTGTTGCGCTGGCATCAATTAATTTGCGGATATCGTTCGCCGCGTTAGCGCTGCGACTGGCAAGATGGCGTACCTCGCCCGCAACCACCGCAAATCCTTTCCCCTGTTCGCCCGCTCTCGCCGCCTCTACCGCGGCATTCAGCGCCAGGATGTTCGTCTGAAAAGCGATATCGTTAATTAGCGTGGTGATCGTACCGATACGTTGCGTACTGTTGGCGATATCATCCATCGTTTTAATGACCGTATCCATCGCCTCGCCTCCCTGCATCGCCGCGCTGCTGGCCGCAATGGAAAGCTTATCCGCAGCGGAAGACGTCTCTGAATTAAGCTTCACTGACTCCGCCATCTGGTTCATGTTCGTTACCGTTTCCTGAACATTTTCCACGCTCTGACGGGTGTGCTTATTCAGAGTATCGCTACCCTTCGCTAGCATTTCACTGCCGTTTCTGACGCTGGAGACCTGACTTGACACATCATTGATCAGCCAGCGGCACATCAAGCCAAGCTGACCTACTGCCCTCAGCGTCAGCCCCAGCTCATCGCTACGATTAAGATGTCGCACGCTGTTGCGTTCGCCGGTCGCCACTTTCAGCGCCTGCGTCGCCACATTTTCAATGGGACGCACAATTTGCCATTCAAATAGCGCCGTACCTACCAGCATCGTCAACGCGCCCATCAGCAACGCCAACCATGACGCATCCGTATAGAACAGCGCCACCGCCAGCATCACTGCCATTAGCCCCATAATGCTACACACTCGCCAGCGAACAGGCATAGCGGGCAGTTTGCCCAGCAAGCCCTGACGAACCACCAATCCTTTATGAATACGTTTACTACACCGTCCTTCATTCAGTGCCTTATATAGAGGCTCGACGGCGGCAATCTCGTCGTCCGTCGCGCGGGTACGGATCGACATATATCCCGTCACATGCCCTTTGCGTATCATCGGTACCGCGTTGGCCCGCACCCAATAATGGTCGCCGTTTTTACGCCGGTTTTTCACAATGCCGCTCCACGGTTCGCCCTGTTTTAGGGTGTACCACATATCGGCGAAGGCAGCTTTTGGCATATCCGGATGACGCGCCAGATTATGTGGCTGCGCCAGCAACTCGTTTAACTGATAGCCGCTCACCTGGACAAAGGAGTCGTTGGCGTGAGTGATATAGCTTTCCAGGTCGGTCGTTGACATCAGAGTGGTATCATCATCCAGCGGGGTATTTCGCTGGCTGACGTAGGGATGAGAAGACATGATAGCGTCCTGTGCGGGTTATCTGGATGTTAATTTTTTCTCATATGTTACTTCGGCGCTAATCTATTTATCTTTAGTTGTTAAAATTGACCTGGATCGCAATTTGCGATTAATCCTTAATATTTGTACGATTTTCACGTCATCCTGCACATTATTTTCATTGTGAAATTGTTTAGCGTGGACAACCTTTTTCTTTAAAATCTGTCCTGGCTCATCTTTTTCTGACGCCGCCGCTAACGCAACACACCGTAAACCGTAAAACAAGATCTGCTCAAAATGCATCCAATTGTTAACATATGATATTAAATGTTGTGTAAATGTGATTAATCCTGGTGTTTATCCCGATTTTCACTATGGGCTTTGACCCCCGCTAATCCCTGCAATACTTAATTTAGTATCATGTGATACGCGATCCTCTGGAGCTCATTTTGAACAGGTTACCTTCCAGCGCATCGGCTTTGGCCTGTTGCGCGCACGCACTGAATCTCATTGAGAAGCGAACGCTAAGCCATGAGGAAATGAAAGCGCTAAACCGAGAGGTCATTGACTACTTTAAAGAACATGTAAATCCGGGATTTCTGGAATACCGAAAATCTGTTACCGCTGGTGGGGATTACGGAGCCGTAGAGTGGCAAGCGGGCAGTTTGAATACGCTTGTCAATACCCAGGGGCAGGAGTTTATTGACTGTCTTGGGGGATTCGGCATCTTTAACGTGGGGCACCGTAATCCTGTTGTAGTCTCCGCCGTCCAGAATCAACTCGCAAAACAACCCCTCCACAGCCAAGAGTTACTTGACCCTTTGCGGGCGATACTGGCAAAAACGCTGGCGGCGCTGACGCCGGGGAAACTCAAGTACAGCTTTTTCTGCAACAGCGGCACCGAATCCGTCGAAGCGGCATTAAAACTGGCAAAAGCGTATCAGTCGCCGCGCGGCAAGTTTACCTTTATAGCTACCAGCGGCGCATTTCACGGCAAATCATTGGGCGCGCTCTCCGCCACGGCCAAATCCACCTTCCGTAAACCATTTATGCCTTTACTACCGGGCTTCCGCCATGTGACGTTTGGCAATATCAATGCCATGCGCATGGCATTTAGCGAAGGCAAAAAGACAGGCGATGAGATAGCCGCTGTGATTCTGGAGCCTATTCAGGGTGAGGGCGGCGTGATCCTACCGCCGCAGGGGTATCTGACTGAGGTACGTAAGCTCTGCGATGAATTCGGCGCGTTAATGATTCTGGATGAAGTACAAACCGGCATGGGGCGTACCGGCAAGATGTTTGCCTGCGAGCATGAAAATGTGCAGCCTGATATTCTGTGTCTGGCGAAAGCCCTGGGTGGTGGCGTGATGCCGATTGGCGCTACCATCGCAACGGAAGAGGTATTTTCGGTTCTTTTCGACAACCCCTTCCTGCATACCACCACCTTTGGCGGTAATCCTTTGGCTTGTGCTGCCGCGCTGGCGACCATTAACGTCCTGCTGGAGCAAAATCTCCCTGCCCAGGCGGAGCAGAAAGGCGATACGCTCCTGGATGGTTTTCGACAACTTGCGCGTGAATACCCCGATCTGGTACACGATGCGCGTGGAAAAGGCATGCTGATGGCCATTGAATTTGTCGATAACGAAACGGGCTACCGATTTGCCAGTGAAATGTTCCGTCAACGAGTGCTGGTTGCCGGGACGTTGAATAATGCGAAAACAATTCGTATCGAACCACCGCTCACGCTAACCATTGAACTGTGCGAACAGGTATTGAAATCAGCGCGTAATGCGCTGGCGGCGATGCAGGTGAGCGTTGAAGAGGTTTAAAAACGATGCCGGATGGCGCTGTGCTTATCCGGCCTGTTTTCCCCTTATCGCCGCCTCTTTTTTGAATCTCATCACAATCACCGCATTCCCCTTTTCCCTTTTACGTCGCGACGGCTACAGTAGTAACTCATCCGACCACATAACAATAATTTTACATAATGGATACGTTTATGAGCTACCCGTCGCTGTTCGCCCCGCTCGAGCTGGGCTTTACCACTCTCAGAAACCGCGTGTTGATGGGATCTATGCACACTGGTCTGGAAGAACATTCTGATGGCGCTGAGCGCCTGGCGGCATTTTATGCCGAGCGCGCGCGACACGGCGTAGCATTAATCGTCACTGGCGGTATTGCGCCCGCCCCCTCCGGGGTAGTCATGCCCGGCGGCGCGATGCTGAACGATGCCAGCCAACTAGGGCATCATCGCGTGGTGACCGATGCCGTACATGCAGAAGGCGGTAAAATCGCGCTGCAAATTCTACACACAGGGCGTTACAGCTATCAGCCGCACCTGGTCGCGCCGTCGGCAATTCAGGCACCAGTCAACCGCTTTACGCCGCATGAACTGAGGCATAATGAAATCTTGCAGTTAATCGACGATTTCGCGCATTGCGCGCAATTGGCGCGGGAAGCTGGCTACGACGGCGTAGAGGTGATGGGATCAGAGGGCTATCTGATTAATGAATTTCTCACGCGGCGGACTAACCATCGCAATGATGAGTGGGGCGGCGACTATGACAACCGTATGCGCTTCGCGGTTGAGGTAGTACGCGCGGTACGCCAGCGGGTAGGAAACGACTTTATTATTATCTATCGCCTGTCGATGCTCGATCTGGTGGAAGATGGCGGTACGTTCGACGAAACGGTACAGTTGGCGCAAGCCGTTGAAGCCGCAGGCGTAACTCTTATTAATACCGGTATTGGCTGGCATGAGGCGCGAATCCCTACCATCGCCACGCCGGTACCGCGTGGCGCCTTTAGCTGGGTAACGCGTAGACTCAAGGGTCTGGTGTCGGTTCCCCTGATCGCAACCAATCGCATTAACGATCCGCAGGTTGCCGAGGCGATCCTGGCGCGCGGCGATGCCGATATGGTGTCGATGGCGCGTCCCTTTCTCGCCGATGCCGAATTCTTGGCTAAAGCGCAATCCGGACGCGCAAATGAGATCAACACCTGTATCGGCTGTAATCAGGCCTGCCTGGATAGGATCTTCATCGGTAAAGTGACCTCCTGCCTGGTTAACCCACGCGCCTGTCACGAAAGCCAAATGCCGATAACGCCAGCCATACGCAAAAAGAAGCTGGCCGTTGTCGGCGCTGGCCCGGCAGGGCTGGCTTTCGCGATTAACGCCGCGTCGCGCGGTCATCATGTCACGCTGTTTGACGCTCATAATGAAATTGGCGGCCAGTTTACTATCGCCAGGCAGATCCCGGGTAAAGAGGAGTTTTACGAAACGCTGCGTTACTACCGTCGTATGATCGATGTCACTGGCGTTACGCTGAAACTGAATCAGCAGGTGAACGCAGAGGATCTTCAGCCGTTTGACGAAGCGATCCTCGCCTGCGGCATAGAACCGCGTCGCCCGCCAATCGACGGTATCGATCATCCGAAGGTATTGACCTACCTGCAGGTATTGCGCGATAAAACGCCGGTTGGTAAGCGAGTGGCGATCATCGGCTGCGGCGGGATCGGTTTTGACACGGCCATGTATCTGAGCCAGCACGGTGAATCCACCAGCCAAAATATTGCTGAATTTTGTACTGAATGGGGAATTGATACCAGCCTGCAACAGGCAGGCGGTCTGCGCCCGGAAGGCCCGCGCCTGACGCGCAGCCCACGGCAAATCGTGATGCTGCAACGCAAAACCGGTAAACCGGGGGAAGGGTTAGGCAAAACGACTGGCTGGATCCATCGCGCTACGTTACTGGCGCGCGGCGTGAAAATGCTCCCGGCGGTCAGTTACCAGAAGATCGACGATGACGGATTACATCTTTTAATCGGCGGCGAGCCCCAGCTACTGGAGGTCGATCATGTGGTGATCTGCGCCGGACAGGAACCCCGCCGCGAACTGGCGGAACCGCTACGCGCCGCGGGAAAAACGGTACATCTTATCGGCGGATGCGATGTGGCGATGGAGCTGGACGCCCGGCGGGCGATTGCCCAGGGCACCCGACTGGCGCTGGAGATTTAACGACTTTTGCCTGACGGCGCTACGCTTATCAAGCCTACGCCATCGCGCAGGTTGTAGGCCGGATAAGATGCGCAAGCGTCGCCATCCGCCGACAAACGCTTTCAAATTATCGACGTCTTCCTGGCTTCACCGCTTTCAGAATGACAAATTTATTGTTGGTCGCTATCGTCGCGCAATTACCAAAAATCTTCTTCAACTTGTGGAAATAGTCCAGATGGCGGTTCGCCACAATATACAGTTCGCCGTTGATTTTCAGGCAGCGGCGGGCGTGATGGAACATCTCCCAGGCGATATTATCGGTCAGCGCATGTTTCTGGTGAAACGGCGGGTTGCAGAACACGGCGTTAAAACGGTACGGTTCCACGCCGGAAAGCGCATTGTTGATCATAAATTCGCAGCGTTCGAACGCCTCCGGCATGTTCGTTTCCACATTCAAACGGCTGGAATCTACCGCCATCGGCGATTCATCGACAAATACAACGTTCGCCTGTGGATTTTTCGCCAGTAAGCTCAGGCCAATCACTCCATTGCCGCAGCCGAGATCGACGATCTCCCCTTCGAGGTTTTCCGGCAGATGCTGCATAAAAAAACGCGCGCCGATATCCAACCCGGTACGGGAAAAAACATTCGCGTGGTTGTGAATCGTCCAGCCAGTATCTTCCAGTTTCCAGCTTAGCGTTTGCGGCGCATCGGCCAGTTGCGGATTGCTGAAGGTACAGTTAATTAGACGCGCTTTCTTCCACGCCAGCGTCGTTGTGGTCGGGCCCAGCACTTTTTCAAACAGTTCCAGCGTAGAGGTATGAATATCACGCGCTTTCGCGCCGGCGATAATACGCGTTTGCGCCGTCACCACCTTACGCAAAGCGCGTAACTGTTGTTCCAGCAACGCCAGCGTTTTCGGCACCTTAATTAATACAACGCCCGGCGCCTGGGGATAGTCAGCCGTACTGTCGAGAAACATCACGCTGGACTCGGCGATGCCGTTATGGCGTAAATTCTCCCGCGTACCCAGTTCGCTTAAATACGAGTCGCCAATACTGTATGGCGAATGCTCCGCCAGCGCGCAGCTCAGCGCGCCAAACGTATCATTCAGGATCAGCACCGGGCCGCGAATTTCCGTCTCATCCAACTGTTGCAGCAGATATTCATCGGCCGCCTCCCACGCCAGAAGCGGGTTAACATCATCCGTTTGCGGAAAACGTTTCAGCGTCAGTGAACGGAAACCGTCGTCTACGTGGCTCATTGGGCCTCCTGAATGGTAAAATTGCGGCATGATCCCTGAAAAGGGTGCGTGAGTATACACTTTTTATCAGCAACGTGGAGCTTTGATGACCTCACTACCTTACCTTCAGGGATATCCGGAACATCTCCTTGCCCAGGTGCGCGCTTTAATCGCCGGGCAGGGCCTGGGAACGATGCTGGAAAAACGCTATCCCGGCGCGCATGATTACGCCACTGACAAAGCGCTATATCACTATACTCAGGAGCTGAAAAGTCAGTTTCTACGCAACGCGCCGCCCATCAATAAAGTGATGTATGACAGCAAGATCCATGTGCTAAAAAATGCGCTGGGGCTGCATACCGCCGTCTCGCGCGTTCAGGGAGGCAAACTCAAGGCAAAGGCGGAGATACGCGTCGCCACCGTGTTTCGCAACGCTCCGGAGCCGTTTCTGCGGATGATTGTGGTTCACGAACTGGCGCACCTGAAAGAAAAAGAGCATAACAAAGCGTTTTATCAGCTCTGCTGCCATATGGAGCCGCAGTACCATCAACTGGAATTTGATACCCGCCTGTGGCTGACGCATCAGGCGCTGGCGTAACTATTGGGACCGATAGCGCACACGGATGCCCTTCTCGCCAGTAAAATGTCGGAGTGCGTCGCAGCGCACTGGCAAGGGCAGAAAGTCGTGCTACATTGACGAAAATCCCTTTCAGGAGTCCGTTGACGTTTATGATACGTTTCTCTGTAATCGGTACTAACTGGATCACGCGCCAGTTTGTCGACGCCGCCCATGAAACCGGCAAGTTCAGGCTCACCGCCGTCTACTCCCGTAGCCTTGAGCAGGCACAATCTTTCGCCAATGATTATCCCGTCGAGCATCTGTTTACCTCGCTGGAGGCGATGGCGCAAAGCGACGCGATAGAGGCGGTTTATATCGCCAGCCCGAACTCACTGCACTTCTCCCAGACGCAGCTCTTTTTGCAGCATAAAAAACATGTCATGTGCGAAAAGCCACTGGCATCTAACCTGACGGAGGTTGATGCCGCTATCGCCTGCGCGCGCGATAATCAGCAGGTGCTGTTTGAAGCTTTTAAAACTGCCAACCTGCCTAATTTTCTGGTCCTGCGGGAATCGCTACCGAAGATCGGCAGAATGCATAAGGCGTTGCTGAATTACTGCCAGTACTCCTCACGTTATCAGCGCTATCTGAACGGTGAAAACCCGAATACGTTTAATCCGGCCTTCTCCAGTGGTTCGATCATGGATATTGGGTATTACTGTCTGGCTTCAGCGATCGTGCTATGGGGCGAGCCGCGCAGCGTTCAGGCGTCAGCGAATTTGTTGGAAAGCGGAGTGGATGCGCACGGCGTTGTGGTCATGGATTACGGCGATTTTAGCGTTACGCTACAGCATTCCAAAGTCAGCGACTCCGTATTGGCCAGCGAAATTCAGGGCGAGGCGGGATCTCTGGTGATTGAAAAGCTGTCGGAATGCCAGAAGGTGTGCTTTGCGCCGCGCGGCGCGCTGATGCAGGATCTAACTCAACCTCAGCATATTAATACCATGCTGTATGAAGCCGAGGCGTTCGCCCGTCTCATTGAGACTCACGCCGTAGAACATCCGGGATTGTCGCTAAGTCGCGCCACAGCAAAATGGCTAACAGAAATACGTCGTCAAACCGGGGTTATCTTTCCGGCGGACGATATGACGCATCCCCTTCCTGCGTAAAATAATGTAAATTATATGTTACAGGTCATTGACTCCAGGCGTGGCCTGTCATACTTTGTTACGCGCAAAGGGGAGTAACTTCATTGTCGGACGATCGTCATTACGATGTGTGCAAAACCACATCCGGTCACCGGGCAGCTATAAAGGAATACGTCAGCGTATTCCTTTATGGTTGTAAGTGAGACCTTGCCGAATGGCAAGGTCTATGCATAAAAGCAGCGGCTAATGTCATTCGGCGTTAGCCGTTTTTTT
>JGI2924J29684_1076952_pt1 | contig 12463 bp, 7 predicted proteins | sample BenlonsequencITS_FD_29684 | JGI IMG/M metagenome (IMG submission 29684)
TTGTTTGGTGTTGGGTTTTGGCTAGATTATACATTTACTGAACTCGTATTGGCTATGACTTTCCCCGAGCAAGATCTTGCTTCACCTGAAATATCACCACTTTTTTCTACCAAAGATGACATGGCACAATTGCCTCCTACTATTATCGTTGCAGCTGGTTTCGATCCTTTGCGGGATTCTAACAGGGCGTATGCTGCAAAGCTGGAAGAGGCTGGCGTTGCTGTTAGCTATCGTGAGGTTCCAGCGTTAATTCATGGAATTATTAATCTAACATCTGTAACGCCGGTGGCGCACAAAGCTGCTTTAGATGTCGCTCGTGAGCTTGGGAGTCTTGCTCACCAATAAGGACTTAAACTCACCGCTTAACTAGTCTCTTTTATTTGCTGGTATGTTTATTCGGTAATAAGAGAGATTGGTTGAGCTAATTTTCGATTACCTATCGAGAGGTGTGGGGCATTGAAGTTATCTCTTTGATTAAATGAGGTTGAACGACATATTTGAATGACCACTATGGGCACGATCGCTTCTTAATCATTAATAATTTTTACGGCTGCACCGAAGCAGCAAGTCTAGTGATGGCTGTTTGGGCTTCATCCTCAGTTAGGCTGGCAAAACCAATTCTAAGTCCTGTAGATGCATCATCGCGAGTAACGAATGAACGAGAAGATGCAAGGGTAAGATTTTGGGATTTTGCGCGCGCTTCTAAAGCATCAAGGTCCGTTTTGATACGCAGCCAAAAAGCCAAACCACCTTCAGGAATTCTGAACTCTACTACATTTCCAAATTGGTTCCTCAGGGTTTGTGCAAAATTCTCGCGTCTTGTTGAGTATATTTTTTTTACTTTACGGGAATGCCTTTGTAGTTCGCCAGAATTGATAAGTTGGGCGACTGAATTTTCTGTCAGCGTATTTCCCATACCATCAGATAATGAAACTAAGTGGGCTAGAGCATCGATAACATTCTTGGGGGCTGCCACGTATCCAACACGTAAGCTTGGAAGCAGCAATTTCGAGAAAGAGCCAACATATATAACTTGATCTAAAGCGTATGATGCAATGGGAAGAAGTGGCTGGGACTCAAAGTGGAATTCATGATCGTAATCATCTTCTATGATAGCAAAGCCGTGTTGGCGCGCGAGTTCAATAAGCCTTAGACGACGATCGGGACGTAACGAGACCGTTGTGGGGAATTGGTGGTGGGGTGTTACAAATATTGCTTTTACGCGGTGGTTTTTACAGATGCTTTCTACTTCTTCTATATCCAAGCCATCTTCATCAATTCTCACAGAATGAATGGTGGCACCAAGCGCTTTAAAAGCTGCAATCGCGGGTTCGTATGTTAACGATTCTACGATGACTGTATCGCCTGCACGTAGGAGTGCCATACTGGCTAGAAAAATACCGTTTTGACTGCCACGAGTGGTGCAAATATTGTCGGCAGTAACGTTTAAACCGCGTTGAATTCTTAGCATTTCGGCTATGGCTGAACGAAGTTCATAAGTGCCGCGAGGATCACGGTATTGTAGGTTGTTTTCTTGTGAAGCTTTGTGAGTGGCTGAACGAAAAGCTCTGACCAATAATTCGGGTGGGAAGAGGCGGCCGTCTGGTGATCCTTCGTCGAGTTTTAAGCCAACTGTTGCTGGGAGAGCTAGTGGGCGTTGCGGTGGTCTAATATGTTCAAAATTCGCATGTATGATGTCTTGATTGCTAGAATGTGTGTGCCAAGAGTCCGCTTCTGCTTCTGGAAGTGCTCTCTGAACGCAAGTGCCTCGAGTTGCTTCACTAGATAGCCAGCCTTGAGCAATAAGATCTTCATATGCAAGTACGACGGTTTTGCGGTTGACGCCAAGTATTTGTGCTAATTCTCGGCTGCTTGGCAGAAACTCGCCGGGGGCTAATCGGCCTTTTTCGATATCATGAATAATTGCTTGGATAATTTGTATGTACAAGGGTTGCGATTTAGAACTCGCAACACGTTCGCTCAAACTAACTTTCCAAGTACGAATCATTGGACCCCTATAAATTTCAATATTGGGTTTTGTTTGTATACCAATATGTCTCTATCATCAAATTTATGACACATGAAAATGAGACTGCTGGATACGCAGACAAAGATATTCGAGATTTAATTGCCGCCTATCCTTTGGCATGGGTTTGTTCCATGGGTGGAAGTGAGGCTCGTTTATTGCCTTTGGTTGGTGTGTACGATGAAAATGACAAATTGGTAGAGCTAATTGGTCATCTCGTTCGTGAAAGTCCTCTGGCTTTGAAGTTTGTTGAGGATCCGCGCGTGAATATTTTGTTCACTGGTCCCCATAGTTATATATCGCCATCGCAGGCGGGACGTCGCAATTGGGGGCCAACTTGGAATTATGCTCAAATACAAATTCAAGCTGAAATTTCAGTGGAACCTGAATTAACGCCTGAGTCATTGGAAGTGTTGGTTGAGCATGTTGAAAAAGACATGGCACTTCCTTGGAGAATTGAAGAATTAGGCCCTCGATATGAAATGATGCTGCCTAAAATTATTGGTTTTCGAGTGAAAATCCAGCACACAAAGGCGATATTTAAATTGGGTCAAGACGAAAACCTTGAGACTTTAAAGTCAATACTTTCAACGCTTCCAAAGGGTGATCTGTTTGATTGGATGTGTCGTTTTAATCAGAAACGGTTGGAAGTTGAGGGTAAATAAGATGAAGAATGATCTTTGGCCAGTATTGATGGTTGGCTGTGGTCGCATGGGAGGAAGCATAGCTGCAGCGCTGACGAGTCATCGTCAAGTTTTTGCCTATGACCCCAAAAGTGATTTACCTTCTGATACTGTACATGTGACATCATTAGATGATCGTCGGTTGCCGCAGAAATTGATCATTGTTCTCGCTATAAAACCTCAGATTTTTGCAAAAATTGGTCAGGACTTTTCTATCTTGGCTGGTCCGGATCGGGTGTTTGTGTCTGTTATGGCGGGAATTGCACTTAAAGACTTGGAAAATACTTTGAGTGTAGGTGTGCCAATCGTGCGCGCAATGCCTAATACACCAGCTTCAATTCGTTTCGGAATGACCGCCGCGATTGCCTCGTCTTCGATTTTACCTGTCCAGCAAGAGGAAGTTACCAAGGTTTTTGAGACTATAGGTGAGTTAATATGGTTGGATAAAGAAAGTGATTTGGATATTGCAACAGCACTTTCTGGCAGCGGCCCGGCATATTTTTTTCGATTTGCCGAAGCGATGATTGAAGCCGGTCTTGAGCAAGGGATAGATAAAGCTATTGCAACCAAGCTCGTGAGACAAACAATGATAGGTGCTGCAAGGTTAGTCGAAACCGCAAACATTCCTTTGGATGTGCATAGGCAACAAGTGACAAGTCCTGGAGGCACGACAGCTGCTGGCTTGGACGTTTTGAATGATAGAAGCAGTATTGATTTGCTGCTTGGTAAGGTCGTCGAGGCTGCCGCCCAACGTTCTCGACAATTATCTATGATGGATTAGGGGTAAGAGAGGGGGAACCTAGGATCTGGACTTGTTTATGAATTGTCCTATTCTTGTTGGGTATGATGCCTTTTCGCTGTCATTTAGGAAGAATGTTCCTTTTAGGGTTGTGTGTTTTGGGTATCTGTTAACATCCTGTTCGAATTAAGAATATGTGATTGACCTTAACTTATGACCAATAGTGCACTTCAACTAATAAAATCTAAGTTAGCACCACCTAGCTGGATCGGTGGTCAAGTCGTTCGAGAAAAGCTGATAAAGCAGCTTGACGCTGTTTTTACGCATAGGTTAAGTTTGATCGTCGCCCCCGCTGGGTATGGCAAAACAAGCTTGTTATCCCAATGGTGGAATGTAGAGAGGAATAGAAAATCATGCTTCATTGCTTGGGTCACGCTAGAAGCTGAAGATGCAGATGTTGCAATGCTTGCGAGATATATTCAATCGGCGCTTCAAATAGCGCTATTGGATGATGCAGGTGATGCGGCCCACAAAAGTGGGTATAATAATATACCTCCTAGCTCTTCATTGTCCGCAGCTTTAAATTTGCTTGATCGGTTTGATCGCCCCGTTGTTATTGTTTTTGACGACTTGCACAGTGCTGGTGTGCCTGAAGTTGAACTGTTTTTGCGGAAATTTATAAAGTTAGCTCCCTCACATTGTCATTTTGTTTTTGCATCTCGAGATCAGCCTCGATTGGATCAAGCGACATTGGCCGCAGAAAACCAATTTTTTGAGTTGGGAATGGGGGAATTGAAGTTTTCAGAAGATGAGGCTGAAAAGCTTCTAATCCAAAATACTGTGCAAGGTATAGGTGATACAGATTTTCAAAAAATCTATAACCGAACTGAAGGTTGGCCTATTGCATTACAGCTGACGTTTTTGTCTTTGAAGCAAGGTGTGGATCTTTCTCAACTCGTAGACCGATTCAGCCAACCGACCGGAAATCTCGCTGAATATCTGTCCGAGCAAGTTTTATTGTCGTTGAGCCCAGAAGATGAAGAGATTGTCAGTCATACCGTCTTGCTGGATCATTTGACTGGCGAGGCGGTCAATTTTCTGTGTGACAGGCAAGATGGGTGGGATGTATTGGTGAGATTGGAAGGCAAAGGGGTGTTTTTAATGCCAGACTCCCCCAATCGTAATTCTTATCGGTATCATCAAGTCTTTAGAGATTATCTTCGCAGTCGATTGGAACGCAACCAATCAGAATTATATACAAAATTACATAAGAAGGCCGCGCGTTGGTATGGAGACCAAGGCCGAATTGGCCGAGCTGTCTCACATGCCATAAATGCGAATGATGAAAAGTTGATTGCCGCACTTGTTGATGAAGCTGGTGGGTGGCGTTTAATTCCAATTGGTCGAATTGATGTGTTGTCTCAAGCAATTGATCATATTTCCGATGAAATATTAGAAGAAAATCCTGGCCTCAAACTGGGGCAAATCTATCTAATGATCAAAGGTGGAGATCTAACTGGCGCGCGAGAATGTTATCAGGAATATACAACCAGAATAGAGGCAGAAATTCTTCCTACCGGTAAATGGAATGAAGTTAAACTCGTCGGAGATATTATTTCTGAGTATGAAAATAGACCAGTGACTCTGGATGATCTGATCGCACGAGAGGCTCTTATACCGAGTGTGAATTCTGACGATCACATTATGTTGGGGCACCTCAATGAAGCGCTGGGGGCACAATATCTCGATGGTGGTTGGTTAGAGCGGGCATTGGGACCAATTTTGGAAGCTCGCAGACATCATCAAGCATTAGGCTCATTGTATAGCGATCTATTTACGCAATTTTTAGAAGCTCGTGTTCGACGAGGTCAGGGCCGTTTAAATGAAGCGCTTCAAATTCTAAATGAAGCTAAGTTGAAAATTGAGAATAGTTTTGGTGCTCGTTCAGATCTTGCTGCAAATTGTGCATCATATTTAGGGGAACTGGCATACGATCAAGACTGCCTTGATGATGTTGATGAGTTGTTGGAATGGGCGCTTCCGCATATGGAAGAATCTGATGGGTGGTTTGAGGTTTATACAGCCGCATACTTCACGTCTGCCCGCAGGTTTGCTGCCAAAGGTTCGTTGCGGGAAAGCAAAATTATTCTTGAAGAAGCCAAAAGTTTGGCGCGACGTCGCGGTTTATTACAACTCGAAATAACCTCAGAATTGTGTTGGTTCGATATTGAGTTGAATTATGATACCAGCACGACTGATTTTACGGAAAAAGCAAATGCTTTAAAAGTGATCACTTATGCGGCTGAAATGAAAGAGCGTTCACCCCATTATCGTCAGGTGGCAATCATTGCATCGATGTGTTTGGTGAAAATGCAACTGCTAAGCGGCGATGCAAAAGGGGCCCTAGAAACATTGGAGCCTTTGCGGACATTTGCACGTGAGCATGGGGTGGGAAGGCTGTTAATTGAAGTAGATATATTGACAAGTGCCGCCCTTGAAAAAATGGATGATTCAATGGCGGCGTTGAAGTGTTTAGATGAAGCCGTAAACATGTCTATATTTCAAAATATTATAAGACCGTTTGTCGATCTCTCAAGATTTTATGATTTGTCTGCCGAGCATAGATTTGAAATAGGTGAGCAATCGGATCGATTTAAGAAGCAATTTCTTCAAACAGTCAGTAAAGCATTATCTCAACGTCGCCGCCGGGATGATGCTGAAGGTGCGTTGACTTCTGGGGAATTGGAGATTCTTAACTATTTGAACAACGGATTATCGAATAAAGAGATTGCAAGATTGACGAGTATCTCTCCCAACACCGTGAAATTTCGTCTTAAATCGGTATTCAAAAAGCTGGATGTAAGCAAAAGGCGTGACGCGGTCATGATCGCGAGAGAAAAAGGTTTGGTTGAAGTTCAAGAAAGTTCATGATTATTAGGAAACTGTATCGAATAAGCTTGTTTTTTATGCGATAGTGATCGTATATTGTGCATGTGTTAGTGTTACTTTTGCTTCACCCATAATATCTTTGCGGCTACCCAAATCGGGTCGGAATTGCCCATTTTTGCCATAGCGCTCCCTTCATTAAATATGCCTAGATCGTAGTCTCAACGAGCGACATAAGGGGAAATCATGCGCAGTATAAAAACAGAAAAATTAGAGCTCAGAAAAAGAGTACCTAAAACAAGAGAAGTCTTAATGGCATCTATTTGTAGTATTGTCTTTTCTGCAGGACAGGTAGCGATTGCTCAAGATGATACTACAGAGGAGGTTGGGGGGGCAGGTGGTTCAGTCATGGACACGGTTATTGTTACCAGTGTCGGTACTAAAACTGATGCAGATATATTTGAAATTCCTCAATCCGTAAGTACTGTGGATTCTGAGACATTTTTAGATCAAGGTGCTGTTAATTTTCAAGATATTTTTCGTTACAGTGTCGGGGTGCAATCTGAAACAGAAGGCGTAGATACGCGTGGTGATTTCTTCAATGCGCGTGGGTTCGGCACGCAGCAATTTCTAGACGGTCTAAGTCGCATGCCTGATTTTGTCTATGGCGCGCGAATGGAAGTTTTCACCATAGACAAAGCTGAAATTCTACGTGGGCCTTCTGGTGTGTTGTATGGTAGTGGTGCGCCGGGTGGTATTTTTAACGCTGTTAGTAAAACACCAAATTTCGACTTCGGTGGAGAAGTTGGCGTTAGCGTCGGTAATTTTGAACGCAAAGAAATTCGAGCTGATGTCGGTGGTGGAATTACAGACACCATAGCTGCTCGAATAGTCGGGGTTGCGCGTGATGGTGAATTGCAGGTGCCGGGGCAGGATGATGATCGGGTTGTTGTTATGCCATCCATCACTTGGCAACCAACGGATTCAACCGATATTACGTTTCTAACTCTGTATCAGAAAGATGATTTAGGTACGCAAACCTATCTTCCATTGGCGCGAACGGATGCGGCTCCAGAGGGTAAAAAGTTACCAATTGACTTCTTCATTGGAGAAGAAGGCTTTAACCATATGGATATGGAACATAAGTCTGCAACGCTAATGATAAATCATGAGTTTTCAGATACAATCTCAATTAGTAACAGTACGCGTATATATACTCAGGAAACTGATTATGCCGAAGTGTACGGGTATGGTGCTTTGGGGGGCGTGAACCAATCTGAATTTACACGCTATTATTATACGTTGGATGAGACCTATCAAGTTTTCAACACAGATACCCATGCAAGTTTTGAGTTGAGCACAGGTCCATTTGTTCATAACATTCTGGTTGGGGTAGATTATCAATCCTTTGAGCAGGATCGCGCGGAAGGATATGGGGCAGGACCAGCTGCTCTTGATCTTGATAATCCAGTTTACGGGATTCCTTTTGATACAGCGATTGCAAACGCATATGACACTCTGAGTACCCAAACTGGTTTATACATTCAGGACCAAATTGATTATGGTGAGCGTGCGTCTCTTGTGTTTGCCGTTCGCCGTGATCACTCAACCTCAAAAATTAGCGGCGTAAGTGAAGACCCTAAAAATGCAACTACTATTAAGGTCGGTGGGATTGTCGATATTGGGTTTGGAATGTCGCCATATGTTAGTTATGCTGAAGGGTTCCAGCCGACTTTTGGTGGAGATTTTTATGGAAACCCATATGAGCCTCAGGAATCTAGTCAATATGAAGCTGGACTGAAATGGCAAGTAAACCACAACTCGCTTGTGACTCTTGCTTACTTTGATATTGAAGAAACAAACTTCCTTGTACAAGATCCAAATGAGATTCAAAACTTCCTACAATCGGGTAAAATTGGATCTAAAGGATTTGAGCTAGAAGGTTCCACAACCTTGTTTGATAGCTTTGATATTACAGCTGCATATGCATACACAGATGCTGAAGTGCTTGTTGCAACGGATGGTACTCAAGGTTTGGATGTTCCAAACATTCCAAAACACCTTGCGTCGATTTGGGGCGTGCAAACATTTAGTTTTGATGATTGGTCATTGCGAGTTGGCGGTGGTATTCGCCATACTGGTGAGAAGACAGACACATACAACATTTATGAGACTGAGGGTGTTACTCTTGTGGATGGGATTATCGAAGCGGCGTACGATGATTGGAGTCTGTCTGTAAACATAAACAACCTATTGGACAAAGAATATTATGCATATTGTGGCATATATGCAGATCCTTTGGGAACTTGTTACCCGGGTATGACGCGTCGTGTAACGGCGACAGTCAGTCGTAAATTTTAAATAGAGATTTAACAAAAGTGTTGCCGAATTCACAGTAACATAATTGTCAAATGTTAGCTTTATTAAACAGCACTACCTTGGTTCGGTAGTGCTGTTTTTGTTGTTTTAAAGTAATGATAGACAATGCTGTGCTTGTTTCAAATGAGGGGCATCTAGCATTTGCCCATCAAGTTGAATTGCTCCGCTACATTTGTTGTTTGAGAAAGCATCGATTACCTTGCGCGCATAGGCTATTTCAATTTCTGATGGTGTATAAGCTTTGTTGATGATGTCAGTTTGTGAAGGATGAATAGCCATCATTCCTTTGAAGCCATCTTGGTATCCACGAGTGGCGTATTTCATGAGACCGGTCTGGTTTTTGATATCTGGAAATACTGTGTCTATCGCTAAAACATTTGCAGCATGAGCAGCAAAGAGGCTTAAATTTCTAACGAACTCATATGGGGAGGTATAGCTTCCATCTGGATCTCTGGAGGCCGAAGCGCCTATTGCAGCAGGTAAGTCTTCTGCACCCCAAGTTATACCGCATAAATGCTCCGAGACATGTCGCAAGCTTCCTATCTCAAATATTGATACAGGTGTTTCAGTTGCTATTGGAAGTATTGGAACGGTTTGGGAGCTCATCATTTTTACTAGATCGAGAACGTTTGAAGCGCCTTCACATTTAGGAAGGATTATTCCATCAGGTTGATGATCTAAGATTGCCAAAAGATCATTGTCTATAAATTTGCTTTTTAGCGGGTTGATACGAATAAATATGGGCTTAGCGCGTGGTTCTGATAAGCAGTTTGAAACTGCATCCCGTGCACAACCTTTTTTATCGCTCGTAACGGAGTCTTCTAGATCTAAAATGACGGCATCTGTTGAGCTGTTGATAGCTTTCTTGAAGCGTTCTGGTCTGTCGCCAGGAACAAATAATAATGATCTAAGTTTCATTTTGGTTTTGCTTTGATAAGTGCAGTTCTCAAACAAGAGCATACGATTTGGTTTCGTTGATTGTGCATATGATGCTTGAACGAAACGATGCCGCAATTGGGGCGTGATTTGCTGGGCCTTGTGTCGACGACTTTGGTTGTGCAGCGTAGCGTATCACCTATGAATACAGGGCTGGGCATCACGACTTTATCATAACCTAAATTGGCGACTAACGTGCCTAAGGTCGTATCGGAAACTGAGATTCCGATCATCAACCCAAATGTAAAAATTCCATTCACAACGATTTGACCAAATTCGCTGTTCTCTGCGTATTCGGTATCCAAATGGAGAGGCTGAGGATTGTGAGTGAGAGTTGTAATCAAGACATTGTCAGTTTCCGTCACCGTGCGATGGAGTTCATGATTTATCTCTTGGCCTATTAGCCATTCGTCGAAGTATCGTCCTGCCAATTGAGTTCACTTTACTTGAGTTAAAATTCAACATATAAGACTAAAAAAACATATATAAGAATTTTAATCAATCTTCAGAGGCGTAGAAGGGCTGCATTTCCGCTCTATTTCTTTGTGTGTATTGAATGGGGAGGAATAAAATGCTGGAAAGAAAAGATCCAAGAATTGAGATAGCAAATAGGCCAATGAGCCGTTTGCAGATATTTGTTATCTTTTTATGTATTGCCTTGAATGCCATGGACGGTTTTGACGTGCTGGCAATAAGTTTTGCTGCGCCTGGAATTGCCGATGAGTGGGGAATAAACAAAACCGTTTTGGGGATTGTCCTGTCTATGGAGCTTATTGGCATGGCCATAGGTTCAATAGTTTTAGGTAATATCGCTGACAAATTGGGGCGTCGGCCTGTCATTTTAGTTTGCTTATTAATGATGGCGATTGGAATGTTCCTGTCAGCCGCAGCAAATAGTGTGTTGTTTCTTTCAATCGTGCGTTTGGTGACCGGTTTTGGAATTGGAGGAATGCTGTCATCGACAAGTGCAATGGTGGCGGAATATTCAAACGAAAAACGACGTAGTTTAGCAACGATATTGAATATTGCTGGATATGCGATGGGAGCAATCATTGGCGGTGTTATTGCTACAAAATTGTTGGCAATTAGCGGTGATTGGAGATCCGTTTTTATATTTGGTGGGGCTGTTACCGCTGTTTTATTGCCGGTGGTTGCTTTGTTTTTACCTGAGTCTATTCATTCACAGTTGGCGCGCCGACCACCAAATACACTTGCCAAGATTAACAAAACTTTGGTTCGGATGAAATGGAAACCTGTAGAGGATTTGGTTGAACCAGACCCTCGAATTGATCGCCCTTCAATACTTGCACTCTTTTCTAAGCGCTACATTGTTGTGACCTGTACTCTAACCGTCGCTTATTTTGCACAAATAATGGCATTTTATTTTATTCAGAAATGGACGCCTAAAATTGTTGTAGATTTAGGGTTTGATCCAGCATCAGCAGGTCAGGTTCTGGTGTTTGCGAATGTTGGTTCGTTGACTGGAGCAATTGTACTTGGATTAATTTCTTCCAAAGTGAACCTTAAATTTGCAGTTATTGTTTCGATGATCTCTGCATTTGTCTGCTTTGGTTTGTTTGGTATGGGACATTCCAGTTTGATGGGGCTGTCAATTTTTGCAGCAGCGACAGTATGTTTTACGAATGCTGGAGTTGTTGGAATGTACCCTATATTAGCTCAATCATTTCCAGCATCTTTAAGGGCAAGCGGTACTGGGTTTGTTATCGGGTTGGGCCGAGGTGGAGCAGCTCTGGGACCCATTATTGCTGGAAGTTTATTTCAAGCAGGCAACTCACTTCAAGTCGTTTCCTTGGTTATGGGAAGTGGGGCATTGCTGGCAGCACTTATGATATTCACTTTGTTTCGACGAAAGCCAGAAAATTAAAATGCTCCAGCATGAATTTTCTGATGCTGTCTAAATATTTTGGACCCAGTGCTTAATGTGAATTGGATGTTTCATTGAAATTGTTTTGTTCGATTATCCGTATCTAATTTTCTTGGAGAAATTAAATGAATTCCATTAGTCGAAAACAATTTTTGATGGGAGCTGCGGCGTTTACTAGTGGATGTGCAGCGTTGAATCAAACTGGATCAAGTAAAAGGCGGTTAAGTGAACGGCCTGTAGAAAAAGCTTTTGTAAACGCACGTATTTGGACTGGACAGTCGACCCAACCATATAGCGATGCCATTGGTGTCACAGGAGGTAAAATCACCGTGTTAGGTCGCGACGCGGTGGATGCTTTATCTAGCCCCAAAACGCAAATTGTGGATTTAGAAGGGGCATTTTTAACGCCCGGCCTTATCGATAGTCATGTTCACTTTTCGATGGCTTCTTTATTGTTGGGTCAACCATCTTTACGCAGCGCCGGGACAAAAGATGATTTCATTCAAATGATCTCAAATGCAGCAAATCAAATGCAGGGACAGCAATGGTTGCAAGGCGGGTATTGGGACAATGACGCTTGGGGAGGTGAAATGCCTCATCGTGATTGGATCGACGCGGTGACGTCAAATATTCCAGTCGCTGTCGTGCGTTACGATTTGCACATGGTGCTTTTGAATTCCTACGCTATGGCCATTTTGGGGATACATGAAGATATCGCACACATTGAGGGTGGTATTATTGAACGAGACACAAAGGGTAGATTAACTGGAATATTTAAAGATGAAGCCAAAGAATACGTTGTTGGATTGATCCCTCAGCCTACTGATCAAGTTGTAGATGCGGCAAACAAACGAGGTATGAATCTGGCAGTAAGCAAAGGTATCACTCAAGTTTACGAGACAGGTATAGATTGGCAGTCATTTCATTCC
>JGI2924J29684_1076953_pt1 | contig 12463 bp, 12 predicted proteins | sample BenlonsequencITS_FD_29684 | JGI IMG/M metagenome (IMG submission 29684)
CCCGCCACGACCCCAGCTGGGTCCGGGCTTTTGTCGACGCCACGGACCTTTCCCCACTGAGCCGGCGAGAAGCCCTGAAGAATATTTAGCCCTCAGGCATCATCTGAGCGAGTGCCTCTGGATCGAAGTACATCAGCTCCCAACCGTGTCCATCTGGATCATCAAAAGCTCCGCCGTACATGGGGCCTTCCGCTGCAAGCTCACGGGTGATCGTGCCTCCGAATTCCTGGGCGCGACGCACGAACTCATCCGCATCCTCGGTGGAACATACAGACAGGCAGTTGAGCACTTCGCGGGAGCCGTTCTTCTCCACGATGGGGCGCTTAGTGAAATCACTGAAGCGCGCGGTTTCCAGAAGCATCACCACGATGGCGTCACTGACCTCAAAAGATGCAGTGTGCTCATCACTGAAGACGGTGTTTTCTTTGAAGCCAAGACCTGCATAAAAACGCTTAGATGCTGCAAGGTCAGATACTGGTAGGTTGATGAAAATCATGTCGTGCTGAAGTCGTGCCATAGGAGTTCCACTTCCTCAAAGTGCCTTTTGGCTAATGTGACCCCAATCAGTATACTGCCGGTTTTTGGATTAGGTTTGGCCATCGTGCTAGCATATTTAGGTCTCGGCGAGGGTCAAGTACTTCTAGTGCTCAACCGTTATCGACGCGATCTAGACTTCTAAAGTGCACTTTTGTGCGCTGCCTGCGAAGACTCGACCAAGACATTCGAGTCGGTCGCGGGCATTTTTTATTTTCGCGGCCGAGTGTCCACCTTCATCCATGAGGAGAAATCACTATGGCAAAGTACCAAACCATTGAGGCTGCTGTCCGCTCTGAGTTCGGCAAGGGCTCTGCACGTCGTGCACGCGTTGCTGGCCAGATCCCTGCTGTTGTTTACGGCGCAGATGTTGAGTCCAACCTGCACGTCACCATCGACCACCGCACCTTCGCTGCGCTGGTTCGCCAGGAAGGCGTAAACGCTGTTCTTGAGCTCGACATCGAGGGCCAGAAGCAGCTCACCATGATCAAGCACATCGACCAGAACGTGCTGACCTTCCACATCGACCACTTGGACCTGCTTGCCATTAAGCGCGGCGAAAAGGTTGAGGTTGACGTTCCAGTTATCGTCGAGGGCGAGCCAGCTCCAGGCACCATGTGGGTTCAGGATGCTGACACCATCAAGGTTGAGGCTGACGTTCTGTCCATCCCTGAAGAGTTCACCGTTTCCATCGAAGGCCTTGAGCTCGGCGCACAGATCACCGCAGCTGACATCAAGCTCGAGGGCGACACCACCCTGGTTGAGGATCCTGAGACCCTCATCGTCAACATCGTTCTCCCAGCTGTCGAGGAAGAAGACACCGAAGAGGACGAAGCAGCTGAAGAAGCAGCTACTGAGTAAGCTTTTTTAGATAGCTTTATCTTTCGCGGGCCTCGTTGCCGTGCGGGGAAATTTAAAGTGATGACAGTGCACGATCATCATGGAGGTTTCCTCACATGGTGGCGGGGCCTGTTTTTGCTTGTGGTGGACTCATGGTTGGATGGGGGATGTGAATAACTCTCCCCTTTTAGTTGTTGGCCTGGGAAATCCCGGCCCGAAATACGTTGGCACCCGCCACAATATTGGCTTTGAGGTTGCAGAAGAACTAGTGTCGCGCAGCTTTGGATCATTTAGTGTGCACAAGCGCTCCAACACCGATATCGCGCAGCTTCCTGGGCTAATTGTGGCCAAGCCGCGCAGCTTTATGAACCTGTCGGGAACTCCGATTCGGGCGCTGTGTGACTTCTTTAAGATTTCCCCAGCCAATGTCATCGTGGTGCATGATGAATTGGAGCTTGATTTCGGCTCAGTGAAGCTACGTCAGGGTGGCGGGGATCATGGGCACAATGGTCTGAAATCCACGTCCAAATCTTTGGGAACTAAGGACTATTGGAAGCTCAGCATGGGTATCGGTAGGCCACCGGGTCGGATGGATCCGGCAAGTTTTGTGTTGAAGCCTTTTGGCAAGCAAGAACTGGCGGATATTCCCATCATGGCGGCTGACGCTGCAGATCTCGTCGAAAAGCATTTGCAGCAGGGCTAGCTACTTGCGCCGCGCCTCTTTGAGGCGGCGCGGCAGGTCGGCGTCGTCGTTTTCTAAGACCCCGGATTTGAGTAAGCGTGTGTACACCACTGGGCAGTTGGTGCAGCGCGGCGTTTTGCGACAGCACGTGTCTTTGACTTTCATGCCCAATGGATTGTGGGTAACTTTCACCCGTGACTTACGCTTACTCATATGCCTAATCGTAGTGTATTAGGCTTGGATAACCTATAGTACGGCTGGCTGCCTGCGCTCCGGGTACACGCGAGGACGCACGCCGGCGATCTCCTCGACGATGCGAATGACCTGGTTGGAGTAGCCGAACTCGTTGTCGTACCACACGTAAAGCACCAGGTGGCGACCGGTTGCGATGGTGGCTAGACCATCAACGATGCCCGCGTGGGTGGTGCCCACGAAGTCAGTGGAAACAACCTCTGGGGAACGGATCCAGTCGATTTGCTGGCGCAAGTCAGAGTGCAGGGACACACGGCGGAGGAACTCGTTGACCTCATCGCGGTCCACCTCCGTGTTCAGGGTCAAGTTGAGCACAGCCATGGACACGTCAGGGGTAGGAACGCGGATGGCATTGCCGGTGAGCTTGCCTTCCAGCTCTGGAAGCGCCTTGGATACAGCCTTTGCAGCGCCGGTTTCGGTGAGAACCATATTCAGACCTGCTGCGCGACCACGGCGAGAACCCTTGTGGAAGTTGTCGATCAGGTTCTGGTCATTGGTGAAGGAGTGAACGGTTTCTACGTGGCCGAATTCCACGCCGTAGCGATCATTGATCACCTTGAGCACTGGGGTAATGGCATTGGTGGTGCATGATGCTGCGGAAACGATCTGATCATCTGCGGTGATGTCGGTGTGGTTGATGCCGTACACGATGTTCTTCAGATCGCCCTTGCCCGGCGCGGTGAGTACAACCTTGGCAACGCCCTTGGACTTGAGGTGCTGGGACAGGCCTTCGCGGTCACGCCAGCGGCCGGTGTTGTCTACCACGACGGCGTCATTGATGCCGTATTCGGTGTAATCAATGGTGGCTGGGTCATTGGAGTAGATGACCTTGATTGGGGTGCCGTTGGCCCAGATGATGTTGTTGTCATAATCGGTGGTGATGGTGCCATCGAATCCACCGTGGACAGAATCACGACGCAGCAAGGATGCGCGCTTGACCAGGTCTTCTTCACCATTTTTGCGGACCACGATGGCGCGCAGACGAGCACCGTCATACAGTGCCTCGCGGGAAACCAGGATGCGGGCCAGCAGGCGACCGATGCGGCCGAAACCGTACAGCACGATATCAGTTGGGTTGATGTCGGTTTCCGCACCAATGACCGGCGCGAGAGCGTCCTCCAGGAAGGCACGCAGGTCGGTGCTTTCGGATTCTTCGAAGCTGTAGGCCAGCTGTCCCAGGTCGATCGATGCGGTACCAAGGTTCATATCTACCAGTTCGCGCAAAATATCCAAGGAGCTTTCCAGTGGAAGTTCCTTGGATATGATGTGGCGGGCGTAGCGGTGAGACTTGATGATATCGATGTCTGAGACATTCACAAGGAGACGACCGAATACGGAAACCACCACGTTGTTGTTGCGGTGCAGGCGCCCGATCAACGGCACCATTTCCTCCGCAACTGCAATGCGATCGTTCCAGTCCTTGTGGTTGTGCGTCATAAAAAGTCCTTCACTGACTTAGGCGTGGGGTTAACCCGGGGTTTATCACTGGGCAGCTCTCGTGGATAGTTGAAAGCACTCCCCCCAACATTAGCCCAAAGCGGAAGGTGTTAATGATTCCAGTATCTGCTTTGCACTACCCTTCGCAATCGATTCCAGGCCGACTCCTACCAGGCAGTAGGCGTAATCCCAGTTCCCTGCACTTCCCGCCACCTTACGTAAAGATGTGATCATTGGGTTGAGGTATGGGTACAACGGGGGTAACCCCTCGTTCGAACGGGTGAACCTGGTTTCCACTCCCCTGGCATAACGGCCCGAAAATGCGCGAGATGACACCGATTCCAAACCAAGTGCTGGGGCGGCGTCCAAGATCTCGCGGTTAAGTGAGCTGGTGCCGGCTTCGTCGCTAAGCAAAAAGGCGGAACCACAGGAGGCAGCGCTGGCGCCGGCTTCTAAAATTGCTGCCACGTCTGCGGAGGTTGAAAGGCCGCCGGCTGCGATGAGCGGGAGGTAAACGCCCGCTTGTTTGACAGCTGCGAGGAGGGTTTTCAGGTCGCGCTCGTCCGGCTCCACTTCAATGGACCAGGTAGAGCGGTGCCCACCCGCCTCGGGGCCTTGCACGACAAGCGCGTTGGCGCCAGCTTTCTGCGCAGCCAGCGCGTCCTCCGGATTGGTCACCGTCACCCACGCCTCAATTCCGGTGGCTTTGATCCGGGCGAATTCTTCAGCGCTAAAAATACCAAAGGTGCAGGAAAAAACGGCGGGCTTAGCGGCAAGAACGGCCTCAAATTTAGCCTCCCACCCATTGCTCAAATCCGGCGTAGGCACCGTCGGCTCATCGAGGCCAAATTGCCGAAACGCCGAGGACAACAATCCCGCCAGCTCATCAATGTCTGAAGGCTTAGGCGCATCCGTCTGCGGGCGAAACAGGTTGACGCCAAAGACGCCTTTTACCTCTGACAATTCCTGTTTCAGCTGCTCAAGAGGCATGACGCCACCAGCCAAGAACCCGAGGGAACCTGCCTCTGCTGCTGCATTGACCAACGCGGGAGTGGACGGGCCGCCAGCCATCGGGGCGACAATCACGGGAGTTTTCAACGTGTCAAGGATGCTCATGGCACCATCCTAGGCGCGCCTGCCATAGGATGACTTCCGTGAGTTTTTTGTCTAAAATCCAAGCACTGTTTGCCCCCAAGCCTGAACTTCCCGCCGCCAAATGGCTGGTCGTGGGCCTGGGCAACCCCGGCGCCAAGTACGAATCCACCCGACACAACGTCGGTTACATGTGCCAAGACATGCTTATCGACGCCCACCAGCAGCAGCCCCTCACCCCCGCCACGGGCTACAAGGCCCTCACAACGCAGCTCGCACCAGGGGTGCTCGCCGTTCGATCCACCACTTTTATGAACCACTCCGGCCAAGGTGTCGCACCGATCGCCGCAGCGTTGGGTATCCCAGCAGAGCGCATCATCGTGATCCACGACGAGCTCGATCTGCCCGCTGGAAAAGTACGCCTGAAAAAGGGCGGAAACGAAAACGGTCACAACGGCCTGAAATCCCTCACGGAAGAGCTCGGCACCAGAGACTACCTGCGCGTCCGCATCGGCATTTCACGACCACCAGCAGGAATGGCCGTGCCCGACTACGTTTTGGAACCAGTCGATCACGACCAACCAGGCATTGAACTTGCCGCCGAGGCAGTGGATTTGCTGCTGGCCCAGGGATTATCTGCTGCGCAAAACGCTATCCACAGCCGCTAGATTGCTAGAGATTCCCGCACTTTAGTCTGCTTCTCTGCGGTGGTTTCAGCGCCTTGTCCCGATTCCACGACCTGACCACGCGCCACAATGGCGTAGCTTGTTGCAGCATCCAATGCAAAACCAATGTTTTGCTCCACCAGGACAATGCTCATGCCGTCCTTAGCCAAATCGATGATGGTCTGCTGAATTTCAGCAACCACCGAAGGCTGAATACCCTCGGTGGGTTCGTCGAGAAGCAAAAGCTTTGGCGCCGTGATCAGCGCGCGGGCGATGGCAAGCTGCTGACGCTGACCACCCGACAACAGGCCGGCTTGGCGGTCCAGCACCTGGGTCAGCGCCGGAAAGCGATCAAGCGCCTCCGCGATGCGTGCCTTGCCCACACGTCCCTGCAGATCCGCTACCACCTGCAAATTTTCCATGCAACTAAGCTGCGTAAAAGACTGCTGGCCCTGCGGCACATAAGCCATTCCGCGCTTTACTCGCTCATGCGTGGACAACGAGGTGACATCCTGGCCGAAAAGTTTGACCTCTCCGGAAGTCGGCTTAATCAACCCCACCGCGGTTCGCAGCAAGGTGGATTTACCAGCGCCATTGTGGCCGAGGATCGACAGGATGCCGTTGCTGCTCGTGGAGATTGAAAGAGAATGAAGTACCTGCGTGCGGCCATAACCTGCACACAAATTAGTGATTTCCAACATGACTAACTCACTTCCCTGCCGTACCTAAATAAATGGACTGCACATCCGGATTCGCCTGAATCTCATCGACCGACCCCTCACACAAGATCGTGCCGCGATTCATCACAGTGACGCGAGTGGCAAAACGACGCATGAACTCCATATCGTGCTCCACCACCAACACCACCCGTCCCCGCGCAACCCTCTGCAAAAGCTCACCCGTTGCGACACGCTCCTCCTCACTCATGCCCGCCACCGGCTCATCCAGCATGAGCACCTGCGCATCCTGCACCAGCAACATTGCAATTTCCAGCCACTGTTTCTGCCCATGCGACAAGGTTCCCGCCTGAGCATTCACCAGATCAGCAAGACCCGTGACCTCCAGGGCGTGTTCAATTCGGGGATCAATCCGATGACGCACCCCGAGAAGCGCCCGCAACGGACGATGAATCCCGCACGCAATATCCAGATTCTGCAACACAGACAATTCTTCAAACACGCTGGCGGTCTGAAACGTTCGCCCCACACCCATCCGAGCAATGCGGTGCACAGGGGTTCCCAGAATCTCAGTGCCATCCAACTGCACTGATCCCTGCCCCGGCGCCAATCCGCTGATCGCGTCAATGCAGGTGGTTTTACCTGCACCGTTGGCACCGATGAGGAAGTGGACGTGACCGGGCAGCACCTGAAAACTAATCTCATTCACGGCGATGAACGACCCGAAAGCGACTTTGAGGTTGGTGATTTTAAGGCTCATGAGGTGGCCTTCCTGGCCTTATTTTTGAGCGCGGAAAGTTTAATTGAAGCAATTCCGCCCGGCAGCAACACGATCACGAGAACCAGGATCGCACCCTGGAAATAGGACCACATGCTGGGGAAAGTTTGAGCAAGTGTGGATTCCACCCAGCCCAGCACCAGCGCGCCAACTACGGGACCGAATAGGGATGCCCTGCCACCAGCGGCGACGGCGATCACGAACACGATTGATGGCACCACGCCGATTTCTGCGGGTGAAATGATGCCCACGATCGGCACGAACAGCGCTCCGGCGATTCCGGCAATCATCGCAGCAATGACATATGCGGCGGTTTTGATCAATGCGGGATCATATCCGAGGAATCGGACGCGTTCTTCTGCATCTCTGGTGGCCACGAGCAGTTCTCCATAGCGGCTGCGCATGAGCCAATATGAGATAGCCACCAAAGCCAAGAGAACTCCCACTGCGGTGAAGTAAAACATGATGCGGTTGATGGGGTCGTAGACGGCAAAACCCATGAACGATCGAAATCCGGAAAGACCATTGGAACCTCCAAGGGAATCTTGTTGTCCGACCAGCAACACCACAACAGCTGCGGCGAGCGCTTGGTTCACGATGGCAAAGTAGGCGCCTTTGATGCGTCGTTTGAAAATGGAGAAGCCGAGCACAAAAGCCACGATGCCGGGAAGCGCCACAACTGCGATGAGTGCGACTGCCGGGTTGGCAAAAATGGACCACCATTGCGGAACTGTGGTCCCAAAAATCTGCGAATCGCTGTACAGCATGTGCATGGCCATGATGTACGCGCCGATTCCAAAGAACACGCCTTGCCCCAGCGTGAGCATGCCGCCTCTGCCCCACGCCAGCCCGATGCCGACTGCGACGATCGCATAACACACCAAGCGCGACATCAACGTCAGCTGGAATGTGGATAAAAAGAGCGGGGCGCACAGCAATACCGCAGCGAGCGCGGCCAGGCCCAACGCCGCAGTGCGCAGCGTGGGAGCATTTACGACGCTAAGTTTCGGCGTAGTTTTCTTCTTTGCGGGCTTCTTCAGCTTGAGTTGAGTGCTCATACGAGGCTCCTAGTTTGGGTTTGGAAGAGTCCTTGAGGCCTAAACTGCAGGAAGGCAACAACAGCGATGAGTACGATGAACTTCGCGATGCTCGCACCTGTCGTATATTCCACGAATGCTTGAGTAATTCCCAGCACGAAAGCCATGATCACAGCGCCCTTCACCCGGCCGATGCCACCGGCGGCAACAACAAGGAAGGCATCCACGATGTAGTTCTGACCGATGGTGGGGCCGGTCGCGCCAATCAATGTGATAGCTACCCCGGCGATTCCGGCAAGACCGGAGCCCACAAAGAACGTCATTCGGTCAGTAGCTCGGGTATCAATACCTGCGGTTTCCGCGAGGTCGCGGTTCAGAACCACGGCGCGGATGCGTCGGCCCCAGGCAGTGCGATTTAGGAACACAGCTAGTGCAGTCACTGATGCGATGGCCAGCGCCAGGATGAATAGTCGCGCGGTCGGCACCAAGACGCCTAGAACTTCGACGTTTCCGCGGAGAAATTCCGGTGCCCTGACATCCACTGCGGGAGCTCCGAAAATGTTTCGGGCCAGCTGCTGAAGGATCAAACCGACACCGAATGTGGCCAGCAGCGTGTCTAGTGGCCTGTGATAAAGATACTTCAGCAGGAATTGTTCGAGGAGAACTCCGAAAAGCCCACCGATAATAAAGGCCAGCGGAATGCTGATCAGTAGGGATAAACCGGCAGAACCGACGACCAGCTGCACCACATATGCGGTGTATGCGCCGACCATGATGAACTCTCCGTGCGCCATATTAATAACGCCCATCTGTCCAAAGGTCAGTGACAATCCCACTGCGACCAATAGAAGGACCGATCCAACTGAAAGCCCGGCTACGAGCTGATTGAGTAAAATGTCCATGATTTTTATCTCTTAGGAAGTCGCAGCGGTGGTCTTGGCCCAGTCATAGGAAGACAAGTATGGGTCCGGATCAACTGGGGAATCGGTTTCCCAAATGGTGTCGATCAATCCATCCGGGCGGATTCGACCGATGCGCGGTGTTTTGGAGATGTGGTGGTTATCGCCGTCAACCACCACGGTTCCTTCTGGTGCATCAAAAGTGGTTCCGTCGGCGGCTGCTTGAATTGCGGCGACATCAAAGGAATCGGCCTTCTCTACCATTTCTTTCCAGAGGTAGAGGCTAGTGTAAGCAGCTTCCATCGGATCGGAGGTCACTTTGTCCTGGCCGTAGAGGTCCTTGAAATTCTCCACGAAGGTCTCGTTTTCTGGGGTGTCGATGGTTTGGTAGTAGTCCCACGCCACCAGCTGGCCCTCAATATTTGCGGTGCCGATGCCTCCGACTTCTTCTTCCGCAATGGATACTGACATCACCGGAAGGGTGTCTGCATTGAAGCCGAGGCTGTTGTACTGGCGGAAGAACGCCACGTTGGAATCGCCATTCAAAGTGTTGAACACGGCATCTGCGTTGGAGTCACGCATGCGGTTGGCGATGGTGGTGAAGTCGGTGGATCCCAACGGCGCGTAGTCTTCGCCGACGATTTCCATACCATTGGCTTCGGCGTAGTCCTTGATGATGGAATTTGCAGTGCGTGGGAAAACATAATCGGAACCGACAAGGAAAAGGCGGTTCAGGCCGTTTTCACGCAGGTAATCAAGAGCCGGGATGATCTGCTGGTTGGTGGTGGCGCCGGTGTAGAAAATATTCGGCGAGGATTCCATGCCCTCGTACTGCACCGGGTAGAACAGCAGGGAGTTATTGCCCTCAAAGACGGGGAGCATTGCTTTGCGGGAGGCGGAGGTCCATCCACCAAACACGGCTGCAACGCATTCCTGCTGGATGAGGCGTTGGGAGCGTTCGGCGAAGGTGGCGGGTTCGCTGGCGCCGTCTTCTTCAGAGATCTCCAACTGCTTGCCCAAAACGCCGCCGGCTGCGTTGATTTCATCGGCTGCCATGTGCAGGGATTGGTTCACCGTGGTTTCAGAGATAGCCATCGTGCCGGACAGGGAGTTGATGAAGCCGATTTTGATGGAGTCGCCGGATGTATCCACACAGGAAGCTGCGGTGTTGCTCGCGGTTCCATCTGCGGAGGTTGCATCCACTGCGCGGGTGCATGATGCCAGGGCAAAAGCCATCGCGGTGACTGCGGTGACGGTGAATGCTTGTTTAACGATTGGACGGGACATGAATACCTCCGAAGTTAAAGTTTCTATAGCTCTATAGTTTTTAGAGTTTCTGTCAGCCTATAGGTAGTTGTTTTTGAGCTTAAATGTAGTGACGTGTCTTACATTTCAGCCACCCCCGAATTAAGGGAAGTGGCAAAAAACGTCGACAAGCAGGCAACGCCGGCGTACAACTTCGCTGAGCTGGGGCGACTATGGCCCAGCGCCCACAACCCGCTATTCTTAATACCCATGAGCAACGCCAATCCCGACACCACCGCCGCCGAGGCACATCGCCGCAGAACATTCGCCGTAATCGCACACCCCGACGCCGGTAAATCCACCCTCACCGAGGCATTGGCGCTGCATGCACACATCATCTCCGAAGCCGGCGCCACCCACGGCAAAGCAGGCCGCAAAGCCACCGTTTCCGACTGGATGGAAATGGAAAAAGACCGCGGCATCTCCATCGCCTCCTCCGCACTCCAATTCGAGTACGCACCAGAAGGCCACGCAGGCGAGCCCTTCATGATCAACCTCGTGGACACCCCAGGCCACGCCGACTTCTCCGAAGACACCTACCGCGTCCTCATGGCCGTCGACGCAGCAGTCATGCTTATCGACGCCGCCAAAGGCCTCGAACCCCAAACCCTCCAGCTCTTCCGCGTCTGCAAAGCCCGCGGCCTGCCAATCATCACCGTGATCAACAAATGGGACCGCGTCGGCCGCACCCCACTCGAGCTCGTCGACGAAATCGTCAAAGAAATCGAACTCCAACCGACCCCACTGTTCTGGCCAGTCGGTGAAGCCGGCGACTTCCGCGGCCTAGCCCGCATCAACAACGACGGCGAAGTCGAAGAATACATCCACTTCACCCGCACCGCCGGCGGCTCCACCATTGCCCCCGAAGACTTCTACACCCCAGAAGAAGCCATCGAACGCGAAGGCGACGTCTGGGAAAACGCCACCGAAGAAGCAGAACTCCTCGCAGCCGACGGCGCCGTCCACGACCAGGAACTCTTCCTCAACTGCACCACCTCCCCACTGATCTTCGCCTCCGCGATGCTCAACTTCGGCGTCCACCAAATCCTGGACACCCTCTGCCAACTCGCACCATCCCCCGCCGGCCGCGACGCAGACCCCAAAGCCCTCGAAGCCGCCACCTCCGCAATGGACGACCACCGCGACACCACCGACGACTTCTCCGGCGTCGTCTTCAAAGTCCAAGCCGGCATGGACAAAAACCACCGCGATACCCTCGCCTTCATGCGCGTCGTCTCCGGCGAATTCGACCGCGGCATGCAAGTCACCCACTCCCAATCCGGCCGCAGCTTCTCCACCAAATACGCCCTCACCGTCTTCGGCCGCACCCGCTCTACCGTCGAAACCGCCTTCCCCGGCGACATCGTCGGCCTCGTCAACGCCGGCGCCCTCGCACCAGGCGACACCATCTTCGAAGGCCGAAAAATCCAATACCCACCAATGCCAAAATTCGCGCCAGAACACTTCCGCATCCTGCGCGCCAAATCACTCGGCAAATACAAACAGTTCCGCAAAGCCCTCGAGCAGCTGGACTCCGAAGGTGTCGTCCAGATCCTCAAGAACGACCTGCGTGGCGACGCCAACCCAGTCATGGCCGCTGTCGGCCCAATGCAGTTCGAAGTGATGCAAGCCCGCATGGAAGTCGAATACAACGTCGAAACCGTCGCCGATCCGATTCCATACTCCGTCGCCCGCCGCACCACCGCCGAAACCGCACCGGAACTGGCGAAGCAGCGCGGCGTGGAAATCTTCACCCGCACCGACGGCGAACTGATTGCACTGTTCAGCGACAAGTGGCGCCTATCCTTCATCGAGAAGGAGCACCCTGATTTCGTGCTGGAGTCGCTGGTAGCTGAGTAATTAACTGGGCGGCTTTGGTGGCTTGGGCTGCTTGGGATTTTTGCTTGTCGACGTCAGGTTCCAGGTGGCCCGGGCCCGGCTGGCCAGTTCGGGGTGTGCTGGCTTGTCGGTATGTTGATGCAAGGCATGGGTGTGCCCGGTATTAGACACACTGGGGCGACTGACAACAGGCACAGCAACATGACAACAACTCAGCAATAACAAGAGCTAGAACAATCTGCCCTCATCACCAGGATCCGGCTCAGGACCAGGCGGATCCGGCGGGTCCGGCGGTGTGGGTGGCGGGCCATGATGCTTACGCCTCGCCCACGCACCACCGGAACGATCAGCAGCAGCCGACCGGTTAAACACCGGCCCCTCACCACCCACTGGGTAGTGCCCCACTCTTCCAGTAGCAGGATCGCG
>JGI2924J29684_1076951_pt1 | contig 12451 bp, 8 predicted proteins | sample BenlonsequencITS_FD_29684 | JGI IMG/M metagenome (IMG submission 29684)
CCCCGCCGCGCCGCCGGCCACGGGCCGGCGGCGTCCGCGATCCGTCCCGGTCCTTCAATACCCGGGACTGTCGGCTTGCCGACGACCTATTCGGTGGTGCGGTCCGCGCCGCCTCCTGAGCCGACCAGGCGCAGAGGCATCGGCTGATGCCCCGGATCGCGACATAACAGCCGCTCGATTTCGGCCGCATCCAGCGGGTAGGCGTAGTAATAGCCCTGCCCTTCCTCGCAGCCGGCCCGCAACATGAACTGATGCTGCGCCTCGACCTCCACGCCTTCGGCGATGGTGTGAAGGCCCAGGGCGCGGGCAATGCCCAGCAGCGCTTCGATGATCGCCACATCATCCGGGTTGCCCGGCAGGCCCGAAACGAAGGATCGGTCCAGTTTCAGATACTCGATGGCCGGCAGCTTGAGATAGGCCATCGAGGAATAACCGGTGCCGAAATCGTCGATCGCCACGCCCACGCCCAGATGATGCAGGGCCCGCATCGCCCGCTCGGTATCTTCGCCCAGCCGCAACATCACCCGCTCGGTGATCTCGATCATCAGCCGCGAAGGATCGAAACCGTGACGCTGAATCAGCCGCTGAAGGCTGTCGACGAAACCTTCCTGGCTGAAACCGTGGGCCGAAAGATTCACAGCCACCCGGATCGGCGGGACACCGGCACGATCCCAGCGTTCGATCTGGGCACAGGCCGCCTGCAGCACCCATTCATCAATTCGCCGGATCAGGCCCATCTGCTCGGCGGCCTCGATGAACTCACCCGGCATCACGCAGCCGCGCTCCGGATGCCGCCAGCGCAGCAAGGCTTCCACCGCGACGATGCGCCCGGTCTTGAGCTCGACGCTGGGCTGGTAGGCCATAAAGAATTCATCAGCCCCCAGGGCCCTCCGCAATTCGGTCGCCAGCCGCAGACGACGTCGTGAATCGGCCTGCATCAAGGGCGAGTAAAAACGGAAGGTATTGCGCTCTTCCATCTTGGCGGCATACATCGCTGCATCGGCACTGACCATCAGGCTGGCCGAATCCAGGCCGTCCAGCGGATAACCGGCGATGCCGATGCTGGCGCCCAGAGTGAATTCGTAATCGCCGACCCGCACCGGTTCGAACAGCCGTGTCAGCAGGCCGGTCACCATCCCGGCCACTTCCTCGCGGGTGCCAAGGTCGGGCACCAAGGCCGTGAATTCGTCGCCGCCAATACGCGCCACCGAGACCTTGGGACCCAGTTGCAGGCGTATCCGCTCGGCGACAAGGATCAGCAACTGATCGCCGACATCGTGGTTGTAGCTGTCGTTGACCGTCTTGAAGCCATCCAGGTCGATAAACATGATCGCCACCGCCCTGTGGCTGCTTTCCGCCTCCGTCAGCGCCTTGCGGCAGCGACGCTCGAACTCGACCCGGTTCAGCAGTCCGGTCAGCGAATCATGGGTGGCCAGATGTTCCAGCCGGCGCTGATTGTCCTTGGTGCTGGTGATATTGCTGAAGACCGCCACATAGCGGCGGACTTCACCATTGTCGCCAAGAATGGTGCTCAGGCTCAGCATTTCCGGATAGCATTCGCCATCGGCGGTCTGGCTGAGGACTTCTCCGGTCCAGTTGCCGCCGGCCGCCAGCGTTTCCCAGATCGAGGCCGGCAGGGGCTGGCCGTCAAACTGGCTGCGCGAACTGTCCAGCACCCGCCCGCGCAACTCCCGCTGGGAATAGCCGGTGATCTTGGTGCAGGCCGGGTTGGCGAACATGACGCGCCGATCCGGACCGGCGATCATCACGCCCTCGACAATCCCCGCCAGAGCCTCCGCAGCAACCCGACGTTCCTCGTCCATCAGCAGTCGCTCGGTGATATCGCGCAACACGATTTGCAGCACTTCGCGGCCGCGCCACTGCGCGCTGGAACGCTGCAGCTCAACCACTCGACCCGGGGGATGCGAGTCGCGCAGCCGCTGGGTCTGCGGCCTGGCCAGATCCACCAGCTCATCCTCGAACAAGACATCCAGAGTATGCGAGGTCATCCAGTCGGCATGACGGCCGGTCCACATCCTTACCGTGCGATTGGCATCCAGAATGGTCCGGGTCAGCGGATCGATGACGACAATGCCCGTATTGGCATTGTCGAACAGCCGCTGATAACGCTCCTGCGAGTCATGAATGCTGACGACCACCCGCTGTGCGGTCAGCATCCACAGCAGAAAAGTCAGCAGGATCACCGCCATCACACCAAGATACAGGGCACGCGAGATCGACTGTGCGCCCTCGGCCAGCTCGGAGGAAAACACCAGGGTCAGCGGCTGGATCACGTTGTTGACGGCAAGAATCCGCTCACGCAGGTGCTGCAGCTCGCTCGGGGGCGGCGGTGGCCTGCCCCGGTAGGCCTGCTCCAGCTGGTCGGCAATGCCATTGAGCTGGCCGATCCAGCTGTCGGTCTGCCGCCAGGCATCAATGGCCCGGTCAGCCCAGGGCACCCACGAGCCCCAGCGCAGCAGCACCGAGATGCCGCCGGTGGCCGAAGGCAGGATCTTGCCACGCACGAAGGCTTCCGCCACCTGCCGTCGATCCCCCTGACCGTGGATCAGTGCATCCCGGGCCCATGCATCGGATTGCAGAATCGCGGCGTAGCGACGAAAAGCCTGCAGATTGCTCTCGTGACCGGTGACGGCATACTCGCCCAGCTCGATCACGGCCTGCTTCTGGTACTTGGACCAGACACTCTCGGCGTCGAGAAAACCGCCGAGAGTGACCTGAATCTGCAGCGCCCCCCAGGTCAAGCCCATGATCAGGATCACGATCGCACCCAGGCCATATCCCAACGGCAACAGCCGTCTGGCCAGGGAACGCTGCCGGGCTTCAATCCGATTGGACATGAGGCGAGAAGGATTCCTTGGATCAGGACAGAAAGGGTTCCCCGCCATAGTGCCCAATTTTCATGAATTAAGCTGCTACTTCATTGTCGCGTTCCGTCGATACCGCTTCACGCGGTCCGGATAGCGTATCCGACGACCACTGGACCAGGCAGCGATCCAGCGAGATCTTCAGGCTGACATAGCTGCGACGGATGCATTCGCGCAGATGCGCCACATCTTCAGCCTTGGGGTTCATGCCCATCAGGGTGCAGATGATCTCAAGTGCCTCCCAGGGGTGGGCATCGTCGTAGGCAGCATGCAACTGCAACCAGCGCAGGGACAGCTTGCGACCTTCCGAGGGCAGACTCTCGCGGTAGGTCTCACTGGCATACACCACTTGCGACAGCTCGCCGGTCGCCCCTTCAACCGCGTAATTGGTGGCAATCATGCCGGCAGCCAGTGTATCGGCCCTCGACACCTCCTCGCACCAGTTGGCCAGCGTGTCGGTCCCCTGCGGCACCTGGCCATGCAGCACCTGCTCACGACTGATGCCGGCACCTTCGGCCCAGGCAATCCAGTAATCGGCATGATTCTGCTCGACCCGGATATTGCGGACCAGCCAGCGACGGGCCATGTCGTCCCCCTGGCTGCGCCCATAGCGGGTTTTCAGCAGATTCATCGACATGTAGCCGGGAAACCGCTCAATGACCGGCCAGAGTCCGGTCATGAAGTGACGGGTGGCGACCGGACCCAGCGTGGCATCGCGCATGGCAAGGCAGAGCTCGTGCTCGTTGATCAGCCGCTTCGAGTCGGTGTTGTCGTGCACCATGTCCTGGGCCCAGCGCGGATAGCTGTGCAGATCCTGCAGATCACCGTGGCGTTCGAAGTTGACGTGGTTGTTCATGATCAATGTCCTTTGGCTTGGATAACGCGGAACGGAACACTGCCGCCCGCGAGCCCTTGCCCGAAACATCGACGGCAGCATCCCCCCCGGTGCGAAATGCACCGGAAGTCCGATAGTGCCATTGCCATGCCGTATGGCGATCAGCCCGTCTGCCGACCAAGGTGCTGACCAAAGCGGTACCTGGTTGGCCTTGAATCCCGGTTTCTTCCGATGGTTCCTTGCTGAGAGACCACCTGGGCACGTTCGTGCCGTGCCTAACGACGCGGGCCAGATGCAGCCGTCCCTGCATGGATCTGGCCGTCCGCTGAGGAACGAGGCAGATCAGGAAGCGGCATCAGTCCGGCTGCCCCCACATCACCTTGCGGCCGGATCTGCCGTCTGGCTCATCATCGGCGGAAGATCCGGCCCGTTCCCGGCCAGAGTCCCCGTCGCGATCAAGTGGCCGCAACAACTGGCCGTGCCGGCTTCTTCCCGTCGCCGGCGTCTCAGGCAGGTCCGATCTGGCGCAGGATCATGCGGACTTCCAGCCGGCCCTGCCATTCGTTGACCGCCAGCTCGTAGACCGCATGCAGGCGGGCCGGCGGCACGGTATCCACATCGATATTGAACATCACCGCGTCCAGATGCCGACCGTCACGCGGATCACGCAGCCGCAGCCGCCAGTGCTTCTCGCCCATCATGCGCCAGTTGACGCAGTCAAAGACATTGTCGAACAACGGCTCGGGGAAGGCCTGGCCCCAAGGGCCGGCCTGCCGCAATTGCTGCGCCAGTTCCAGTCCGGCTTCGCCGGGCGCCAGCTCGCCATCGGTATGCAGCACGGCCGACAACTGTTCAGCGCTCAAGGTTTCGCTGGCCAGCTGGTTGAACAACTCGGCAAAACGCGGGTAATGCGCCAGCGGCAGGCTGAGACCGGCCGCCATCGCATGACCGCCGAAGCGTTCGATCAGACCGGGTTCGCGGGCATCGATCAACGCCAGTGCATCGCGGATATGAAAGCCGCTGATGGAACGGGCCGAGCCACGCAAGGCATCGGGCTGCTCGGCGCTGGCCGGCGCAAAGGCCACCACCGGCCGGTGCCGCTGATCCTTGACCCGCGAAGCGACCAGTCCGATCACGCCGGGATGCCAGGAGGGTTCGTACAGACAGATGCCGACGGCGCGGGTGTCGGCCAGCACGTCGTCGGCCAGCACCTGGGCCTCCTCGACCATGTCCGACTGCAAGGCCCTGCGCTCGCGATTGATGCGATCGAGCTGCTCCGCGTAGTCACGGGCCTGACCGACATCATCGGTCAACAGGCACTCCACCCCCAGGCTCATGTCTTCCAGCCGGCCCGCCGCATTCAGCCGCGGACCTACCGCAAAACCCAGGTCAGAAGCACTGATGCGGGCCGGATCACGCTTGCCGACTTCGAGCAGGCCGAGAATGCCGGGACAGGCCCGGCCACTGCGGATCCGGCGCAGACCGGCATCGACCAGAATCCGGTTGTTGAAATCCAGCGGCACCAGGTCAGCCACCGTGCCCAGGGCGACCAGATCCAGCAGGCCGGACAGATCCGGCTCGGGACGGTCGGCGTAATCGCCACGCGCGCGCAGCCAGGCACGCAGCGCCAGCATCAGATAGAACATCACGCCGACGCCGGCCAGGGCCTTGCTGGGAAAGCCTTCGTCCGGCAGGTTCGGATTCACCATCGCATCGGCCGTCGGCAGCACATCGCCCGGCAGATGATGATCGGTGACGATCACGCGGCAGCCTCGGGCCTGCGCCAGAGCCACACCTTCCACGCTGGCCACGCCATTGTCCACGGTCAGGATCAGGCTCGGCAGCCGCGGCAGCGATTCGATCAAGGCCGCGCTGAGGCCGTAGCCATGCACGGCCCGGTCGGGAATCACATAGCCGACCCGGCTCGCGCCAAGCCGTTGCAGCGCACGGACCGCCACGGCGGTGCCGGTGGCACCGTCGCAATCGTAGTCGCCGGCGACCAGGATATCGCCGCCGGCATCGATCACCTCGGCCAGCAAGGCGGCGGCGGCATCGAGGCCGCCCAATTGTGTCGGCGCCAGCAAGCGCGCCAGCCGGTATTCGGCTTCGTCCGGGGTCAGCACGCCACGGGCGGCGTAGACCCGCTGCAAGGCCGGATGCACCTGCGGACTCCAGCCATGCGAAGCACCCAGCGGCTCACGGCGGCGTACCGTCGCCGGATTCAGTCCGTCCATGCCGATCTCCAGAAACGCCAGCGATGCCAGGGCCGCTGCTGCCAGCGGCGCCCGTCAGGCAAGCGCCATTGCAAGGGGTGCCGACGGCCCAGTCGGGCCAGCACCGCCAGCCAGGGATGCAAGGACTCGCGGTCCAGCGTCTGCAGATCCACCAACCAAGGTCCCTGCAGGCCTTCCAACGTCGCCGGCACCCACTCGCCGGCCGTCAGCCCGGCCGCCGCCGCGGCGGCCAGCAGCACCGGATCGTCACTGATCACGCCCTGCCAGCGACTGCGCATGCGAGGCGGCAGCCGCCCGCCGCCCCAGAACCAGAGGCTGTTGACCGGCGGCAGGCCGCTTGCCTGCCGCTGCGCATTCAGCGGATGGGCATGCAGCAGGGTCTGGACCTCATTGCACAGGATCCGCCAGCGCCGCCCCTCCGCTCCGGCCGGCACGAAGGCCAGCACATCGGCCCCCATCGCCTGACTGGGCGGCATCAGCGCCGGGGCAGGCAGTCCCTCAGGCAGACGCAGCTGCCAATACTCCGGGTCATCGACATGTAACTCGATCTCATGCTCGGCAAACAAGGGCTGCAGATCGCGCCCCAGCGCAGCGGCATCGCCCGGGCTCAACTGCATCTGCTGGCAAGCCAGCAGGCGGGCACCGTTCATGTCCGGCTGGATCCAGGCTGGATCGGCCGCCAGCCAGACGGACTCGCCCGCATCGCCGGCCAGATGCTGACGCAGCAGCGCCGCCACCGGCATCTCGTCCGTCCCGCCAAAGCCGAAACCCTCGGCCACCGCCGCCTGCACATCGGCCAGACCGGCCCCGATGACATCGGCCCGGCCCAGCCAGCGGGCCGGACCATCGCCAGCCGGCAGCCGTTCCGCGCCGGACGGCAGCCAGATCTCCATCAATGTCCCGGCCTGCGACATAACTCAGGCTTCCAGGCGTTCGTACTGCTGCATCCAGTCCTGTTCCAGGCGGGCTTTCTCCGCCGCCAGACTGGCCTGCCGGGTACCCAGCTCCTTCACCACCGCCGTCGGACCGCTGTAGATCTCGGGATCAGCCAGCTTGGTCTGAATATCCGCCAGCTCTTCGTCGATACGGGCCATCCGCTGTTCCAGCTTGCTGATCGCCTGACGGACGGCCTTGTCATCGCCGCGCCGAACCGGTGCCGCCGCCGGAGCAGCGGCCACCTTCTTGTCGGCTTTCCTGTCACCCTTCTTGTCGCCCTTGCGATTGGCCGCTCCGCGGCTTTTCAGCCAGCGCGCATAGTCGTCCAGATCACCATCAAAGGATTCGGCCACGCCATCGGCCACCCGCCAGAATTCATCGCAGACCAGACCCAGCAAATGCCGGTCATGCGAAACCAGCACCAGCGCACCGTCGAACTCGGCCAGCGCATCGGCCAAGGCTTCGCGCATGTCCAGATCCAGATGGTTGGTCGGTTCGTCCAGCAGCAGCAGATTGGGCTTTTCCCAGGCGATCAGGGCCAGGGCCAGACGTGCGCGCTCACCGCCCGAGAAACCGTCCACCGACTCGAAAGCCCGGTCGCCCGCGAAATTCCAGGTCCCCAGAAAATCGCGGATGGCCTGCGTCGAAGCCCCAGGCGCCTGCTGCTGCAGATGGTCAAAGGGACTGGCGCCTTCCTGCAGACTCTCCACCGTATGTTGGGCGAAATAGCCGATCTTCAAATCCTTGTGGACCTTGCGCTCGCCGGCCTGCGGTTCCAGCTCGCCGACCAGGGTCTTGACCAGGGTCGACTTGCCCGCGCCGTTGGGTCCAAGCAAGCCGATCCGCTCCCCCGCCTCCAGGCGGAACTGCACGTCAGCCAGAATGGTGACGGCCGCTTCGCCGCCGTCGGCGGGATAGCCGGCCTGGACGGCTTCCAGCTGCAGCATGGAATCGGGCAACCGATCGGGCTTGGCAAAGCTGAAGCGAAACGGCCGTTCAGCACGGATCGCCTCGGTGCCAGCCAGTTTTTCCAGCCGCTTGACCCGGGACTGGGCCTGTCTGGCCTTGCTGGCCTTGGCCTTGAAGCGGTCGACAAAGGACTGCAGATGCGCTCGCTCGGCCTGCTCGCGGACATGGGCGATCTGCTGCTGGCGCAGGTATTCAGCCCGCATGCGCTCAAAGGCACTGTAATTGCCGGTGTACAGCTTGCCGGTCCCCTCGTTCAGATGCAGGGTATGGGTGATCACCCCGTCCATGAATTCGCGGTCATGCGAAATCACCAGCAAGGTGCCCTGGTAGTGGCGCAGCCATTCTTCCAGCCACAGTACCGCGTCCAGATCGAGATGGTTGGTCGGTTCGTCAAGCAGCAGCAGGTCGGAGGGACACATCAAGGCGCGGGCCAGATTCAGGCGCACCCGCCAGCCGCCGGAAAAATCCTTGACCGGTCGCTCATGGGTCTCCGGACTGAAGCCCAGACCGTGCAGCAACCGGCCGGCACGGGCCTGGCCATCGTAGCCGTTGATGTCCTCGATGGTCTGGTGCGCCCTGGCCATGGCATCCATGTCGCCGGCATCCATGGCTTCGGATTCGGCCCGCAAGGCGGCGGCCAGCACTTCGTCACCGCCCAGCACGTAATCGATGGCGGCATCCGGCAAGGCCGGCGTCTCCTGCGCCACCGAGGCCATCCGCACCTTGGACGGCATGTCCAGATCGCCTGAGTCGGCCTCGACATCGCCCTGCAAGGCGGCGAACAGACTGGACTTGCCGCAGCCATTGCGCCCGACCACGCCGAGACGCCAGCCGGTCTGGATCACCAGATCGAGATCCGACAGCAACAGCCGGCTGCCCCGACGCAAAGCAAAATGGCGAAACGCAATCATGGAACACTCAAAGTCATCGATCAGAACGCCCATGATACCGGGCCGGGCGATCAATCCCCATCCTGCCGCACGGCATCGACGCCCTGTATCCTTGCCGCAGGCAGGTCGCTACCATCCTCTTGCTCCCCTCACGATCCGCCCGTCCCGCATGCCGAGGCCTTCCATGTTCCTGCGCGCCACCTTGCTGTGCTGCCTGCTTCTGCTGCCCTGCGCGGCCGTCCCGGCCGGCGCGCAGACCTCCCCGGCCGTCGCCCGCGACCTGCCGTCGCGCGGCATGAGCATGCGCCAGGTCCGCAACCGCTACGGCGCGCCATTGGGCCAGTTGCAGGCGCGCGGCGGGCAGGCTCCGCGGCAGCCGGTGATTCATCGCTGGGTGTATCCGGGATATATTGTCTACTTCGAACGCAGCCGGGTGATCCACTCGGTGGCGACGACTTCCGGCGACGGCATCTCCGCGCCCACCGACTGACAGACCCACATCATGAACGACACCCTTTTCCAGCTGCCGGCCGAATGGGAGCCGCAGGACGCCATCCTGATCGCCTGGCCGCATGCCGGCACCGACTGGGCCGAACGCCTGGCCGAGGTCGAACAGACCTATATCGAGCTGGCCGCCGCGGTCTGCCGGTTCCAGAACCTGCTGATCGTGGTGGCCGACGCAACACTGGAAGATCATGCCCGTGGCCTGCTGCAGGCGCGCGGCGTCGATCCGCAGCGGCTGCGCTGGATCCAGCTGCCTTATGACGATACCTGGCTGCGCGATTCCGGTCCGATCACCCTGCGCGACGGGCAGGGCCGTTTCCAGCTGACCGATTTCCGTTTTACCGGCTGGGGCGGCAAATTCGGCGCCGCACAGGATGACGCGCTGATCGCCGGCCTGGTCGAACGCGGCGTGTTCGGACGTGCCAGCCACCGTCGGGTGGACTGGGCGCTGGAAGGCGGCGGCATCGAGTCCGACGGTCAGGGTACGTTGCTGACCACCTGGAAGTGCCTGCATCAGCGCCATCCCGAGCAGAGCCGCGAGGAGATGGATGCCATCCTGCGTGAGTCGCTGGCCGTGGATCGGGTGCTGTGGCTGGATCACGGCTATCTGGAAGGTGACGATACCGACGCCCATATCGATACGCTGGCCCGTTTCGCCCCGGATGACGTCATCGTCTATCAGGCCTGCGACGACGTCGCCGACATCCATCATGCCGAGCTGGGCGCGATGGGAGCAGAACTGGCCGCCTTGCGTACCACCGCGGGCAAGCCCTACCGGTTGCAGCCGCTGCCCTGGGCTAGGCCGATTCTGGACGAGGGTCGCCGACTGGCCGCCTCCTATGCCAACTATCTGATCATGAACCAGGCCGTGCTGGTGCCGGCCTATGGCGATGCCGCCGATGACGAGGCCGCCCGGCTGATCGGCGCGGCCTACCCGGGCCGCACCGTGGTGCAGGTCCCCTGCCGTGCCCTGATCTGGCAGAACGGCAGCCTGCACTGCATCACCATGCAGCTGCCCGCCGGTCTGGCCGGCTGAGCCCCACCCACCTACTGGAAGCAAGTCATGTCCCGCCCCCCCCTCAAAGTCGCCCTGCTGCAGGACACCGATCGCGGCAGCCGTACTGCCAATCTGGACGCCATCGAGGCCGGCCTGCGTGAAGCCGCCGCCGCCGGCGCCGAACTGGTCCTGCTGCAGGAACTGCACAACGGCCCCTACTTCTGCCAGAACGAGTCGGTGGACACGTTCGATCTGGCCGAGACCATTCCCGGCCCCGGCACCGAGCGGCTGGGCGCTCTGGCCGCCGAACTGCAGCTGGTGCTGGTGGCCTCGCTGTTCGAAAAACGCGCCGCAGGCCTCTATCACAATACCTCGGTGGTGTTCGACCGTTCCGCCGAGATCGCCGGCAAGTATCGAAAGATGCATATCCCGGATGATCCCGCTTTTTACGAGAAGTTCTATTTCACCCCGGGCGATCTGGGCTTCGAGCCGATCGACACCTCGGTAGGCCGCCTCGGCGTACTGGTGTGCTGGGACCAGTGGTATCCGGAAGCCGCCCGGCTGATGGCGCTGGCCGGGGCCGAGCTGCTGCTGTATCCCACCGCGATCGGCTGGGATCCCCGCGATGACGAGGCCGAAAAAGCCCGCCAGCGTGATGCCTGGATTACCGTGCAGCGCGGCCATGCAATTGCCAACGGTCTGCCCCTGCTGGCCTGCAACCGCAGCGGTATCGAGTCTGATCCCAGTGGCGTCGGTGCCGGCATCCAGTTCTGGGGTTCCAGCTTCGTCGCCGGCCCCCAGGGGGAATTCCTGGCTCAGGCCGGCACCGAAGGACGACAGCTGTTGCTGGCCGACGTGGACATGCAGCGCAGCGAGGACGTGCGGCGGATCTGGCCGTTCCTGCGCGATCGCCGCATCGATGCCTATCAGGATCTGGTCAAGCGCTTCCGCGACTGATCCAGCCGGCGCCCCGACGTTCCGCGGCTTGCGGGTGCTCGGGGTCGCCCCCATTGATCTCGGTTGAGACCTGCGAAGAGCGATACCCATGAGTGCTGTTGCACCTGCCCAAGCCGGACCCGACGCGCTGAACGAACAGCCGCTGGAACGCGTCGTCCGCGATGACATCGAATATGTGGTGCTGGGCACCGCCCATGTCTCGCCAGCCAGTGTGGCCGCGGTCAAGACCATCATTGATACCGAGCGCTTCGACGCCATCGCCGTCGAGCTCTGCCCCAGCCGGGCCGCGAGCATGCGTGATCCGGAAGCCTTTCGGCAGATGGACCTGTTTCAGGTGATCCGCCAGGGCAAGACCGGCCTGGTCGCGGCCAGCCTGATCCTGTCCTCGTTCCAGAAGCGACTGGCCGACCAGTACGGGATCGAGCCGGGCGCCGAGATGCTGGCGGCGATGGACGGCGCCGAAGCGCAGCACCGCCCCCTGTGGCTGGTCGACCGCACCGTCAGTACCACCTTGCGCCGGGCCTGGCACAACGTCGGCTGGTGGCAGCGGATGGGTCTGGCCGGCGGCCTGCTGGGCAGCGTCTTCGATCGCAGCGAAGTGCCCCAGCAGGATATCGAGCAACTCAAGCAACGCGACCTGCTGGAAGGCGCCTTCAGTGAGTTCGCCAGCCAGTCCGAGCCGCTGTATCGCAGCCTGATCGCCGAGCGCGACAGCTATATGGCGGCCCGCCTCAGAGAGGAAGCCGCCTCCCTGCCGCCCCGTGATGACGGCGTGCGGCGCAAGGTGCTGGTGGTGATCGGCGCCGGCCATCTGCAGGGACTGGTCAGACAGATCCGGGAACAGCAGCAGCCACCGGTCGAACTGTGCCGGCAGCTGGACGAGACCCCGGCCCCGGCCCGCTGGCCGAAATGGCTGGCCCTGGGTCTGGTACTGGCCATCTTCGCGACCATCGGCTACGCCTTCTACCGCAATCCCAGCCTGGGCACCCATGCCCTAGAGCAGTGGATTCTGCTGACCGGCGGCCTGGCCGCGGCCGGCGCCATCATGGCCGGCGGCCATCCGCTCAGCGTGGTGGCGGCCTTTGTCGCCGCGCCACTGAAGCCCTTCCGGCCGGGCATCCCCTCCGGCGCGGTCAGCGCGATGGTCGAAGCGGCCCTGCGCCGGCCGCGCGTCGCCGACTTCGATACCTTGCGCGACGACATCAGCCACTGGCGGGGCTGGTGGAAAAACCGGGTGGCGCGGG
>JGI2924J29684_1076950_pt1 | contig 12449 bp, 11 predicted proteins | sample BenlonsequencITS_FD_29684 | JGI IMG/M metagenome (IMG submission 29684)
TGACCTGGGGAAGCGGAGCCACGGGTTCACCTCAGGTATTACCCAGAGGTTTGGCGTAGCTCCCAGGACAGCGCGTGGGCCAGCCTCGGAATGCTGAGTGAGCGGATGTGGGCGAAGTCGCCCTGCCCCGAGCGACCCCATTTTCATTCTCTGCTGGTGCTTCATAGCGCCATGGGGCTAATTATTCTGCCCCATCTGTCGGCTTCAAAGGGGAAATAGCCTGTTGACCAGAAGGGTCGCTCTTTTGACTCTGCTCTATTGAGTTTTGTTTGGATCTTAACTTAAGGCGCAGTTCCCGCCAGATTGCTAAGAGGAGCATTACTAAAGCTCCCGCAAATGTGGAACCTAAGATTACTAAGACTAAGGGCACATCCCTAGTAACCCAGAAGAGCTGAATAGTCACTAAACCAGCATTTTGAATGGCAAACACCGCAATGAGCAACGAACAGATAAGGGATAAGATAAGTACAAACATATGTTGCATTGTCTCCTCTCTTTTGGTTAATAGTAAATTCGACCTGCAGCGTCTAATTCCTGCAATAATTTGTCATAACCCGCATATTGATATTTTTAGCTTTAGGAACCCTACGCTATGCGAAGAATTAGTTTTTGAAACAAGTTCAGTAACTCGGTTGATCTTAACTGTGTAATTAGACCGAGAAGTGCTATACTAACATCAAACCACCGAGGAGGGAGAAAATGAAGAAACTAGTATACCTAATTAGTATATTGCTCACCCTGGCTCTACTTAACGGATGTGCCAATAAGGGTGGCTCTGCGCCCAGTAATTCGGATGATAAACCCCAAGAAACTAAGACACTAAGCATCCAAGATTACTGTTCTTTCAAAGAAAATACAAACTACATTTATGAGGGCAAAGGAATTGAGTATGCCTCATATAACGTTATGGTAGATTATATCGAAGGAAACCGGATTCAGACTCGTTCAAATAATGGAGGAACAGAGACGGTAAAAGTGCTGGAATTGGACAATGGAAAGCTGACCTTGCGGTTAGCCAGAGGGGAAAGCTACTTTAGAGAAAACTTACTCCAAAGCCCAAGTAACAGTGAAGAAATTCTGTTGCAAGAACCACTTGTCGTGGGAACATCATGGGTCTTGGCGGATGGAAGAAAACGTTCGATAACTAATATAGAAGCTGATATAACCACGCCTTCAGGTACTTACAAAACTCTAGAGGTGACTACCGAGGGCAAAGCGGATAAAACTCAGGACTATTATGCCCCGAATGTTGGGCTTGTAAAATCAGTTTTTACATCAGATGACTTTGTGGTCACTTCAACTTTAAGCAAACTGGAAAGTGATGTAGCTCTGAACCAAACAGTCAAATTCTATTATCCCAATAATAATGTTGATAAGCTTTATTTTGTCAGCAAAAAACTATCCTTTAAAACCAATGATTTGACGAAAGCTTCTTTTGAGAGGGCATTCAAAGAGTTGCCTAAAGGGGATGTTGCTCCAGTATTAGGTCCTAATGCTAAGATAAAGAGTCTTTACTTAAATAAAGACAACGCAGTCTATGTTGATTTTAGTAAAGAACTAAGAGGCGAAATGATTGCCGGATCTAGTTATGAGGGTTTAATCTTGCAGAGCATCACTAATACCCTAGGAAATTATTACGGGGTGGACAAGGTTTATATTACAGTTGAAGGAAATCCCTATGCGTCTGGGCATTATGCCATGAATAAAGGTGAGTCCTTTTCCGTCGATTTAAGTAACAGTACAGAACTTAAATAACGATTGTTTGTACCAGATGAGGTGAGAATAAATGGCTGCAAGTGTACGTTTCATACAGTGTGCTGGTTTTCGATTTGATAGCCCCGCTTGGGATGGACCGGAGAGGTGGGCAACAGCAAGGAATCAAGATTTGTGGCAGACATTTCAGGCTCTACTATCTCTTTGCCAAGCGGAAAAAGTCGAATTTCTTTTTCTAACCGGTGATCTATTTGAACAGCAGTATGTGCGCCAGGAGACCGTCGAGGGGGTCGCAGAATTACTTGGAAAATTGGAAGGAACCAGAGTTTTCATCACTCCGGGCAGAAGAGACCCCCTTACAATATCCTCTGCTTATCGCTTGACAGTGTGGCCAAGGAATGTCCATATATTCTCAAGTGGAATTAAAAGTGTCAAACTCCCATCCCATAATCTAACAATATATGGGGCAGGCTGGACTGCATATCATCAAGAGAAGTCATTTCTGGATGATTTCACTCCTATTAATGATACGACACTAAAGATTATGCTTCTTCACGCTGTTGTTGATTCACTCGGGACTAGCCAAGGACTTATACCCATTAAGCAAGACCAAATATCTGCCAGTGGGGTAAACTATTTAGCCCTCGGACATCTGGAAGGATGGAGCGGAATACAGCAGGCTGGAAAGACTATCTGGGCAGACTGTGGTGTGATAGAGGCTAGAAGTTTTGCAGACAAAGGATCTCATGGTGTGATCTTGGGAGAAATTCGAGAAGAATCCACCTGTATTGAATTTAGAGAACTGGGACAACGCTGTTACTATGAAATAAATTTAACAGTTCAGTCTCAAGAATCTCTTGCAGAAATAGCTGAAAGAGTACTCAAAGAGCTAAGCCCTGATGAACGTCAAAGAAATTTATATAGGATTAATATCTCTGGAGACCAATTAGAGATTGAAAGGTTAGTATCTCCTTTACAGAAGCTGCTTATGGCAGAGCTTCCTTTCGTTGAAGTTATTGCTCACGAAGAACCAGACCCAACCTATGTGGATTTGCCTAGGCCCTCTAAAGTAAATATTCAGGAAGGCTTTCCTACTCTTGCCCACATCTTTTCCGGCAAACTCCAAACAAGGTTGTCAGAAGCAGATGAATCGGAAAACAAAGAGTATTGGGGAGTCGTACAAAAAATCGGAATGACAGCACTGGGGCAGGGGCGGATAATAGATGAAGATTGAACGGATTAGACTTAGTAATTTCAGAGATCTCAAGGATATCGACTGGATATTCCCCTCAGGTCCAACTCTGATAATTAATCGAGATATCAATGATCAGAAACTATTAGATGATTTGCTGATGAAACTATTCTATGAACAGGAATCTCAATTGTTGGAGAAGCAAAAAGATAATGCAGCAGCTGAGGTATGGATATCTGAGGATAATCATCACTTTGTGGTTCGTTATGAAAACATCCAAATAGACGGCCAAATAACCCAACAATTTACCTTCTTAGATGGAAATGGGTACAAAGTTAATCTGCCAGAAAAGATGACCATTGGAGAATACTTATTTCAGGCTCGCTTGCAAGCTTTTCTGCAAGGTGGCAGAATTACTTGGCCGGAAAAAGACAGCCAGGATAACTTGTTTTTGCGAATTAATAACCTTAGCCAAGGTGGAGATGAGGATTTCTCTTTAACTAAAGTGCGAGCTTCTCTGATCGGTGCTCAAAAAAGAGTTAAAGATCAAAGAGAGAGTATGGAGTTGGTAAAGGCTGAATACGATGCCTTGCGAAATGAATGGGAGGATGCCCATCGGCAACAAGAAGCCAATCGACTGCTCCTGATTGAGATTAAGAATTTGCAAGAAAATGAAGCCATCTTAACTGAAAAAATTGCTCTCACTCAAAAAATTCATCAACGCCTTGAATGTCTTGCTCAAAACTCAGATTATCGTGAGCTGCGCCAACTTCAAGATAAGATATGCAGAATGGAAGAACGCCAACAACGTTTAGATGAAGGTCTTAGGGCGATTTCCAGTGATGGTGCAGTTGATTGGGAGATCATAGAGAACTTTCGAGAAGAATGTATGGAATGGGCCTGCCTTCAGAAAGATGTGAGAAATTTCACTGCAGAAATAGAAGCCCGAATAAAACTAATTGAGCAGACTCAAAGACTACTCCTTTCGTCAGGCTATCAGGGATATAGAGAAGATGAAGAACAGCAGCTCCGGAGGGTGATGGAGGAGAGAGATTCAGCTCGAGACAGGCTTGATAAACTTATCCTGCTAAGAGAAGAGTTAGATGAGCGTAAATTAGAGTATGAAGAGGAAATCACTAAGTTATCAAAATTAATAGTTATGTCCGATGTAACTGAGGATGCTATTAACCGGATCACTAGAAAAGAAAAACAATTAAACCGCTGGCAAAGCTACAAAATATGTAATATTACGGATCAACTTTTAACTAAGCCCTTAAAGATAAAGAGTATTAATGAACGGTTATCAGCGCATCTGCTTGATTATTACCAAAGGTATCATGTAGCAAACTATCGGGAATTCACAAGTCGGCTAGAGGAATATCAACAACAGCAAAGACAGGTAGAAAACCTAAAAAAGAGAATTGAGGAGCTGCAGGAAAAAGTCAATAAAGAACCAAAGTTGCTCAGAATCATCGATTCACGCAATGAAATCATAAAACTTGCTCTTTCGAAAGTTCAAGCGGCAGATTTTAGCGAATGGTTGAATGGCTGGTTAGCCTATCAGCAAATGAAGAAACACCGCTCAGAAGAAACAGATCAATTAAACAAGGACTTAGAACAAAAGTTAGACCTGGAAAAAAAGCTAGCAATCTGTGCTGAAGGGATGAGTGAAAATTTAAAGAACTGGGGTATTCCCTTGGGGGATCGGGAGGAAGTCCTATCAGCTATTTTAAATGTAGCCGGTCAGCTGCAAGAAAGAGATGAAGTTAAAGAGGAAGTGGCCAAGTATTTGGAGATTTTTGTCAAAAAGCTTGGGAATCGGGATCTAGAACGACTCTCAAGAATACTTGAACCTTTAGCTGAACTCGAACGTGAACAGCGTCTTTCTAATCAGGAAAGGCTGGCAGAAATGTCCTCCTGGGAAAAAGAGCGAGTAGAAATACTCCAGCATTTAGAAGAACTTAACACACGTCTTCAGGGGGAGGAACAGGCTGCTTCTTTGTCTGTCCTTGAGAAAAGAATAGAAGTTAAAAAACGTCAATGGATAGCCTATGAAGATTTGCGCCATGCCTTAAATGATGCCCAAGCTATCTTGGATTTGTCTTGGCAAGAATGGCAAACTAAGTATGAAAAAAATCTTAGTGAAGAAAAACAATGGATTTATGAGCACTTCTTCTCCCCAAAAGGTAAATACACTGAGAATGAAACAGTGGTTAAAAGAAATTATTTTTCCTATCGCTTGGCACTTGCTCAATTAGCCCTTCCTATAACTACTGAGGTTCCTCTATTCTTCTCAGTCGGAAAAATCTCCGAAGGAGATCAAACCTTTTGGACAGATGCTGCAAAATATCTAAATAAGTTGGGATTAGGCAGACAAGTTTTTTTAAATACAGAGGATCCCCTGCTTGCGGAAATACTTTTAGATCAGGGATGGTCTCCTTTTAGCTTTGCGCAAGATTAAAATCCATGTGAAAATTAGAAAGTGGCAACTTTCCTCTATTACATTAAGTTGACAATCGAGGCAGAATAATAGAAAATAATATAGGAAGAGGTCATTTTAACGAATATAATGACTAAAATAAATTAAAGGGGGTTCTATGAAAAAGGCCAGTGATTTACCATTTAAACAATACATTGATGTTTTAAAAGCTAAGATTTTCACATTACAGAATATCTCATGGAAGTCTCCAAAAGTTATAGGAGGTTCAATCCTTCTGCTGCTCTTAATGGGAAGTGGAATTGTATACCTGAACTCTACAACCTCTGCAGTTTACGTTGTTGTCAATGGAGAAAAGGTAGGTCTTCTTGAAAGTCAGCAGCAAGCGGGAGCAATGATCGATGAAATCCTCTCTGAAAAGGGAGCTCCCATAGGCGTTGCAGCTAAAACTCATGATAGTATTACCTTTTCATCTGTTAGAATAAAAAATTCCGAATATAGGGCTTTATCTAAGTCAACCTTAGAGGCAGACATCGCTTACTATGTTGACGGAGCAGCAGTAAAGGTAAATAATGAGCCTATTTTTGTTCTGGCAAAAGCTGAAGATGGAGAAAGATTGCTAAAAGAATTTCAAGAGTATTATGCTAAGCCAAGTGAAAAAAACCAAGTTGCCTCAGTCTCTTTTGAAGAAGAGGTTGAGACTGAGCCTGTGGAGGTGCCTTTAGACCAAGCACTTTCTTATGAGCAAGCTCTTGAAAAACTTAAACAGGGTAATCTGCAAAAGATCGAATATACAATTCAGGAAAACGATTCTTGGTGGCTCATAGCGCGAAAAAACGATATGAAAACTAAAGAAGTCTTGGCAAGTAACCCCGGTGCCAACGAAGATACTATCTTAAAACTTGGCAAGAAAATAACCTTAGAAAAAGTTGCTCCTTACATAACAGTGGTTTGTGAAGGAGTTCGTACGGATATAGAAACAATTCCCTTTGATGTGGTTACCAAAACTGACTCCAGTCTCTCCAGTGGACAAACAAACGTAAAACAAGCTGGAAGTGACGGAGAAAAAGAAGTGCAGTACGCTTACGTTCAAAAGAATGATAAAGTGGTTACCCAAACCGTCAAGGATGAAAAAGTACTAAAAACCGCAGTTTCTCAAATCATTGAAAAAGGCCCCCAACAAGTCACAGTTGCTTATTCTCGTGGTAGCGGGAGTACTGTTTCCGGGGTATCCTGGCCATTAAGAGGGCCGATAACCTCCTACTATGGTTATCGCCATTCTGAGTTTCATACAGGAATTGACATCGATGGAGATCAAGGGGATCCCTATACTGCAGCTGCTGCCGGTAAGGTTGTAAGTGCCGGCTGGAGCGGTAATTATGGTAATACCATTCTTATTGATCACGGCAATGGAGTGATGACACGCTATGCTCATTCCAGCAAACTACTAGTTTCTGCAGGAGCGAGGGTAACTAAAGGTCAGACCATTGGTTTAGTTGGATCCACGGGTCGATCGACTGGTTCACATCTCCACTTTGAAGTAATCATCAATGGAGATACAACAAATCCTCTTAATTCATTGCGCTAAATCATTAAAAGAAGAGAGTTTATAAAGAGTTTTAGACACTTTTTTAGAGTGGCTAAGACTCTTTTTGATTTTAAAGCCAATCCTCATAACTAGAAGAGGGATAAGCATAACCCTTGACAAACCAACAACTTACCTGTTATCATAGGGTTGTCAGTGGTCAAGGAGAAAACGAATTGTCACGGTAAAACGTTGAAAAGCGTTAAATAGTTATGCGTTTTCTCATTTGGGAACCTGACTGGTTCTTTTTATTTTATACATTTATTTAGGTATAGTTTATGAAGAGAGAACCAACTTCTATTTGGAAAGGGGATATTACATGAAACGATTCAGAAAATTACTCGCCGCTGCGCTCGCTTTGTCCCTTTTGGGATTAGCAGGATGTGGGACAACCGATTCCGGTAGTAAAGCTAAGTCCACATTAGAGACCGCGAAGGAAAGAGGATATGTTGTTGTAGGATTTGCCAACGAGAAACCATATGCCTATCAAACCCCAGACGGTAAACTTACGGGGGAAGCGGTAGAGGTTGCTAGAACCGCCCTTAAAAATATGGGTATTAGCGAAATGAAAGGGGAGTTAACAGAATTTGCTTCCCTTATTCCCGGGCTGAATGCCAAGCGCTTTGACATGATCACAGCAGGGATGTTTATTAATCCTGAACGTGCCAAGGAAGTAGATTTTGCTAATCCTGAGTACAGTATCGGAGAAGCGATTGCTGTTAAAAAAGGAAATCCTTTAAATCTTCACAGTTACAAGGATATTGCTGCTAATCCTGAGGTAAAAATCGCCGTTCCGGGAGGAGCCATTGAATATGATTACCTTCTGAAATCCGGAGTACCCCTCAAGCAGATTATGACCGTACCGGATATGCCGGCAGCATTATCAGCTCTTCAATCAGGTCGTGCAGATGCATTAACCGCTACTGGACCCTCCGTACAGGCGACACTTGAAACTGCTAATAATCCTGATTTAGAAAGAGTCATGGATTTTATACAGCCGGTTATTGATGGTAAAGAAGTTAAAGGCTATGGTGCAACAGCCTTCCGTAAAGATGACCAAGATTTTCGCGAAGCTTTTAACAGTGAAATCCAGAAACTTAAGGAATCAGGAGAGTTATTAAAAATTATCTCTCAATTTGGATTTACCGAACAAGAATTGCCTGGAGATAAAACAGCTGAAGAGTTAAGTGCTCCAACGGATAACTAAGTTTTTAATTCCATAAAATCAGACAAAAACTTACCTTTCTGAAAGGAGTCGATGTGAACCTATGTGGTTTGATATTCTCCCTTCTTTCTGGGAGGGAACTAAAATAACAATTCAATTAACACTTTTTTCAGCAGTAATTGCCTTTTTCTTAGCATTTTTGGCGGGGTTTGGGCGGCTCTCGAAAATCAAAGCCATCCGTTTCTTAGCCGCAACTTATGTGGAGATATTTAGAGGAACGTCTTTGTTCGTACAGCTCTTTTGGATTTACTTTGCCTTACCGCTATTAGGTATAATGCTGCCAAAGATGCTGGCCGGGGTATTGGCCCTATCACTTAACGCTGGGGCTTATGGGTCTGAGATTGTCCGGAGTACCATTATTTCTGTGCCAAAAGGTCAGACTGAAGCTGCAATTGCCCTCAACATGACCCCTTGGCAAAGAACCTGGCTGGTTATTTTGCCCCAAGCCTTAGTGATGATGTTACCTGCCTTTGGAAATCTGCTCATTGAAATGCTTAAAGGAACTGCACTGGTATCCCTAGTGACACTTGCTGATTTGACCTTTGTAGCGACGGTTCTCAATTCCTCTATTATGCGTCCAACGGAAATTTTTTCTGTGCTGTTGGTAATCTATTTTGTGATATCCTTGCCATTTACAAGGGGAATTCGATGGATTGAGCATAGGTTATCTGGGGGGAGGTATTAATTATGTGGAGCTGGGACTATACACTATTAATTTTACCCCAGATTTTAGAGGCCTTAAAAATAACAGTTTCGGCTACATTTGTTGCATTTGCAGTAGCGCTGGTTGGAGGTTTGATTCTGACGCTGGCGCGCAGATCAGACTTTAAGCCATTATCACTATTTGCCCAAGGATTTATCGAGTTTGTTAGAAGCACACCGCTACTAGTGCAACTTTATTTTATATTTTACGTTTTGCCGGAACATGGACTTTCTCTTTCACCGTTTATTGCCGGAGTTATCGGATTAGGCCTTCACTATAGTACCTATCTTTCAGAGGTATACCGTGGTGGAATCGAGTCAATACCGCCGGGCCAATGGGAAGCGGCTAAAGCCCTGAACTTTACTCCGCTTGAGACATGGCGAAAGATTATTCTCCCTCAATCTATTCCGCCGGTAATACCGGTTATGGGGAATTATCTGATAACTATGTTTAAAGAAACCCCTGTACTCTCAGCGATCACCCTAGTTGAGATAATGCAGACAGCAAAGATGCTGGGGTCGCACTCATTTCGTTATCTGGAGGCATTTACGATTGTTGGAGTGCTGTTCTTAGTATTGAGTTACTCATCTTCGCTGATGGTGAGGCGCTTGGAAGTCCGTCTAAATCTCAGATAGACTTAATTAAAAAAATTATTCTAAGGAGGTTGATCGCGTGAGTGTACCATTAAAAGTTATTTATAACGAAGAATCAACTAAAAGTATAGGGAACGATCTACGGAAAGTTGCTGTTCAACCGATTGTGAACTATAGTAATATCAGTAAGTCATATGGTGATCTTCAAGTTTTAAGGAATATTGACTTGGACATTGCGCCGGGTGAAAAGGTAGCCCTTATTGGTCCAAGCGGATCAGGAAAGACGACTTTAGCCCGACTGCTCATGACTTTGGAAGAACCAACCTCAGGAACCATCGAAGTCGATGGAGAAATGTTGTGGCATCAAAAAACAAACGGGAAACTGGTTAAAGCTAACGAGAAGCACCTTCATAAAGTTCGAGGCAATATTGGCATGGTCTTTCAGCACTTTAATCTTTTTCCCCATATGACAATTTTACGCAATGTCATGGAGGCCCCTCGGAATGTACTTGGACTAAGTAAAGAAGAGGCAATGGAACGTGCTGTTACAATGCTGAAACAAGTAGGGCTTGCCAATAAAATAGATGTCTATCCGGCGCAGCTTTCGGGAGGTCAGAAGCAGCGTGTTGCAATTGCTCGTGCCCTAGTTATGCGGCCAAAGGTTATGATTTTTGATGAACCGACCTCCGCGCTAGATCCCGAGTTAGTTGGTGAAGTTTTAGAAGTTATCAAAGCTATTGCCGCTGAAGGAGAAATGGCAATGCTTCTGATAACTCACGAAATGGATTTTGCTCGTGATGTGGCGGATCGAATTTTGTTCTTTGATCAAGGGCGTATTATTGAACAAGGACCACCTAAAAGGATTTTTAATAATCCCGAAAGCGAACGTTTGCAGACGTTCCTAAGTCGTTTTAACAGACATTAATGAATATGTTGTTTAAAGCAGGCCAATCTGAGGCCTGCTTTTTTTCGCGCTCAAGTCTAGGTACATATCACTGGTAAATGAAACTCTGTTGGCGGACACACTTTTCTTCCAGTATATACTATGGAAATATCGCTAAATTTCTCCTTGCCAATCTCACAATTCTATGATAGAAATAATACAATAAATAAAATACACAGGGGGGGTATAGGGGGGTATGAAAATGGATAATAACCGGAATAGGAACGATGCTATCTCTCGCAGGACTTTTTTTAAGAGAACTACTGCAGCTGGGTTACTCAGTGCCTTAGCAGTTACAGGACTCGATAAATCTGTTCAGGCTTCGGAATTAGGCGCGGGCGAGTTAGGTACCCTAATTGATTTGACCAAGTGTGACGGGTGTAAAAACTATGCCACACCACTTTGCGTCGAGGCATGTGGCAAGCATAATCAGGAGCGATTCCCTGAACCTCAAAAGCCTCTGAAAAAATATTGGCCCCAAGATAAAGTGGAGGACTGGTCAAACAAGAGAGACTTAAAAAGTCGTTTAACTCCCTATAATTGGACGTTTGTGGATCATGTTAAGGTTTTATACAATGGTGCTGAGCAAGAAGTCTATGTTCCAAGAAGGTGTATGCATTGCGACCATCCAACCTGTTCAAAACTATGCCCTTTTAGCGCCATCACTAAGGATCAAACTGGAGCAGTATCCATTGATGATGAGATATGCTTTGGCGGTGCTAAATGTCGTGATGTTTGCCCATGGGGTATTCCACAGCGTCAAGCAGGTGTTGGAATATACATGGAAGTTGCTCCGGACTTAGCCGGTGGAGGAGTTATGTATAAGTGCGATATGTGTGTTGATCTTTTGCATGAGGGCAAAAAGCCAGCTTGTGTCAGCGCTTGCCCTAAAAACGCCATCTTAATAGGGAAGAAAGAGGAGATCAAGAACATCGCTTATAAAAAAGCAGAAGATATTAACGGTTTTATCTATGGGGACAAAGAAAATGGGGGAACATCTACCTATTATGTCTCTGCAGTTCCGTTTGCAGCAATTGATGCGGCCATTAAAGAGGATAAGGTCAGTAAGAAGGATACAGCACCGGGACGTCCTGGAATGCCGGTAAATGTTGAAAACTATCTATCCACAGGCAAAGGTATGTTTCTCAGTACAGTAATCGCTCCCTTTGCGGGAGCAGCGGCAGCTGGAATAACTGCCTATCGAACTTTAAAAGGGGATAAGGTCAAGGGTGCCCAAATTAATCAGAAGGAGCAAAGAGAGGAGAATAGCGATGGTACAGAAAACAAATAATTCAAAGCAAAGTCAGATCTTGCGTCAAAGTCTTATCAATAGATTTGTCCACTGGACAACGGCCCTCTCCGTGATTTTGCTGATTATTACAGGGTTAGGCCAACTGCCTTTGTATACACGCTATAATGTCACAAAGCTCCCCGGCGCAGCATGGCTCGGAGATTACTTTATAACCATAAAATTACATTATCTGGGGGCACTAGGGCTCATATTTGTCGCAGCCTTTCATATTGTGTATGCATTTGCCCGGCGTGAGTTTGATATTTTCCCTCGAAAAGGTGACCTGAAAGAATCCTATCAGATCATTAAAGCTATGTTGACCAAGGGGCAAGAGCCCGCTTCAGATAAATACCTGGCAGAACAACGGGTTGCTTATTTATTTATCGGTTTAAGCCTGATCCTGTTGATTGTTACCGGCTTGATTAAGACTTTAAAGAATGTTCCGGGCGTTGACCTTTCCCATTCTCTCTTATACTGGAACACCTCCTTGCATAACATCGGTACGGGCTTGATTATTTTTGGGATAATCGGACACTTGGCGGCATTTCTGCTCAAGGATAACCGTCCATTAATCCCCGGGATGTTCACCGGGTTTATTAATCGGGAGTATGTCAAACATCGTCATAGTCTTTGGTACGCAAAACTACTGAACAGGGGAGAAATCAGCGAAAGCAGCTTGGAGGCAGCTGAGAATTTGAAAAGTGACGGCAATGATCGAGCGAATACCCAAACTCACTCATTTTAATATGAAATCAACTAAGTAAACC
>JGI2924J29684_1076948_pt1 | contig 12437 bp, 10 predicted proteins | sample BenlonsequencITS_FD_29684 | JGI IMG/M metagenome (IMG submission 29684)
GGTCATTCTGTTTCCAGCGTTGCAACACGTCTCGATATCACCACCCACAGCCTTTACGCCTGGATAAAGAAGTACGGTCCGGACTCATCCATTAATAAAGAACAGTCAGATGCTCAGGCCGGGCTCCGCCGGCTCCAGAAAGAGCTGAAGCGGGTTACTGACGAACGGGACATATTAAAAAAGCCGCGGCGTACTTCGCAAAGCTGTCCGACTGAGGTACGCCTTTATACGCGGTGAAGAAACTGCTGGGTCATGTCAGCATCACATCGACGCTGGAATACATTGATGAAAGTGTTGATAGCCTGCGGGATATACTGGAAACGGAGTTGATGTAGCAGCCTGATGAATATAGCGCTGACACAATTTGACATTAACAACAAATATCTGTAAAGATCACGCACGAAAAAACAGACTTGCGCGAACAAGTCTGTTTTTCAAGAGCCTTTCTTCCAACAACAAGTAACAGCGTTACATCGTGTTTTTACTGGCTCGCCTTCCTGTCCGTCAGGATTGCATCTTGCAAATCTGACCAACCGGCTTTGAATAGTGGTGCCGGACTCGGAATCATATCCACGATTAACATGCTGTTTGTTATTGGTTTTGTTGATATTTCTCACAAACAGCGCCCTCACTAAGGCCCCCATAACAAATCGCTTTATTTTTGTGATGTTCATCACGAAAAATGTTATTTTGGCACCTGAATTTGTCAGTTTAAATTTTTATCCCAAAGTCGCCTTTGGATGGACAAAAATCAAAATTTTCAAACCGCTATTTCTTTTACTCAGAAATCACACACAACTCCTCGCCGTACCAGAGTTGCGACTGTTCCAAATCCACGAATTTACCCTCATCATCATAAGCTCCCGAAGGGCGCTTAAACCTTCCGTTGTTTTTCGGGCCACAAGATGCGATTCCAGGTCCCACCATAATTCGGCGCAACCGTCAAAATCGACGGGTGCTGAATTTCTTGTCTGCTGAAGTGCTGATTGCGCTGCATTGTTTGCAATGGGCGTAGTCTGGACATACTTACGGATGCCGAGGCATTCGGCGTGTTTAATCACCAATAGAGTATGATGGTTGCGCCAGTAATGATCAAACTCTTCCCGCGTTAAATGGGTACGTCTTTTGACACACATAATTAATTTTAACATGTCGCTATTCCTGTTATTTCGGGAACTCAAAGCTTACACTCTGACAGCGTTGTCATAGTCAAGAGGACGTTATGCAAATTGGAAAACTGGCGGCGCTGACCGGCGTGAGCATACGAATGCTACGGTATTACGAAAGTGCCGGCTTGCTTCATCCTGCGCGAACCGACGCAGGCTATCGCAGTTTCACGTCAGAAGATGTGGATATTGTCAGACGAATACTCATTCTGAATGGCGCAGGTTTCACCCTACCGGTTGTTCGTCGTTTGTTGAATTGCGTACATTCGGGAATGGAACCCTGCGAGGAACTGAAAACTAAAGTGCGGGAACAACTGACGCAGATAGACTGTCAGTTTGAAGCGCTCTCGGAAAGTCGTAAGCTTCTTAATAAACTTCTCATGATCTGAATTTTGTCTTATCCCTTACAACCTACCGGATATTCGGTAGATGCGGTATCATATAGCAGAACATTTTTCAGCCAGAGGAACCTCTATGCCTTTGCAAATAAAAGACATTATAGATCTGCAAACCCTTGTCGAGTCGGAACAGGTAGAGTTCAAGCTGGCAGGGGGGGAAAGACGGCAAAGGCGAGTTACCGAAAGACTTCTGGCCCACCTATTCCGCAATGGCGAATGGTCGGGGCGGTTGGGTAGTTCTCGGTGTAAAAGAACAGGCTGGAAAATTTATACCAGTTGGTATTGTTGATCCCGAAAAGATTAAGGCCGATCTGTTTAATCAGTTAAACGATCGCGATCGGGTCAGTGCGAATGTGCTGAGATCAGAAAACGATGTGCAACAGGTCTCTTTGCAGGGAACGGACGTTCTGGCGATCCATATTCCACAGGCGATGCGCAAACAAAAGCCGGTTCACCTGAAAAAGTCCCCATTTGGTAACACCTATCAACGTCTGCACGAAGGCGATCGCGTTTGTGATGATATGACCGTCAAGCGGATGCTTGCAGAGCAGATCCACGACAGCCGCGATAATGAAGTGCTTTCCGAACACTACACCTTTCAGGACGACATCGATCTGGACAGCCTGAAAGTCTATCGCAATCTGCTATCGGCAAATAACCCGCAGCATCCTTATCTGGCCTGTGAGCCGTTTGAATTATTTAAAATGGTTGGTGGGTGGCGTAAAGACAGAGAAACCGGGAAAAAAGGGATTACGCTGGCTGGCGTTCTCATGTTTGGAAAATGGGATGCGATTATTGCCGCAGCGCCTAACTACATGGTGGATTATCAGGAACGCCCCGAAGCTAAAACAGAATTACGCTGGGTGGATCGGGTATGCCCGGACGGTACATGGTCAGGGAACTTGTTTGATTTTTATCGCAAGGTATACCAAAAGCTGGTCGCCGATCTTAAAGTCCCCTTTACGCTTGAAGAGGGTCAGCGCAGAACGGATACGCCAGTACATATCGCACTGCGTGAAGCGCTGGTCAACACGCTGGTCCATGCTGATTTTACCGATCGGGTTTCTATTCTGATCGTCAAACGTCCCGATATGTTTGGCTTTCGCAACCCCGGCTTGATGCGCCTGCCGCTGGAGGATGTGATTGCGGGCGGCGTCAGTGATTGCCGCAACAGGTTGCTACACCAGATGTTTTTGCTGATTGGTCTGGGTGAGAAAGCAGGTTCAGGGATGCCGAAGATTTTCAGCGGCTGGAAATCGGCTAACTGGCGAACCCCAAACTTTGGGAAAGACGTTTCCTGCACAGACGCTATTAGAGCTTTCTACGGCTAGCCTGATCCCGCAGCATGTTCTGGATGATTTGCATCAGCGGTTTGGTGAAACCTTCGATCAGCTTGATGATTTTGAACAGGTGATTGTTGCAACGGCGGCGATTGAAGGCTGGGTTAACCATGAACGCGCTTGCCAGTTAACAACCCGTCATTCCCGCGAAGTCACGCTGACACTTCCCCGACTGGAAAGTAAAGGTTTTCTGGTCGCAGGGGGGGGAGCAGAAAAGCAAATATTACACCTTGCCCGGCGTATCGGTCATGACGCCGGATGAAGTTTTCTCGTTGGGGGCGGTTGTGAGCTCCACACATAACGAGGGGAACTCCGCATATAACGAGCAGAGGTCCACACATAACGAGGGTAACTCCACATATAACGAGAAGAGGTCCACACATAACGAGGAAAACTCCACTTATAACGCCGGGGACGATCAACCCGCGTCCCGGGATGAGTATGGACGTTTGCTTAACCGCTTTATCGACAGACCCTATATTGATGATGTTGATAATCTCACCGAAGCTTTCAGGGATTCGTTGTTTACTTTAGCAGCGGTTCCGCGTGAAAGGCTGCGTCTTGGGGATAAGGAGCTGATGAAGAGTGTGATCCTGAATGTGTGTCAGGGGCAGTATATTTCCGTTGCTGCGTTGGGGCAGATCCTTAGTCGTAACCCTAATGCGCTGCGTCAGCAGTACTTGAAACCGCTGGTGGAGCAAGGGGAACTGAAACTGGCGTTTCCGCAGTATAAGAATGACCCTAAGCAGGGGTATAGTGCGGTTTGATACTATATCTGGTCCATAACATTCGTAAGATTTTTGATATTCAATAAATATGCGCCTCGTGTCGTTGAGTTTGAACACACATCGTAAGGAATTAATATGTCGATAAGATGGGAAAGCATCAGGACGTTCAATAATTCTCAAAATAATGCTTTTGAAGAACTGATTTGTCAGTTAGCAAGAGAAGAACCTATTATTAACAAAATAGATTTTCGCCGTGTGGCAGCACCAGATGGTGGCGTTGAAGCTTATTGTGTACTGGATGATGGTACTGAATATGGCTGGCAGGCAAAGTATTTTTTTAGTATGGGTGATGCTCAGTGGAAACAGTTAAAAGAATCATTTGAAACTGCTTTAAAAACCCATCCAAACCTTACCAAATATTATATCTGTATTCCGTTAGATCGACAGGATCCTCGTAGAAAGGATCAGGATTGGTTTATGGATAAATGGAATAAAAAGGTTGCAGAATGGACTCAATACGCTAAGGGACTAGGAAGAAATATCAGTATTGAGTATTGGGGAAGCTCGGAACTAACCCATCGGTTATCACAAGAGAATAATGCTGGCCGGTTACATTTTTGGTTTTCAGCGGAAGAGTTTACCACTCGTTGGTTTAGCGAACAGATAGAAGAGAGTACTAAAAACCTTGGCAAGCGATATACTCCTGAACTGAATGTCGAACTGGATATTGCCAGAAATTTTGATGCAATCAGCAGAAATAGTGATTTTTATAAGGTAGCACATAAATATTTTCATGATTTTCTTGCAAAACTTAACAAGTTTACAGATAGAGCTATTCATTATTCTGGTAATAACACATCCGAACAATTTAAGCGCTGGATTTCTGAAGTTAAAGACAGCTTTGTTCCCGAAGGCCGTGGATTGGAACAGTTTGATATAAATTTATTGTTGAGTCACATAGATAATATTAGTAAGTACTTATCTGATTTTGAACATGAATTTATTGTTAATAGTGACAAGAAAAATGACGATCTGAGGTATCAGGTTAATAATGTCTGGCAGGCAATTTCTGACTTTTCAGACTTTATCAAGGGCCCACTGTTGAAATTAGCAAATAGCCCTCTAATGATTCTGTCAGGGGAGGCCGGGATTGGAAAATCTCATTTATTAGCGGATATAGCAAACCATCGAATAAAAAGTAGGATTCCTTGCCTATTACTTCTGGGGCAAAACTTTGTATCAGAAGAGTCACCATGGACACAAATACTAAGAAATATTCTGCGTGTTGATGGTAAAGAAAATGTCTTATTAGGGGCATTGAATGCCAGAGCTGAGGCTCAGGGAGAACGTCTGCTATTTATTATTGATGCAATCAATGAAGAGAAAGGACGGTATTTTTGGCCCGATTATATAGTCGGCATGATAAATCAGTTCTCTAAATATCCTTGGCTTGGGCTTGTTTTGAGTATCAGAAGCTCATATGAAAAATTAATTGTCCCCAAAGACTTTTTCGATGAAAATAAAATAACACGAATTGCTCATTCTGGTTTTGGGAGTGTCGAATATCAGGCATCTAAGTTCTTCTTTTCTCAATATGGTATAGAGCAACCGGGAGTCCCGATATTACATCCTGAATTCAGTAATCCACTTTTTCTTAAAATTTTTTGCGAAGGTCTATATCGTTCTGGATTAAATAAAATTCCGAAAGGATATTCTGGGATAAGTAATATCATTTCATTTTTCATAAACAGTATTGAGGTTAAGTTATCGAGACCTTCCTCTTTCAATTACCCTGAAAATTTTAAGCTTATAGAAAAAACCATTAATGAATTAATAGAATATAAGCTAAATAATGACTTGAGTTTTATTCCGTATGAAGCGGCATTTGATATTGCAGAGAAAATGATTGGTCGATATAGTGATCGACGTCGTTTCCTCGATGAATTAATTTCAGAAGGGATATTGTCAAAGAATATCTATTGGAATTCGAAAGATAATTATGAAGAAGGGGTATATCTGGCTTATGAACGATTTGAAGACCATCTGACAGTATCTTTTCTTTTAGATAAATATTCAATAAATAATAATGATGCACTAGATTCTTTTTTTAAAGAGAATGGTGAGTTATATAAATATATAAAATCGAACTATTTTTATCAGGGTATAATTGAATCACTTTCTATTCAGTTGCCTGAGAGATTTGGCAAAGAGCTTTATGAATTGGTTGAAATTGAGTATAAAAAACATGATGGTATTATTCGTGCATTTATCTCAAGTCTTATCTGGCGTAAGCCTGATAATATTGAGGAAAAGACGCTTGAATATATTAATAAATATATCATTCCATTTGATAACGGCTTTGATGCCTTTATGCAAATGGTTTATACCGTATCCTCCGACCCCGAACATATTTATAATGCAGACAAGTTACACAAATTTCTTTCAAAACATTCAATGGCAATCAGAGATTCATTCTGGACGAAGTATCTCCATAATTTAGATTATTACGAAACTTCTTCGATGCAGCGTTTAATTGACTGGGCTGGCGCGGAAGAGGATAAGTTTTATTTATCGGATGACTCAAGATTACTGGCTGCTAAGGCGTTGTCATGGCTACTGACGAGCACGAATATCAAATTACGAGATAGCGCAACGAAATCGTTAGCCAATTTATTGAAAAATAGTATTAAAACGATTACGGCGCTCATAGACAGCTTTAAAGATGTTAATGATCCTTACGTACTGGAGCGGATCCTGGCGGCCTCTTATGGCGCGGTTTTAAATTCTGTTACTCTGGATGATTTAGATAAACTGTCTGAAAATATTGTTGCCACTATTTTTGAAGCTAAAGAAGTATATCCTAATGTTCTTGTCAGGGATTATGCCAGAAATATAATAGAATATGCTTTATATAAAAAAGTATATCAAATGGATAATGTTGATATTATTCGGCCTCCATATCGAAGTGATTTTCCAACGACTTTCCCAACCAATGAGGAAATTGATGCGTATAAATATGATTATAATGCTGCGGATTTTAAAGATTACTATTGGGGACAAAATACAATATTAAGCTCCATGGTTACTGAGTATGGACGGGGGATCTGTAGCTATGGTGATTTCGGACGTTATACTTTTCAGAGTGCATTATCTGGATGGTGTGATTTTGACCCTAATGATCTAAGTAACTATGCCTGTAAACTGATTTTTGAGAAATATGGCTATGATGTTGAGAAGCATGGACAGTTTGATCGATACGCCAGTGAGGGGGATAGAAGCAGGAACAAAAAAGAAAGAATAGGTAAAAAATACCAATGGATTGCATTGTATGAGGTTTTGGCGCGTATTGCGGACAATCATCAGGTGGTCGAAGGGGGCAGTCTCTGGTCAGAGTCGAAAAATTATGTCTGGTTTCAGGGGCCCTGGGAATTGTTTGTCAGAAAAATAGATCCAACCACGCCATCTTATAGCAAAGAGATTATAAGACAAAAAAGCTTCTGGAATAATGAAAATCCATATAATGACTGGGATAGCACTATTAATGATTGGTTGAAGAGAGAGGCTAATTTACCTGATCCACTTGAACTGATATCAGTTCTGTCTGCTGATGATAAAAAATATTTATTACTTGATGGCTTTTTTACATGGGATGAGCCACTTCCTCTTGGTGAGGACGAATATGGCTATGCAAAAAAACACCTTTGGTATCATATTAGAAGTTATTTATTAAAAGAAGATGAATTACCAACGCTAATATCCAATTTGAATAAAGATCTGCCATTAATCCGAAATTTACCAGAATCGCATGATCAATACCGAGTCTTTAGCCGAGAGTATTACTGGTCGCCTGCATATCAATATTTTGACGACCCGTACTACGGAGATAAGGGATGGCAGAATATTTATACTGATTGGCAAAAGCAGGGAGAACCCATTGCGACGATTTGTCTGACATCTGAAAGTCATCATTGGGAGTCTGATTCGTCCGGTGATAATGAACTATCATATCTGGCACCTTGCGAATTTATGTATCATGGTATGAAGTTGAATTATTCTGAAAATACAGGAGAATGGTTGGATAGTGATGGCGATGTTATATTTTTGGATCCGTCTATTCACAATGAAAATAAATCAGCACTCATTGTTGATAAAGATAAACTAGAGCAATTTTTATTAAAAAATGAATTGAATATAGTTTGGGTTGTTACCGGTGAAAAGAATATTCACTCAATGCGTCCTATTGATCTCGATGGTGATAAATGGCTGGAGATATATGGGATTTATACTTTAAAGAATAATAATGTAGACGGGTGGAGAATAATTAAATAAGGGGCTAAAAATTTCTTGCCATCTGTTACCAATAGCGGTATCTTTTCCCGGAACCTGCAAAATCAGGTGCCGGGATTAGCCTCCTGAAGATATTCCTTACTGGCGACATATGGCGCGCTTAGCGTCTTTTTTATGTCGTGCGCACGGTTACACCTCAATGGCGGGCCGGGCGGGGGCGTCGCAAGACGCGCCGGTGTCCAGTAAGGCCGGTAAGGCTAACCCCGTCCGGTTCCGCCACCCGTGAGATTAGCCTCTCCGGTGGTGGTTCAAACAATCACTTACTGGAGGCTGCCACTATGGCTACGATCCCCGCTCAGATACACCCGTTACTTTCCGTTCCCTTTAATGCCACCACGGACTTCACCGTCCTTGCCACTCACTGCGAAAACTTCGCCGAAACCCTGATGGAAAGCGACGACCCGGCGCTGCGGCTGGCGCTTTGCGGACGGCTTGCCGCCTGCCTCTCGCTGCTGCGGCCCACGCTGAACGACCCCATCCCGCCCCACCTGATCGAAAGCCTGACCGTTGATTTTCTTCCTGCCACTCATCCCCGCTTTGAACCCGGTTCCGAATTACTTTGCGACTACTCACTTACGCTGGCGCAGCTTCTTACGGGACGGGCGCTACTGCCGAAAATGGAACGGACGCTGACCGGATTACTGTGTGAACTGGTCTGGTATTTCGCCGCCGAACTCAACGCCCCGCGCTGGCTGCGCACCGCCGACGGCGTAAAGTTTATTGACGAGGTGGTGGCATGAGCATGATGCAACCGGACTGGCATCCGGCGGATATCATTGCCGGATTGAAGAAGAGAGGCACGTCGCTGGCTGCCATTTCCCGTCGGTCAGGGCTGGCCTCCTCCACGCTGGCAAACGCCCTTAATCGCCGCTGGCCCAAAGGCGAACGACTGATCGCCGACGCGCTGGGCGTTGCGCCTGAAAAAATCTGGCCTTCCCGCTATCTCAGACCGCGTTAAAACAGACTCTCCCCACCTTCCGCCAGCAAAAGCTGGCGGAAGGTGGGGAGGAGCCAAGCGCGGCAGACTGTCATTCACAAAATGACGAAAAAATCCAAAAACAACTCAATTTCCATAAAAAAGGTTTCCCCTTTTCATCCGCGTAAACCGGGGGTAATCTCCTTCCTGCACTATGCTGCTCCGGCAGCCCCCAATGCTTCATGACCTGAAAGAAGCGCCTGACTCGTCAGGAGATGGTTGCCATTTTACCGGCAGGACCTCTGCAAAAATGCCGGGTCGCAAAGCATCGCGGCAGAGGTTGAGAGTTATACACGCTACATCCTTTCACTGCGCCAGTTCGCTGGCTATGTTTTCATCTGACCGGAAGTCTCACGATTTTCCGGCTCATCTGTACTTGCTGATTGTCAGCGCTTTTTATCTGCGCCTGATATCTGGTCAATGCTGCTCTGCGCCGGAAACTTTCCGGTAAATCCTGCACCTGCTGCCACACCAGCACTCTTTACGTTACGGGCTGCGGCCTGCAAAGACGTCCGGCTTTGCTGCCGCGTGGCCGTAAAGCTGCACCAGAATGCGCTCTTCCGGAGCACGACTCCTGACCGGGGCGTCACTTGAGTCCCGTATTACGGGCGCAAGTGACGCCGTTCCACCACGCCGACGCAGGCCATGAGACGTCTGGCCTGCGCCCTCAATCCCCCACACTGACACGCTGTTTTCAGGTCGCTGTCGGTTCAGAAAAGGAGAAAAAGATAGATATCGAGGGGGGCATGACGCCCCGGAGAATTTCCTGCTCACGCAGGCAGCCTGTACCGCGTACAGTCTGAAACTCCCTGGACCTCAACAACCTGCCACCCCGGCGTGAAGGTATCGTTCTGGCGCAGCCAAAAAGCATACGCCGGGGCCAGATTGTGCTTTTTATTGAGCGGCAAGGGGGAGCTATGGGCAAATTAGGCAGTGAAATGAAGGCGCTGGCGAAAAAGGCGGGCGGCAGTTACCAAACGGTGGATAACCGCATTCACATCGTGCAGCGGTTCAGTAAGCATTTACGTGCGCTGAATATCCAGATCCAGCGGGTGGCGCAGATCAAGGTTCGTCATATCGAATGCTGTATTCAGGCGCGGCTGGCGCAGCAGATCGGTAAACGGACGCTGCAAAATGAAAGGGCCGCGCTGCGTAGCGTGCTGCAACAGGCCGGACGTCAGCAGGTGGCAGAACATGAGCGGATGACCAATAAATCATTGGGGCTGTCTGGCGCATCCCGCAACGGCACCAACCGGGCCATCACGCCGGAGTATTACTGCAAGGTGCTGGAGGCTGCCCGCGACAAAGACGCAGGAGCTGGCGGCGACGCTGGAGCTGGCAAGGCTGATGGGGCTGCGTTCGCAGGAGGCGGTACAGTGCTGTCAGTCATTAAAAACGTGGAAGCAGGCGCTGGAACGCGGCGAAACCCGACTGACTGTAGTGTTTGGCACCAAAGGCCATCGTCCGCGTGAAACCATTATTCAGGATACTGGCGCAGTTAAAAAAGCGCTGGATAATGCCCTGGCTGTCGCAGAGCAACGTAACGGCAGGCTGATTGACCTGCCCAGCCTACAGCAAGCGATGAATTACTGGCGCAAAGAAATCGCGCAGGCCGGGCTGACGGGGATTTATACCCCACACTCATTACGCTATGCGTGGACGCAGGATGCGCTCCGCCATTATCTGGCGCAGGGATTTAGTGACCGGGAAGCGCTGGCGCTGACCTCAATGGATTTGGGCCACGGTGACGGACGTGGGTGGTATGTGGTGCAGGTTTACGGGCGACGGGAAGAGGCATAATTTCCTGTTCTGGTGTAATCATGAAAAGTAAAAGGCCGAAGGGTAAAGGAGCGCTAAGGGTAACAGCGCCAGACCGGAAAGGCCAAAGGGCTGAAAGGGCCGGAACTGGCGCAGCGAAATGGATTTCGCCGCTGATGCAAATAAAAAAGCAGATCCCCTGAGATCTGCTTTCCTGCGTGACTCGCTGAATGGCTCAGGCCACCTGAACCTGTCTGTCATACCGGTATGGCGCAACAAACTTTTGCCGACAGGCGTCGAGATAGTCCGACCACCACTGCATCATCTGCGTGCGCTCGTCGAGGTGCTCTGCCTTGTGGATATACGCGGCGCGAACGTTGTTACGTTCCTGATGGCTCATCTGCCGCTCAACCGCATCTTTCGACCAGCGCCCGGATTCGATCAGCGCGCTACAGGCCATTGTGCGGAAGCCATGACCGCACACATCCACCTTCGTGTCATAGCCCATCACCCGCAGCGCCTTATTGATGGTGTTTTCGCTCATAGGCTTACGAGGATCGTGGTCGCCCGGAAATAACAGCTCACTGTTGCCGGACAGCAGCTTTAGCTGTTTCAGCACCGTCACCGCCTGTTTTGACAGCGGCACCAGATGCGGCGTTTTCATCTTCGCGCCACGCTCTGAATAGCGCACGCCCGGAATGGACTCACGCTGCGTCGGGATCGTCCACATTGCGCCATCCAGATCGATCTCCGTCCAGCGGGCAAAACGCAGTTCGCTGGAGCGGATAAAGATCAGCAGGTTAAGCTGCACCGCCAGCCGGGTTAACAGCCTGCCGGAGTAGCCCTCCAGCCGTTCCAGCAACTGCGGTATCTGCTCCAGCGGCAGGGCGGGGTAGTGGTTTTTCGGCGGCGGCGCGATGGCACCCGTCAGATCGTTGGCCGGGTTGCTGGCGATCAGGCTCTCCTGCACCGCGTAGCGCATGATCGCCGTGGTGCGCTGCTGGCTCCGAGCGGCGGTCTCCAGATTGCCTTTCTTCTCCGCCACCCGCAGCGGGATCAGTAGGTCGGCGGTTTTCAGGTCGGCGACGGGGATGTTGCCGATCAGCGGGAATACGTGCAGCTCCAGCGAGCGCAGGATCTTTGCCGCGTGATGCTCCGTCCAGCGGATATTCCCTGCCAGCCACCTACGGGCGACTTCCTCAAACGTATTACCGCTTTTCTTCGCCTGCTTCTCCTGCTGCTTCTTCACCCCTGGATCGTCGCCTGCGCTGAGTACGGCTCTGGCTTCCTCGCGCAGCTTACGCGCATTCGCCAGCGTCACGGTCGGGTAAGCGCCAAACGCCAGCTTTTTCTCTTTACCGCCAAAGCGGTACTTGAGGTGCCAGAGTTTAGAACCGTTAGGTTTAATCAGCAGGTACAGGCCCTGCGCGTCGCTGAGTTTGTAAGGCTTATCGAGCGGCTTCGCGTTGCGGATGGCGGTATCGGTGAGTGGCATGTGGGGGCTCCATAGTTTATCGAACCGGAAGGCCCCCAAAAACTACGGATGTCAAAAAATCCGGTAGTACTTTACTGCACTACCGGGTTTGATTAACTTACTGATTTTTTGACGTTTCAGGACGCACTGGGACGTCATGGAACAAAATTTTGGTGCCCGGACTCGGAATCGAACCAAGGACACGGGGATTTTCAATCCCCTGCTCTACCGACTGAGCTATCCGGGCAAC
>JGI2924J29684_1076947_pt1 | contig 12431 bp, 11 predicted proteins | sample BenlonsequencITS_FD_29684 | JGI IMG/M metagenome (IMG submission 29684)
CCCGTCACCCAAATCTGCTTTGACGATGTTCCCCAATTGAGGATCGCTTCCGACGAAAGTGACCACTCCGTCGGCCGGCGATTCCACTTTAGTTCCCAAGGCACTCTCAACATCAATTCCCTGGTGTACGGTTCCGGCAGCATTGCTGCCCCCTTCACCGACGATCCCGAATTTAGCCATCACCTGACCGGAGATAGGAGGCAGAAACTGTCCCAGCATCTTAGCATCGACAGGAACACTGCTATTGCTGACACCACCCAGAGACAGGGCGTCCTTGGCCATGCCGTTCATGGTAGTATAATAATTTCCCGAGTCCATAGCGCTGCGGTAAATACCATGAACTGCTTGTGAAAGGCCGTCCGAGCCATTGGCACTGAAAAATACCAAGAGAAATAACATGGCAGCCAAAAGAGTCTGCCTTTGAATCCCATTCCAGTTCTTAAAAAAATTCCCCCAGCTCTCTTTCGGCGAGTGTCGATATCCTCCGGGATTATACTGAGTATTTCTTGATTTTCCACGCCCCTTGTCTTTCCCTACTTCTTGAATAGCCCGTTCCCATTCCCAATCATCCCAGCGTTCAAATGGATTCATAGTTCAAGGCCTCACTTTTACCGTTGATTTCTATGACCAAGCTCGTACTATTTCTTTACTAGTTTATGAGAGGGCAAAAAAAATAGAACTCGTGAGAGTTCTATTTCGAAACATTAGGTGTTCAAAACATTAGGTGCTGACTCCTTAGATTGATGCTCAAGAGCAGTCCCACCGCCGCCATATTTGACCACATGGCGCTTCCTCCGAAACTGATCAAGGGTAAGGGAATTCCGGTTACGGGCATAATCCCTGAGGTCATTCCTACATTAACTAAGATATGAAAGGTAAACATGGATATGATACCAGTCCCTATCAGCATCCCATAGGGGTCCCGAGCTTTCATGGCGATACTGACACTGCGGAGAATAAATATCAGGAAAATAAAGAGCAAGGTCACTGTTCCGATAAAACCAAATTCTTCACCAACCACCGAAAAAATAAAATCAGTGTGATGTTCGGGAAGAAAATTCAGCTGCCCCTGGGTACCCATTCGATACCCTTTACCCCAGAAACCTCCTGAGCCAATGGCCCAGATAGACTGAATGATATGGTAGCCGTCCCCGGAGGTATCGGCTGCCGGATTAACGAAGATTGTCAGCCGCTTCAACTGATAATCCTGCATGGGCAAAGGAAGGCCTTGAGCCCAATGCAGCCACCACGGCAGGTCTGTGGCAAAATGAAGCCAGAGGGCAACCGCCACGATACAGGCCCCTCCCAGCAGCAAGCCTCCGAATTTGTAAGGATTTGCGCCGGCCACAAACATCATACCAATGAAAATTGCCGCAAAAACTAAGGTCGTCCCTAAGTCAGGCTGTTTAAAAATCAGCAGCATCGGTATCAAAACAAAAAGGAAAGGCAGAATAAAGTCTTTGAAATTATTCAGCTTTCCTTTACGATTCGCCAAAAAATCCGCCAGGGTTAAAATAATGAAAATTTTAGCGAACTCCGAAGGCTGGATGCTAAAACTTGAGGTGATGGGAATCCAGCGTGTTGCTCCCTTGGCGCTGGATCCGAAAAGAATAACCGCCAGGAGCAGAGCCAGATTCAAACCGTAAATCCACCAGCGAAAATGCCGCCATTTCTGATAATCTAAGGCAGCTATGACAACGGCTATGATAATCCCGCTGGCGATCCAAATCGCCTGAGCTTTCACATAATGCATAGGGTCTGCCTTATCAACATTGATCGAAGCCGTACTGAGAATAAATAAGCTCGCGGCCAGTAACAGAGCCGTAAAGACAACAAATAAAAGGTCTATGTTTCGATATACGCGTTTATCCACACAAGCTGTCCCCTTCATTAAATGTCGCAGCAGAATTATTATAAGTATGCACTTCAAACATTATAACACAACTCGACTTTTCTCCCCAACATATGGAGAAGGAAAAAAAACTGCAGCAACTTTACAGGTCGCTGCAGCTTTGAGTTCAAGAGCATACTTGTCTAAGCCATTGATGGTTTAACCTTTTGCCGCATAATCACGTTTCATTTTGATAACCGGAATATTGGCAACCAAGGCTACATCACGTTCATCTTGACAAAGATTAAATTCCAAGGCATTTTCGTCAATCTCCATATAGTTCGTGATTACCTTAACCAAATCTTCCCTCAACTTGTTTAGCATTGCGGGTGAAATACTGGCGCGGTCGTGAACCAAAACGAGTCGCAGACGTTCTTTGGCCAACGACTTGCTCGAGGCAGTTTCCTTGCCAAGTATGCGGCTGATAAATTCTAACAAGGACGATTCCTCCTCTCACTATCGAACAATTAACGTTTGCCGACGAGTCTTTTGAGTTTATCCATAAATCCTTCAGGCACGTCCAGGTTCATTAAGGGAACATCTTCTCCCTGTATCCGCTTCGTAATCCTTCGATAAGCCTCTCCGGCTTTAGAATTCTTATCCATAACACAAGGTTCTCCACGGTTCGTCGAAATGACAATGCTCTCGTCTTCCGGAACAACCCCGATCAGATCTATGGCCAAGATATCCAGAATATCATTGATGTCCATCATATCTCCCCGTTTTACCATCTGAGGACGAATACGATTGATAATCAATTTCGGATTTCTAAGATCTGCTGCCTCTAAAAGACCGATAATCCTGTCAGCATCCCTCACCGAGCTTACTTCCGGGGTGCAGACAACAATCGCCCGATCCGCTCCGGCAATAGCATTGCGAAAGCCTTGCTCAATTCCGGCGGGGCAATCAATAATGGCATAATCAAATTCTTGTTTTAACTCCTCAGACAAAACCTTCATCTGCTCCGGGCTGACGGCTGTTTTGTCCTTCGTTTGAGCCGCGGGGAGCAGATGGAGATTTTGAAAACGTTTATCTTTAATGAGCGCTTGCTTTAAACGGCAATTTTCACTCGTTACATCCACAAGATCATAGACAATTCGATTCTCCAGTCCCATCACAACATCAAGATTACGCAATCCGATATCTGTATCGACTAAGACTACTTTATGCCCTGCAGAAGCCAGTCCTGTCCCAATGTTCGCTGATGTTGTTGTCTTGCCTACGCCTCCTTTGCCGGAAGTTACGACGATTACCTCTCCCATATTCTGACCTACCTTTCCGCTTAGTACTTATTCTTCTTAACGACCTTTGCCACGATAACCTGTCAAACCAGCTGCTTCGACAATCAAACGGTCATCTTTAATTCTGGCAATTTCCGGTCCTCGTTCCTCTGATTCCTCATCAGGTGCTCTTGTTACTAAATCTGCAATTCTCAGCTGTGTCGGTGCCAGATGATAGGCACTTACTGAGGCTGTCCGTTCTCCGGTGGCCCCTGCATGAGCTACGCCGCGCAAAGACCCCAAAACAACAATATTTCCGGTAGCAATAATCTCTGCACCGGGATTAACATCACCCAGCACTACAACATGCCCTTCAAATTGCACACTCTTCCCGGAACGCATCGTGCGTTCCACAAAGAGGCATTGTCCCGAGACCATCCCTTCATCGACAGCCCGCGTTTCTTTCTCTTCCGCGTGGGATTGAATTTTTCCCGGCACGTACACTTCCTCCGTCGTTAACCATCCCCCAAGTTCCAACTGGTGCTCACTTAAGAGGTTTGTTAACTGATCATGCTCACCCTCTGAGTATTCTTTGCTTCCTGCAAAACACCGAACTGTCGCACCCTTTAGGAATTGAACTGAATCCTTCAGCAACTTATCGAGTTCCGTCATCAACAATCCAAACTCCGCAGCCGGATCAAAGTACAGCACCAGTCCTTCGCGGGTGCCCTTTAGGGCAACATGTTCTGTCCGTGTCAACCTGCACAATCCTCCATTGCTTTTCATAATAAATGCCTACTATAAATTCTACAAGCCTGTCCCAATTCCCTTTTCTTCTTAAAAAAAAACGAGGAGAAATTTCCTCGTTTTTTAGCCCCCATTCGTGGATTTCCATCCAAAATACTTCATAAATGCCGCCCTAGCGACGTATCCTGCCGTATCCCCGCCGTGACTTCCATATTCAACGACTCCGGCAAAGGCTATCTGAGGATGATCATAGGGAGCAAAGGCCACAAACATCCCGTTATAGACATCTGCATTACTAGTATTTACTGATCCGGTTTGAGCGGTACCTGTCTTAGCACCGCCTGAAAAGTCGGGAATATCGGAAAACAGAAAAGCTGCTGTTCCTTCGCCTGTTGTCGCGGCCTGCATCCCCTGCTTGACTGTAGCCAAAACGTCCGGCGAGATCGAGACCGTATTTTCGACTTTAGGCTGATTTTGCATGACTACTTTTCCCGTCAAAGGATCGCTTATTTTATTCACAATGTAGGGACGATAGTGTTTGCCGCCATTGACGATGGTTGCCACGTAATTCGCCAATTGGAGAGGCGTATAATCATTGTACCCTTGCCCGATAGCATTGTTATAACTGTCATAAGCTTTCCAAGCCACGTACTGATCGACCATTTGCTGATACCAAACCTGAACTTGCTTTTTCTCCTGATCTTCAGCAGACTGCAGTTTCTGTTTCGTCTGAGTATCCTTAGCCTGAGCTAATTTTGGTGCATATTTACTGTTGATAGCAGCGAGTTTCTGATCCCGCTGTTTGGCATATTGGGGTTCAATATTGGCCTTTTTCCATTGTTCTGAAGGTACAAGTCCCTTTGCTTCACCGGGTAAATCGACACCGGTGTAAGTCCCCAAACCAAATTCATGGGCAATCTGGCCAATAAATTCCGGATTGGCGTCAAAAACCCGCCGGCCCACAACTTCAAAATAGATATCCGAGGATAAGGCCAGAGCCCGATAAATATTCACAAGGCCAAAATTATTTCCGCCCCATTCTACAAACCCTTGTTTTTGAGCTACGATATTTCCCAGCGAGGAGAGTACGTCATTAATTTTTTCATCCGGCGTCGTTAATTTCAATTGCAAAGCAGCCATTGCCGTAATCATTTTAAAGGTAGAACCAGGCGGGTAAAGCCCTGCTAAGGCGCGGTTCAGGGAAGCCGCCGGTGCATCTTTATTGGTAAAGTATTTATCCGAAACTTGTTGAGAAATATTTCCGATCAAATCATTGGGGTCCATACTCGGCCGGGAGGCCATAGCCAATATCTTGCCTGTATTGACATCAATGACCACAGCTGCACCCGATTTGGCGTTGGGATTCGTGTCTCTTTGAACATTGGCTATAACCTGATCCAAGCTGTCTTCCACCGTTTTTTGCAAGTCGGCGTCGATAGTCAGCTGAATTGTCTTTCCGGGTTCCGGTGTCTGAACTATCTTTTTGGTCAAAGGGCGGGCATTATTGTCGACTTCAACTTGTTGCACCCCTTCTTTACCGCGCAGCCAAAAATCATAAGTCTTTTCCACACCGTCCTTACCCACCAGGTCCCCCTGAGAATAGGTAAATCCGGCTTTTTGAGCATCGGGGTTTTTATTAAACTGATCAATTTCATTGGGACCGATCTCCCGCACATAGCCAAGAATCTGTCCTGCTAAGGTATGCTGAGGGTAAGAGCGGATTGGCGTTGCATCCACGCTGACCCCGGGAAGTTCATCTTGATGCTCGGCAATAACGGCTTGAAGCTGTTGAGGAACATTCTCCAAGATTGTAACCGGGCGGTAACGTTCCCACTGGTGGTTTTGGATATTGACTAAAATATCGACATCGATAGCATCAACAGTTTCGTTGGCATTAGGCCAATAGGGCTTTATAAAGCCCGCTAAACGCATAACTACGTCTTTCCAGTTGGTCGTTTTAGACTGCTGAAGATCAAGCCAGTCTAAGGTTAGGACAAACTCCGGCACGCTGGTGGCCAAAAGCTTATTGTTTTTGTCAACAATATCGCCGCGAGTGGTTGGAATCTTCACAAGCTGCATAACGTTGCCTTTAGCCATTTCCGAATAGTAAGATCCCTCAGCAATTTGCAAATGCCAAAGGTTTAAACCCAAAATCAAAAAAACAATAACCACGACCGCCGAGAGACCCCAAAAACGATGGACATATGGTTTTCGTTCTTTGTCATCCATTTCAAAAACTCCTCCAATTCGATGTTCCTGGCTCGATATTCCTGGTTCGATTTCCCTGGTTCGAAACGGATTCGATTTATTGAATCGAAGAACGGAATCAGTTGTATTATTTAGAGTTAAAACCATCATTATTTTATGGACTTAAGTGCTAATTCATGAGTTTTAGTATTCGGTAATAGATTATCGTTCATATCTTGGTCTGTACCGCAGCCAGCCGTACTGGAAAGACCTGTGAATCAAAGGATAGGTGATTGGAACGAGAACAGCATTGTATAATGCGACTCCAAACACTAATTGGGCTATGTCAGCCATCGACCATTGCAGTCCTGCTCCCAAGGCCAAAAAAGCTACACAAATTTGCCCAACCGCCGTAACTATGAAGACCATGAACGTTGTCAGCAAGAAATTTTCCCGATACCAGCGTTCCGTCAGCCAGTTGCTTAAGAAGGCCACTACTAAGAGAGTAAGAGTATACATTCCTATATACCGGCCTAAATAAAAGTCTTCCAACAGCCCCGCACCTAAACCCCAAAGCAAACTGGAAAGCCGCCGGTGGTGCGCGGCCATATAGATGGTCAAGAGCATGAGAAGATCCGGTTTAATGCCTGACCAGGCCCAAAAGTGGAAAAGCGTCCCCGGCAAGATCAAGCTTAGAAGAAACATGACTGTAATCAGGATGTAGCGCATTATTTTGCCCCCACCATTTTCACAATATAGACTTCTTCAAGAGAATCAAAGTCAACCAAGGGTTCGATGTATGCCGTCTTGAGCAGACCGGAAGGGTCAAGCTCGATTTCTTTAACTTTCCCGATGGGGACATCTTGAGGGTAAACTCCGCCCTGACCGGAAGTCAGGACCAGATTTCCAACATTGACATTATCCGCCCGGCGAAAGAGCATTTCCAAATTCCCCTCAGGGGTCAGACGAGAACCCCGTTTATAAGTACCCTGTACAATTCCGAAGGTACCATTGCCTGCACTATCGCGCACGACAGCACTTACTTGTCCTTCACCATCGAGAATCATCAGAACTTCAGACGTTGTCGGTGAAACACTAACAACCTTACCCACCAAACCTAAGTCTCCGATCACAGGATCATTAATCTGAACCCCATCATTGCTTCCTCGATTTACAGTCAATGTGCTGTACCAGGATGTCGGGTTGCGATTGATGATCGTTGCCCCTACTTTGGTATACTTATCAAGGGTCGGGCTGCGAAATACTCCTTGGTCAAGTTCTGAGTATCGCAAGCCGGCCAGCACTTGTTCTTTAAGTTTTAGGTTATCACCGGTAAGCTGATCTACTTTTTTGTGTAATTCTTGATTTTCCTGCTCAACATTTCTGAAATTCCACAGAACTTTGGTATTATCTCGAATTCCGTTTCCCAACTGAAGAATAGGCTTCTCTACGACACTCAACACTCTTTGCATAGCTCCCCCTACGGGATTGGGGAACCGGCTGCCAAGACCCGTCAAGCGAATACTTATTAATACGCCCAGCAACAGAAAGAAAACGAGAACCGCAATTCCCGTTACATTAACTCTCTTCCCCACCAAGATTCCTCCCCGCTATTCCTAGCTTTTTTGCGAGGCAGCTATTTTACGAAGGACATCAGCGTGTTCCAGGACATGTCCTGTCCCGTGAACAACACAAGACAGAGGGTCCTCCGCCAAGTGCACCGCAATGCCTGTTTCATCGGATATCAGCCGATCAAGATTGCGAAGCAATGAGCCTCCGCCCGCCATCATAATTCCTCGGTCCATAATGTCGGAAGATAATTCCGGCGGAGTCTTCTCCAGGCACGATTTAACCGCATCAACAATGGCCATCACCGGTTCCTGCAAGGCTTCTTGGATTTCCTCTGCAGAGACATCAATGGTTTTTGGAAGTCCTGTTAATAAATCTCGCCCGCGCACCGTGTAATTGCCCGGTTCAGCCATATAAGCATAACCGATTTCAAATTTCAGGGACTCAGCGGTGCGGTAACCCACCATTAAATTATATCGTCTCTTAATATGAGCTACAATGGCATCGTCCATCTCGTCTCCTGCCACTCGGATTGAACGGCTGGTTACGATTCCTCCCAGAGATATGACTGCAACTTCTGTGGTGCCGCCGCCAATGTCTACAATCATATTGCCTGTCGGTTCACTGACCGGAAGTCCTGCGCCGATGGCTGCTGCCATCGGTTCTTCCAGAATCATGGGATCCTTGGCACCGGCGGCCATGGCAGCTTCTTTAACTGCGCGTTCTTCAACGGGTGTAACACCGGAAGGCACACAAATGACCACCCTGGGGCGAATAAAAGGATGATCCGTTCCGAGAGCACGGCTGATAAAGTATTTCAACATTTTCTGAGTAATATTAAAATCCGAAATAACCCCGTCTTTAAGAGGGCGAATAGCCACAATATTGCTGGGAGTACGGCCAATCATTTCCTTAGCTTTGTCTCCGACTGCCATTGGGGTCTTCGTCATAATATCCATCGCAACAACGGAGGGTTCACGTACAACAATACCTTTTCCCTTTAAATGAACTAATGAGTTCGCTGTCCCAAGGTCAATCCCTAAATCCCGGCTGAAAAAACTAAACATGGTTTGTAAAAACTCCTTCCAGTCACACTCTCTATACGAACAGTATACCCGTTCAAACCTAAAATTACCAAACGCCAAATATTATACCATAGTTCTAATTTCCTGATCTTCAGATTTTAGATCTGATTTCAGATCTTTAGATCTTTAGATTTATTCGAACCCCGAACCTCGCTATATGACTCCCCGTTCCTTCAAGCTGACATAACGGTTATCCCCAATGATAACGTGATCAAGAACCTCAATACCGAGAATCTTTCCCCCGTCTGCCAGGCGGCGGGTAACTTCTATGTCTTCCTTACTGGGAGTCGGGTCACCGCTGGGATGATTATGTAATAAAATAATAGCATTCGAATTTCTCCGAATGGCTTCTTTAAAACATTCTCTGGGATGAACCAGCGATGAATTGAGTGAACCAATCGAGATGGGGCTGATCCCCAAGACATGATTTTTTGTCGAGAGGGAAACCACCCGAAAATGCTCCCTGTCCAAATAGCGCATTTCTTCCATAACAATATGCGCCACATCTTGCGGCGAATTAACGGTCGGCCTAGACATGGGGTCCACTGAAACTGATCGGCGACCCAATTCTAGAGCAGCCTTTAACTCGGCGGACTTCGCCTTTCCTAAACCGTGAATCTGAGCTAATTCATGAACCGTAAGCTTTCCTAACCCCGAAAGGCCGCCTACCCCTGCCAGAATACGTTCTGCCAGTGTTAAAACGTTTTCCCCTTTAAGGCCTGTACGCAGGAGGATTGCCAGGATTTCGCTGTTAGACAGCACCTCCGGTCCTAATAAACAAAGTCTTTCCCGCGGCAGCAGTTCCTCAGGTAGATCTTTCAGACGCCGATACTCCATGATTCACCTCGCGTGAAGCGATATTTGCCTGCATAATCCCCCACGCCTTAAGTTCATCTGTTAAGTATTCCATCGGAAGCCCAATAACATTTGTCAGTGATCCCTCAACAGAAGTGACAAACTTTCTGGCTTCTCCCTGAATTCCATAGGCACCCGCTTTATCCATCGGTTCTCCGCTTTTGACATAGTCTTTAATTTCCTGAGGGGACATTTGACGGAAAACCACAAAAGTTTCAATTACCTCAGTCTTCAGTTTTCCAAACCCATTCAACAAGGCCACACCGGTCAGAACAACATGAGTTCGTCCACTTAACTCTTGCAGCATTTCCTCTGCTTCCTGCGGATTTGACGGTTTACCTAAGATTCGGGTATCCAACACAACCATGGTGTCAGCTCCCAGCACAACATCCAAAGAGTCTCCTCCGAGTTTAAGCCACTGCTGAAGACCTGCTCTCGCTTTGCGTTCTGCCAATTCTCTAACTCCAGGCTTCGGTAGCATTCCAACCGGCAGCGTCTCAGAGACAGTCGATCTAACCGTTTGAAATAAAAAGCCGGCCTCTTGAAGCAGCATTGCTCTCCTGGGAGATGTGGATGCAAGAACAAGCATCTTACCACTTCCTTGATAACATATATCCACCCAGCGCACCTAAAAGTGTGGCACTGGTAATGCTTAGACGAAAGCCAAAGGAAAGCGAGAGAAAAAAGAAATCGAGATAAGTATGTGACGGAAAATCAATGACAGCCGGCTTTAAAAATGGTGCAAATATGCCATATTTATCCAAGCCAAACCCGACTAGAGTCCCAAGGGCAGCTCCTATTAAAATGAGCAATATCATTCTCCCTGTCCCTGAAGAATTTCGCCCAACCGCCATAGTTTTTTCCCCTTCCATCGTCAGAAATTCAGTCTTTTATCTAGAAATCCCCAAACTATGACTTCTCATTTAGTGTAGCATCTTACCCTTGACTAAGCAAGTTCGTACCCCCTGCCGGAAGCCTAAAAAAAGACATACTTTTATTAAAGCTGCAAAGTGAGGAACGGTTCTTTACTGCACGAAACAGAGTTCATACAATAAAGAACCGCTCCTGGTTCCATTCTAACGCGGCAGAATGCCGGCAACAATTATAACGACTAAGGCGATCACGATACATACCCCAATAATAATTTTGTTCTGCTTTCCAGCGTTCATTTTATGCCACGGTAATCGTCGATCCGACAAACCAAGCGTCCCCCTATGTCTAATTTTTACTCTTACTGTAAAATATAGTTAAGAACGTGTAAATAGTCCAAATAGCCTATCCTTTGTCAAATCTTCGACACATCTCTCTCGTCATTTTTAGGATAGGACGATGGTACCGGATGTTTATGGCAAATTCCTCCACAAGGGCGCGGCATCCTATTTTGACCTTAAGTCTCCTTGGTCTTGGCTAAGGCCGCAATCTTACTGATTGTTTTCCAGTTTCGCATGGTTGCCGGAACTCCAAGCTTATAGAGATTATTGGCAAGTTGTGAGTTTCGAATACTCTGGTGAAGCAAAAGAAATACATCCCGACCAATAATTTGAAATTGATTATTCGTGTTTGCGTAGGTATCCAAAGACACGATCTTTTCCTTTAAAGGTTCATGAGTCAACAATGCCACATATTGGCTCTCAAAATCCGACCCCTCTGCCGCTGCAGCGGTTTCTTCCTCAGAGAATGGGTAATCCGAAATCAGTTGCTGCAGCTCTGCTGATGTCCTCAAAACCACCGTCACTGAAAACCCAAAAGTCGCCTCGATTTGATGTTCCAGTCTGTTCCGAAGAGATTCCTCTTGTTCATTTGATTTAAACAAGACATTACCGCTTTGTATATACGTTTGCACATCGGAAAGACCCATTGCTTCAAATACCTTTTTTAGATCCACCATCTTTATAACATTCTTTCCGCCTACATTTATGCCGCGCAATAGCGCGATATAAGTTGTCATGTTGCCGGCTCCTTTTTCAGTTAAGTACTAAGTACAAAAATATTACGCGTCTTTTCTTCCAATATAGTTCCAGTGCCGTCATGTTCGATTATATTATTGTCTGCAATTTCCGAATACTGAACCAGGAACAATATGTCAGTGCAATAATTTTCTATGATGGACCTGATTAGCTATGAATAGGACCGAATATTTGCGAATCTGTAATAGGCATAGGTAAAGAGCTATCCCCTTCTTGAGGATACCTCTTTACCCCTTATCTCTTTATCTCTTTATCTATTTATCTATTTATCTATTTATCTCGTTACCCCTTTTATCTCTTTACCTTTTTATCACTTTATCTTTTTACTTTAAATTTTTTCCTTTCTTGAGTCCCACTGTTTAGATCTATACCTGCATCTATTTTAAATCAGCGGGCATATTTCCAATATTCAGCGCAGTTTTGACTCCGGTTTCTTTATCTGTTATGGAAACTATAATTGTTTTATCTGAGTCATTTAAATTATAGGTTATTGTACAAGTTCTATCTTTTGGCTGTAAAGATATCATTGAATTGACTGAGGAACTCAAAACAAGTTGAGATGCAGAAACTTTTGATGTAATATCTGTTCCTTCTTTGTTAAGTATTTGATATTGCAACTGAGCGTAGGATTTAAACGTAATCATATCCGTAGGGATGAAAGAGATTTGAGCTATTTTCAGATCATCGGTATTGCTACCTATCGTATTATCTGATTCCGAACTTGCCAGGTTTAGTAACGCTGAAACACCGATACCTTTTTCGTGCCTTAAACTAACCAGGATTTGTGGGTCACTCTTCGAAAAATCATACGTTATCGTTCCTATCCCTGTTGATGGATCTAAACTTACGGCAGCTTTGGTGGTGCTGGTTAAGGCAGTAACATTGAGATCTGTTGCCGGAACCGCCTTGG
>JGI2924J29684_1076946_pt1 | contig 12402 bp, 10 predicted proteins | sample BenlonsequencITS_FD_29684 | JGI IMG/M metagenome (IMG submission 29684)
TTTTGAGAGAATTTAAAAGCGCTGTTCTTGAGCGCTTTGTTATAATAACACTTCTCACATCATCGTGTCAACTCTTTTTTTATCTTTTATGCTAAGTTTGTGTCACACCTTATTTTACCTGTTTAATCCACCTTTAATTCTTTAATTCTTGCCTTTCTAAGATCATGTGAAATGTTAGTTCTCTTATAAAATTTCGTGAGTGTAATACTACACGGATTGTTACTTTACTCAAAATCACATAGGAAATCCGGGGCCACAATCCATTTAAGGAAAACAAGACTCGGATATTGCGAAGGCACATCAATCGTTAAGTTCGGGGCATTTTAATCTTTAAATATTTGCGTTGAAGCGATAATCTAATTAAATCCTAAAATCATAAAACGTTCTTTAATTATTCTTATGATTGACCATTTTGGGGAAAAACATGACTAATCCAAAGCTTAACACAGCAAATATTGACAAACCCCAAAAAACATAATGCAGAGATAAGGCAAGCCCTGAAGTCAATAATCTCAGCTCACTCTGTGGCAGAGCTCCTCTTTTAATCGGGTCAAGCAAAAGATTAATGACATCTAATTGCATACCCCTACTTGCGCCATGACTCCGTAAATAATTTACCAAGTTCAAATTCAAAACACCGCCCAAAAGCGCGGCACCCATGGTATTACCCAGGATATTCATGAACATATTTGAAGCTGTGGCCACTCCACGCATTTTCCAATCGACGCTGTTCTGAATTCCTACAATAAAAACGGTCCTTGCTAAACCCATGCCGATACCAATAAGTAATGACCCAGCTCCGGCCCAAAGCCATCCTTTGGCGGGCTGTAACGTTACAAAGAATAGAGAACCTAACAAAGCCCAAATGGACCCAACGATAACAACATTGCGAAACCCATACTTAAACATAATCTTTCCGGAATAAGTTGCCGCTACTACCCAGCCCATCGACATAAAAGCAAGAGCAAATCCCGCAACTAACGGTGTTTTATCCATTACTCCTTGAACATAGGTTGGTAAAAATGATGATATCCCGATTATAACAACGCCCGTTGTTAAGGTCGCTAAATTCGAAATGAGAATTAGAGAATGTTTCCAAATCCACAAAGGCATAATGGGTTCGACGGCCCTCTTTTCTTGTAAAACAAAGAGGAAAATTCCGAGGATCACTGTTACAGTTAAACCAAGTACCGGAGCGGACGTTATTGGCCAAACCGTTCCTGCTTGGATAAAAATAATCATCAAGGCACTAATTGAAATAAAGATCAAAGCCGATCCTAAATAATCTATTTTATGGTCTTGTGTATGTACCGTCTCCTTCAGAAAGAGCCATATTCCTACCATAGAGATCAGGCCAATGGGAATGTTTATCCAGAATATCCAAGACCAACGTACGTATTGGACAAAAAAAGCACCTAAAGCCGGGCCTATGATGGAGGATACTCCCCAGACACTAGAAAGATATCCTTGAATCCGCGCGCGTTCTGATATATCAAAAATATCCCCGACAACGGTGGTAACAATAGGCTGAACAGCTCCCGCTCCAACTCCCTGAATCAGGCGAAAGAGAATGAGCATATTCATACTTTGAGCCATCCCGCAGAGCAATGACCCAATTAAAAAGACAATTACGCCAAAGGAGAAAATAGGTTTTCGACCATACAAATCAGCTAATTTCCCGTAGATAGGGATTGTTACAGCTTGCGCCAAAAGAAAAGCTGAAAACACCCAGCTGAATTTCGAAAATCCTCCCAAATCACCGACAATACTTGGTATCGCTGTCGCAACTATCGTCGCTTCTATAGCCGCCATAAACATAGCCAGCATAATACAAGCCAAAACGACCTTTCGATTTGTCTGGGCCTTCTCCCTAGGACGAGTTTGTTCGTTACTTTGCATTGATAACTCCTTCTGCAACGGAAGCGCATTAAATTATAAATATTAATCATCTGTGTCTGATAGACTAAGCAACCGGTAAAAACTTAACTTAATTCTCTATATTTCTCCAATACTGCCCTAATTGTGAACCACTCAATATCATCGGAGAGTAATTCTTTTATGGGACGCAGCTTTTCACGTCCGGCTTTTTGAACTGCTTCCAAAATTAGGCGTTCTTGATCGCTGGGAATAAAGTCATCCCATGGTACAGCATGTCCCTCAAGACCACAGCGCACAAGATGATTCTGAACAGTTATTTCTGTTATTTTTCTAATCTTCCCTATCTCTTCAAGAGAATACCCTTCTTGATATAAGACCAGCGTTTGGATATGACTTGGAAGTTTATCATCTTCCATATCTTTAACCGCTAGATTAACCCCTGTCTCCTTGTTAGATTTTCTAGCCTGCATATCATTGTTACTCTCGGAAGCCAGGGAAAGTGACTTAACCCTTTTGAGCTTGGCAGAGTCCATAAAATCAGCAATTGCCTTTAAGAACTTATCCCCATATTTTTCTAACTTCCGCTCCCCAACTCCGCTGATTCGAATCATCTCCCTATGATTCGCCGGGCAGACCTGGGACATTTCCCGCAGGGTGCTATCGGCAAAAATCATATAAGGAGGCAAGTTTTCTTCTGCCGCTAATTCTTTACGCAGAGCCCGAAGCTGATCAAAGAGGCTAACCTCCTCCACAGCGTCTTTCGATGGTTGGGGAGACACTTTTTTCATAACGTTTGTTTCACCTTTTATCACAGAAACTGCAGAAGGCATCAATTTTAATACCGGATATTCTCCGGTGGATAATTGCAAATAACTCTCTGCCACTAAAAAGTTAATAAGATCTTTTATTTCTTGAAGCGGCATATCCTTTAAAAGTCCGTGGGTGGAAAGTTTATCAAAATTAAGTTCAATGATCTTCGCTTTACGCGATCCCTTAAGAACTTCTGCAACCATACCAATACCAAAACGTTCTCTCATCCGATATATGCAAGAAAATATTTTCTGCGCATCGATGGTAATATCAACTATCTCACGTCCATCATTGCAATTACTACAGTTTTCACAATCATCCCGAACATCTTCTTCTCCGAAGTATTCTAATATGGTTTTCCTTAAACAGCGAGGAGTATGACAATAATCTACCATTCCCTGGAGCTTTTTATGCTCATTCAATTTCCGCTCCGGATGCAGAACACTTTGTTCGATTAAAAATCTTTGCAGAACAACATCTTGTGGTGAGAAAAGCAAAATACACTCCCCAGGTTCTCCATCACGTCCCGCACGTCCCGCTTCTTGATAATAGGCTTCCATATTTTTCGGCATATTGTAATGGATGACATAACGCACGTTCGATTTATCGATACCCATCCCAAAAGCATTCGTCGCCACCATGATCAATGTTTCATCGAAAAGAAAATCCTCTTGGTGTTTTTTACGCTCATCATCATTCATCCCGGCATGATATTTTCCGACCTTCAATCCATGTTTCGCTAAAAAAGCCTGGAGTTGATCTACATCTTTCCGGGTTCCCGCATAAATGATCCCTGACTGATCCTTATGGACCTGTACATAGTCCAAAATAAAGGCCTTCTTATTCTCTCCCCTCAGAGTGGTAAACGATAAATTAGGCCTGTCAAAACCCGTCACATAAACGTTAGGAGTATCAAGCTGGAGCAAACGAACAATATCTCTTTGAACCTCCTCCGTTGCTGTTGCTGTGAAAGCCCCAATCAACGGCTTTTGTGGCAAAGATCTGACAAAAGGCCCCAGTTGAAGGTAACTTGGCCGAAAATCATGCCCCCATTGCGAAACACAATGAGCCTCATCAATTGCCAAAAAGGAGACATTTAGTGATTCTAAAAGTGTACGAAAATTCTCCGACTCTAATCGTTCCGGAGCAATATAGAGAAGTTTATAGTCTCCGTGCAGGACTCTGGCAATACGGGACCTTACTTCTTTAAGGGATAAGGAACTATTGATAAACGTTGCCGAAACTCCAAATTGCTGGAGGGCATCAACCTGGTCCTTCATTAAAGAAATCAAAGGCGAAATAACCAGAGTGGTTCCTTGAAAAATTAAGGCCGGAACTTGATATGCCAATGATTTGCCTGCCCCTGTCGGCATGATAGCCAACGTATCCTTACCCATAAGCAGACTCTCTATTACTTTTTGCTGACCGTCTCGAAACTGTGTATAACCAAAATATTTTTGCAATACTCCTAGAGCCGTTTCTATGAGCACTATGAACAACTCCTTAAAAGGATTCCTTTACTCCATAATTATAGCAAAAAAATAAGGTTAAATCTTACTTCCTATTTCATTAAAATCAGTAAGTCCTGTAAGTATAATGAAAACTTGGCTGGCGGCGGAAGACACTATCTTCGCACGTATTAACTCTTCTTGCAGTACAGAACCGAAAGTTATACGCTCTCACAGTTTAAGAAAGCCTCCAACACTTCTGCATTTTGCTGGAGGCGAAAGACAAATCTTACGTTTGCGTAGGATCGCAATAAACTCTAGAGCAATCGCTGAGGCTCATGATTTAGAATCATTTGTTTGCTCGGATTTTGCTGATTTTTAATGACAGTTTGTAATTCCTCTTCTTTGGCAAATTCCGTCATTTGCCCCCAATACCTTTTGGGCATTAGGGTCATACGGCATTTTGGATTATTGCGAGCTTCAATAGCAATGGTGTTATAAAATTGCTTCCAAAGGTGACGATACTCAATTTCAGATTCGTCAACTTCAGGTAAAGTTAATTGATCGACACGGATCAGCTCCGCTTTTTGGCCATGATAAACTAAAGCCATGCTATGTGTTTTATCATAAATCATAAACGAATCATCGCGAAACCTATCACAGAAATGATAAGAGATAAGAGGCAAGACAAAATTTTTAGGTTCGATGACCGCCACCATAACTTTATCATAAACAGAAAATCGTACGAATCCCTTAAACTTATGACTCTCAGACGTCAAATGACGAACGGCTTTTTGCAGGGTACTGACAGTATCATCAGTCAGCATCGACATAACCTTGCTCCCGTGTTTATAGCCTAAGCGCAAAAAATGATAGATTAACATTTCCTTCTGAGGAGCATTGGTCCAAAAACCCAACTGCACTAATTCTTGCGCTTGAATAGATATTTTGGCAGCAATTGATTTATAGACCCGGTTGAACTTGAGGATATCCGTTTCAATCCATTTCGCCGTATCAAAAAAACTTTGCTGATCACTTGGAGTACGGATAACACTGGGGACCTCCTTAAGAGAAAAGCTTTCAAAAACACAGCACATTAAACCTTCGAAACTTCCATCATATTCATAAACTATCTCGGTTCTGTCAAACACTGACTCACTTCCTCTCTCGACATGGGAGGATCAGAAAAAAGAGAAAGCTGCTCCGCAAAACCGTTCAATAATTTATGTTGATCAGACATCAGCGCTCTCAAAGTAATGTCAGAGGATATCTTAAAGCCATTCATAATTTTCCCCTTACAGGTGATAAAATATTGTGCTCGTTTCAGGACTACACCCATCTTTTTAAGTCCGTCAAAGTCGATTACACTACTTTTTCTTGCCGTGAGAATGCGCATGGCGCTAATAACACCTATTCCCGGAACCCGCAAAAGCATTTCATAAGGGGCTTTGTTGATTTCAACGGGAAACAGTTCAAGATGGTTCATTGCCCAATTACACTTAGGGTCAACTTGTAAATCGAAATTTTGGTTTTGCTCATCAAGCAGTTCATTGGCTTCAAAGCCATAAAATCTCAACAGCCAATCTGCCTGATAAAGGCGATGTTCGCGTAAAAGCGGAGGCTTAGTGTCTACAGATGGTAAAAGTGTATGTTCTGCTACCGGTACGTACGCTGAATAAAAAACTCTTTTCAGGCGGTATTTTTTATAGAGACCTTCACTTAAGGTTAGTATTTTATGATCCGTATCCGGCGTCGCCCCAACAATCAGCTGTGTACTCTGCCCTGCAGGTACAAACTTTGATGCATGTCGAAACTTCACAAGATCAGTACTGTTCTCTTGGATCTTATGACTAATCAATCCCATGGGCCGCAGGATGGAATCCTTTGTCTTGTTCGGAGCTAAAAGATTTAAACTTTCTTGAGAGGGTAATTCGATATTAATACTCATACGGTCAGCTAAAAGCCCTAAGCGAGAAACTAACTCACTATCAGCTCCCGGTATGGCTTTAACGTGGATATATCCATTAAAACGATAAGTTTCCCGCAGTAGTGTTAATGCTTTAATCATTTGCTCCATCGTATAATTAGGGCTTTTAATGACGCCGGAACTAAGAAACAGTCCCTCAATATAGTTCCTACGATAAAAATTGATGGTCAGTTCTGCCAGCTCTGCGGGAGTAAAGGACGCTCTCCTGGCATCATTTGAGGTGCGATTAACGCAATATTTGCAATCATAAATACAGACATTGGTCATTAATACTTTCAGTAAGGATATGCAACGCCCATCGGCTGCAAAGCTATGACAAATACCCGCTTTCGCGGCATTTCCTATGCTCCCTTGTTTCCCTCGTCTATCGATACCACTGGAGGTACATGCTACATCATATTTAGCCGAGTCTGATAAAATCATCAATTTATCATAAATATCGATGTCGATCCCCTCCATAGTCTAGTTTATCCAAGATCTTGTCAACACTATAATACAAAACATACGTTCTTGTCAAAGGAAATAACCAAACATATGTATGATACTTGGAAGCGAAATTGCACATCTAACACTAATGTTTTATGCTCTTGACTCTTGATTCTTTACTCTTTACTCTGGTGATGTGAGAAAGCCTTTAGCCATTTTGCACCCACTTTGGGTTTTGAACGTTAAATTATTACACAGTAAGTCCTAATAAACCTAATAGACCTCTATTCTGCGATTCACGTAATCTCGCAGCATTGGCTCCACAAACTGATAATCGCCACGCCCCTATTATTCGATGATTGCTTTGTCAATAAGGAAATAGACAGCCCTCTTAATATCGTTGGGATGGCTTGTCCGGAATAGATTCGCTGACCCGTAGCGACACCAATTAAAACAAGTCAAGCCATTCCAAATTTACCTAATTCATCAAGAAGCTCATCGAATACAAGAAATAAAGTCTGTAACCCCCTTTCATAACCGAGTTTCACAAAATCCTATCCTAGGTTCCTTTCTCCTGATTCCAGCAAAGCATAATAGGTTTATAATCTCAACCAAAAACCGGAAGTTAACCTCTCTTATTAATTTCATCGGTAATTAATGATTTTGAAATATACATAGCTTTTAGTATGTTCCTAAAGCGAGTGTGATGAGATGTCCCCTCCGCAAATTTTAGCTGCGCCTTTTCACATTTGCTGATAATTGAGGATACAGGGCGTACTGCTTCTATTAATTCTTCTTTTGAATATTTGTTCATACTACTTTCATCGGCTATCAACGATTTTGAAATATACATTGCTTTAATTCTGTTCTTGAGGAGTCCGTGCTGAGAAGTACCCTCTGCAAATTTTGGCTGTATTTTTTCACATTGGCTGATCGTTGAAGATACGACTCGTGACGCTTCTGCCAATTCTTCTCTTGAATATTCCATAGTAATTCACCTCATCATCTAGTCTATAGTATGTTTTATCATATAACGAATCGTTAGTCCTTAGTTTTTTACTTTAGCAGCTAAATAGAGGTGCAAGGGGGACGATCCTTTTGACACATAACATGGATTCCCACTTATTAACTCATGTAGTGTTTTTTTCATCATCTTCTTTATTGTTATGACTGTCGTCCTCATTGTTTTAATTATCATAGGGATCATCAATTAAGTATGAATCAAGCGGCAACTGATCTCAACTATTGTCCGACTACACAACATATATAGCAGCCATCTGCGTGTGAATAAAAAACAAGGACTTACCTACTCCTGCAGATAAGTCCTTATTTTTTTATCCAGTCAGAAAGGGATTTATGTTTGTGAAAAACCCATTTCTCCTGAAGGAGAATGTATGTTGTGTTTTACCAGTTAATAATCCTCGACAAGAAGCCTCTTTCACTAATTAGTTTTTACTTCGTCTAGAAAATTCCCTTGGTGGATCGTTACAATATATAGTAGCTTTCCGTGACGTACATCTATTCCTTATATAATTATAACCATTGTTTTGCATATTAAACATATCTTTAGAATTAAAGTTAAAATAAATAGTCGGAATACTTGTCAGATCAATAAATTTACCTTGCACAATTATATATTCTATGTTAATATTAAATTTTATAAAAGGAGGTGTGCATTTGAGTAAGAAACAGATTAATATGATTCATGAAATTCTCGCTTCAGTTGGACTTGAATCTTTAAAAGCTTCTGAGCCAAAGAGTGTCCTTAAAAAAATCTCCTAAAAAGGGGCGTGATGAAAAATGATGCTAATTTCATATAGCCAAACCTTATGTGAGTGAAAACGAGTTCCTGATTAAAAATTAGGAGCTCGTTTTTTATTTATATCTCTCTTTTCTGCCTTCTTTTCTGCTTTGTTTAATCACCTCTCTTCACCGCAATTCTGCTTCTCAACCGAAGCTAACTACGAAATTTAAATGACAAACTGATTCTATTTCTTATCCCTCTTGTCATCCCGAAACAGACAATAATGACCACGGGGTACAAAATCGCGCAACCGACAAATGGAAATACAGCCGCTGTTGAAAGAAAAGAAAGCCAGCTTAGGCGCACTCCCCAAAAACTTCCTTTTAACAACCGGATTCCGGCCGCACAGCCACCAAGATATGTAAGAATGAAGGTAGCATTTGGTATTTGTATAAGAGTTGTTAGGGATATTCTTCCACTCGCATATACATAAAGAACAGCAACAAAGCATAGAGCAAGAAAGGCAATTCCACCGATTGGTGTACCAAATCGTTTAGACAAAACACTCATCCAGTGTGGGGCCTTCCCTTCTCGGGCCAAGGCATACGCAAGACGGGAAGCTGCACCCGTATAGGCGATAATAGTCGCGGTACAGATAAACACACCAGTTAATCCAGCAGCCAAAGCCCCCCATTGCCCGAAAAGCTTACTTATAGCCAAGACGAGGGAAGCATCTGATCCAGCCGTATTGTAATTATGTGTCCCAACAGTCGCAAAGGCTGTGAGAAAATACAGAAATCCAACAATGACAGCCGCAATAGTTACCCCTTTGACTGCCGCACGTTGAGGATCTATAAACTCTTCAGATAAATGAGAGACCGCCTCCCAGCCAATATAACACCAGAACAAAATAGAAGCAGCCTTGCCAACACTCCACCAACCATGGGGCATGAACGGCTTAAAATTTACATACTCAATATTAGGAACAGCTCCTACAATGACTACCATCAACACAGCAACTATTGCCAGGACAACAGCAATTTGCACTTGACCCGCTACTTTCATGCCGACAATGTTAATAAATAGCCCGACCGCAAGCATTACTGCTGCCAGGGCAACTCGCATACTATCACTCCAGCCCATAGCTGCTGACATATAGCCAGCACCTGTCAAGGCAGCCACTGGAGCACCAATAGGTACAGACATGAGAAAAAACCAGCCAACAAGCGAGCCGGCTTCCGGACCAAATGCCTTTGTTACAAAATAGGAAACTCCTCCAGCGTTCGGAAACTTAGATGAAAGCAACCCCATAGACAATGCCAGTGGTAAAATAAGCAACGTCATAAGGCCCCACGCCAGCAGGGAAGCCGGGCCAGCAATCTCCGCCGCCAACCCAGGCACAATTAGAACTCCCGATCCTAGTACGGCTCCGATATATAGAGCTATTGCCTGCGGCAATCCGATAGTACCCTTGAGTCTTCTTTCATTACTCATAATTCTATCTCCCACTTCACTTGAATTTCCTCTAATAGTACCAGATAATGATATTATCAGGAAAACGGAATATTTCGATGATATGCATCGTAATAACCGATGATAGAAGGGGATTTAACGTTGGAAATACGTAATTTGTTTACATTTCTTAGCGTAGTCGAAGCTGGCAGTTTTACCCGCGCCGCTAATAAATTAGGATACGCCCAGTCCAGTGTAACTGCTCAAATTCAAGCACTCGAAGCAGAGCTTGAAACGCCGTTGTTTGACAGGTTAGGCAAAAAAATTGTTCTGACCGATGCCGGACAGAGACTAATACCTTACGCCCAAGAAATCACTAAAATGCATGCCTTGGCCAAAGAAGCGATCCGGTCGGACACTGCTCTAGTCGGTACACTGACAATTGGCGCTCCGGAATCACTGGCAGCCTTTCGCTTGCCGGGTATTATCCGTGACTATAAGAGCCGTTATCCAGAAGTTAAAATAACTTTAAAGCCCGGTGTATGTTGGGAATTACGCGACCTTATCCGTTCTGGAGAACTGGATCTTGCTTTCCTGCTTCAACCGGAGACTGAAGACCGAGAGCTCCACATCGAAACCCTCGTACACGAAAAAATGGCTCTCATTGCACCACCGGACCATCCTCTTGTCCACTGTGAGCATGTAGAGCCTTCTAATTTAAAAGACGAAACGATACTGCAAACTGAGCAGGGATGTACTTACCGGGCATTATTCGAGCACCATCTTAACAGACATGGAATCTTCCCCAATCCTGACCTTGAGTTCTGGAGTATTGAAGCCATTAAAAACTGTGTTATGTCAGGATTAGGCCTTTCACTTCTTCCACTGATCACCGTGCAAAATGAAGTGCGTGAAGGTAAACTTATTCAACTTGCCTGGGATGACAGGGAAGAACGTCTAACCACCCAGATTGCATATCACAAAAAGAAGTGGCAATCACCGGCATTACATGAATTCTTGCTTCTTGTTGGCCGGCACGCTGAAAAATGGCGGCAGGTTTGAAATCACAGAGTTCTATTAAAACTTGTAGAATCCGGCTCGCATAATGCGGCAGAACGATGTACTGCTTAAAGTTATCCCGTATTTCGCCCACACAAAAAGAGCCCCGAGGACTCTGCACTTTAAATGTATCCGAAATCCTTGAACCCCTCCTTGTTTGCTTGATTACGCTGTTCATACTCTTTTCCTTAAATTGTTTTTTCAAGCGCAAGCAGGGGGTCAAAGTCTGTCAGTTTGCAAATCTCCTTGAAATAGACGAGTAAAATGAAGATTTTGCGGGGTTCTTCAAATTCGTCGACATGCTCGACATTAATTCCCTTCCCTTTAAAGAAACTTATCAGGCTTAACTCTTGGCGTTCTTCCTCACTAAGCAAATTATACTCCTCGACGAGCTTCAGAAGCTTCGCCTGATTTTCTTCGTTAACTTCTATATTCGGGAAACGACAGTTACTTGAGTCTTCTCCGAAGTATACCATCTCTTTGAGAGATGATTCCGGAAATTTCGTAACATCCCCATGCTCCTCGTAATTCCAGATTACATATTTTTTTTGCATATTTCTAAAAATCTCCTTTAATGAATTTCAAAATATATTCCCTATGACTTCATAGCTTCTTCATTTCTAATTGTTCTATTTTTTACTTTACCACTTTAATCCGAAATATTTCAATAGCAATATGTCATAATTGCATCCCATATGCTGTTTGATTTTTAGGAGTTTTAGCTGCATTACGGCCTTCCAAACAAAAATACCGACACCCTTCCAGATCCTCTTAAGCTGACAATTTTCTTCCCGGTCCGAAGCCATTAATTCAGGTTCTGTTAAGACTATGTGAGCAATATCTACGGACAGAGTTTTTTATCGGCTTTATCATCGCAATCCTCGGGATAGTATTGGTTCTGCTCAACGGCAGCTATATTTTAAAGGTAAATCCTTTAGGGGATATATTAGCGTCTCTCGCAGCGATTGTCTGGGCAGTTTACTCTGTTCTTATGCGCAAAATCAGCAAATTCCGCTATAATACCATTGGCTGTACCCGCAAGGTTTTCTTCTATGGACTACTTTTTATGATTCCGTCTCTTTTCTTTGCACCCTATCATTTTGATTATTATGCGTTTACAAAAGTACAAAACATGTTTAATCTATTATTCTTGGGTTTAGGGGCTTCCGCTGTGTGTTTTGTCAGTTGGAATTGGTCTGTCCGCATTTTAGGTGCTGTAAAAATGAGTGTATACATTTATATTGTTCCCGTCATTACCATCGCGGCATCTGCTCTTATCCTCCATGAAATAATTACCTGGGTCGCATTTGTAGGAGCGATCCTTACTTTGGCAGGGCTTTATATTTCTGAGAGAAGGACAATTATGCTTGTTAAGGGAAATAATGTGAAAATGTAGGTTCGGAAACTAAAATACGAAGGCGGGGCGAAATGCCTATCGCCGCAAAAAGCCGATTGTAAAATGAAAAAGTCTTTGCGGGTTACTTAATATGCTTACACGATTCCTGCAATAAACAAACGAAAGACTGCCCATAAGGCAGTCTTTCGCTTGTTTACCTGGCGATGACCTAATTTCCCAGGGGCTATGCCCCAAGTATGCT
>JGI2924J29684_1076945_pt1 | contig 12388 bp, 11 predicted proteins | sample BenlonsequencITS_FD_29684 | JGI IMG/M metagenome (IMG submission 29684)
AGGCCAAAGATCAAATCGTGGGTGCCTTGCGATTTATCAGCTCGTTACGTGCAGTAGATCAAGATATACAAAATACGGCGGTTATTTTCATTGCTATTGGCATTATTGTCATCGTTATAGTGGGGTTAATCAGTATCTTCCTAGCGAATACTATTATAGTGCCGTTGCAAGAAGTGACTGAAGCTGCTCAAGAAATGGCTGCAGGCAACTTTCAAGCGCGGAGTCATAAAACTCATGACGATGAAATTGGCAAGCTTTCAGACACCTTGAATTATATGGCTGATGAAATTGTTAAGAAGGAACAGTTAAAAAATGACTTTATTTCTTCCGTGTCTCATGAACTTCGTACTCCGTTAACCTCAATTTTGGGCTGGGCGATTACCCTGCAAAATGAAAAATTTCAGAAGAAAGAAACTCTCAATGATGGCTTAAGTATTATTGCTAAAGAGAGTGAACGTTTAACACATATGGTGGAAGAACTCCTAGATTTTTCTAAATTTGTGTCGGGGCGAATCAAACTGCAGAATGAGGAAATTGATCTGGGAAATCTCATGGAATATATTCATAAACAGTTGACTCCTAGAGCTGTGCGGGAGAATATTTGCTTCACAGTACAATATCCGGAAAATTTACCAAGGATACTGGCAGATGCCAACCGTTTGAAACAGTTGTTTATTAATATTATAGATAATGCGTTTAACTTTAATTCCCCGGGAGGATGGATTGCTTTTCAAGCTAAAGTTCTGGAAAAAGAATTAGAAATTTCAATTTCTGACAATGGATGCGGAATCCGTGCAGATGAACTGCCAATGGTCAAAGAGAAATTTTATAAAGGGAAGAGCTCTCGTTCTAAAAATGGGATTGGGTTGTCAATTTGTGAGGAGATTGTCAGTCTCATGGGGGGCAAATTAGAAATCGAGAGTGTTGTCAATCAAGGAACAAAGGTTATTGTCACCCTGCCAAAAGGGGTGAACCTGAATGGTTAAACTATTTAAGCTTTTTAAGCTTCTGCTGATGGTGTTTTTGCTTCTCTTGCTTGGTGGATGTACAAAGATGTCTTGGACAACTGCGGGGAAGATTGTTCCGCCAATCAGTAATATATGCCCTCTGGAAGGAAAATGGATTGTGCTCCAAGACTTGAGTGCCGGCGGGCAGAGTGGGAGGAAAGAAGAAAATTGGGTTGGCAACACTGCTCAATTCACCCGTGATGTTGCTATACTTGGAGATTATGTCTGGAACAGTCCTTCCTATAAGATCAAAAAAGTAAATGCTACAAATTATTTGATGACTAAATATCTGATGCTGCCAAGCAGCTTAGTTCCAGATAATAAGATAGTTGAGGTAACCACAGTATCAACGTCTGAGAGTTTTTTAGGAGAATTTATAAGAATTAATGATTCAAAACTAATAGCCTTAGTGCAAAATAAAGTTTTGCTTCTGCAAAAAGTATCGGATCAAGCAGATAATTCGTTAATCGTCATGAATCCTAATGGCCCTAATCTAAAACAATCGAGTAAGTCGGCAATATCTGGCGTGTTATTAGGATTGAAAATTCCTGAAGGTAATGATGAAACTTATCAGACTCTCTGGTTAGCGGCCAGTGCTAAAAAACTTCATCCGGTATTGATGGGACCCAACATTTTTTTCCCCAGGAGTAGTGGGTTCTGGGTGCTACAAGCACAAAAAGTAATCACTGGAGCTTTAAAAGACGATGAATTATCGGCACACGACATTTCGACAAAGATCTTGGAAAACCAATCAAAAACTATGAAAACGAACAAATCGGTTGTTTCCGAGAAAAACCAGCAAAGAATTATCGATTATGTAGGTAATGATTACGTTACCATAGAAAATAAAATTGATGGTGTCGATCAATTGCAAGTATTACCTGTCGACAAAATCTCAGCTCAGGAAGGTGTTAAAATATCTGACTTGCTGGAAAATGGCGGTTCGAACGTTTATAACAATGCTAGAGCGCAAGTCCTTCAAGCCTTAAAAAACGAAGGAATTTTGCCAAAGGATAATGACCGGAGTGGAGAGAATTTTGGACTGGCCCGCAAAAATGGGCATTGGTATCTCCAGGGAAGGGTAAACTATCAATATGAAGGATCCCCCCGTTACATAGACTATAATGTCAATCTGATCCCGCCTGCTAAAATGATTTCCTACGATACTTTGTGTCTGAGCTGGCAAAATATCAAAGACCGAATACCCGATGCAACGGATGCGTTTACTTCACCTAATCGGGACATCGCCTTAATTACAACCAAAACTGAGCTATATGTCTATGGAATAACTAACGACCGGTTAGATCGCGAACCCCTGACTGACCTAAAATTGAAAGAAGGGGAGGCAGTGATTATGTCTGAATGGGCTACCGGATCTTATGTTGATAATTGGGAGAAGGCTTTCCTGGCATATGGAGCTCAAAGATTTAACTAAACTTGACGTGATAATTAAAACGACATTGGCCATTGGCAGAAACTAAAATGGGAAGGTATAAAAGAGATGAGTTTTGATTTTTTTCTTACGGCCTCAGTCTTTTCAGTTTTAGGTTATGGTTTATGTTATATTACTATGGCTCATAAAAAAGAAATTAGTAAAGAATAACCTTTAGCTTAGTTAGCCGGAAATCCTAAAGGGATATCTGGCTAATTCTGTTGCTATACTATCGGAAATCCAAGCAGAGCAGTATCTCTTGGCAGGCCTCAAGAAAAACGTACCAAAGCTTTTCTAGCGGGAAAATCATTGGAGCTGATTCAGAAATGCGAAGAACCGAGCAATTGCTCGGTTCTTGACAAGTCGCTATTTTTAAAAATAGCTTGGAGATTAAGTTGTTGTTTTATTCCCAGGAAGGTTACGCTCGGCCAATTCAATAGCCATTTTCACCATATTCCCACAGTCCCTTGAAGAAACTCCTCCGAAACCTTCTTGGTGAAGGGTTCCAGCAAAACCTAACTCTTGAGCGATTTGCTCTTTTAACTGATAAGACATCATGCTCTTGCGTCGTCTTGACATGTGGAATCCTCCCTTCATGTGGTAGTTTCAACATCTATTTGACGAAAGCATTGATAGTATATGATTTTACAGCCATGATATGTATTTATAAACTTTAATTCTATTGGCTAATTTGGCAAAAAGTGATGGCATTTATATGGTATTTAAATAAAAAGAAGATATAATTAAATAAGCAAATTTTACTATTTTTGGAACATGTATTGATGACTACCATAATGATTAGGTAATTTAAGTACGAAAAGTTATCCGGAAAACAGACAACTATTGGTAAGCGTTGGAGAAAGAAGGAGCAGGAGTATGGTTAATTATTCGGCAGCTCAGCAATTGGCGCTGGAAAAGTTTAGAGCAAGCTCTATTGAAGAGATCGCTCACTATTCTGGTTATCCTCGTGGTGACAACACTCTTTTTATTCCTTTTTTAGGGGAGCAATACACTCTGGACTATCCAAGCGCAATTTTCAAGTCCGTTGATAGTTCATCCCGGAAAGAATTGCCTGTACCCACTCAAATATTAATCCTGCATTATCTGACAAATATTTCTGAGGATAAAGAAACAGGTTCTTTGATATCGTTCAAAGAGTTGCCAGGAGGAAATATCTACATTCAGCCCTTTACTCACAGGGCCATCGATCCACTGGTCAGATCTTTCGGTGTTAATCCGGATAAACTGCAAGAAGTGGTCAGCCATTTAGGAGGAAATACAAATGGACATGGAGATGTGGGAATGACCCTTAGAGTTTTTCCACGTGTGCCGGTTGCATTAATTCTCTGGAGGGAAGATGATGAATTTCCGGCTTCGGGAACTATTCTCTTTGATTCTTCGGCACCTTCGATTTTACCAACAGAAGATTACGCTGTACTGGCCAGCACTGTTGTTTGGAGACTAAAAGAGATAAGTGCTAGTTTGTGAACGTGATTTTAGCGGGAAGTTGCTTTAATGAAGGAACTTACTTTATAATTGCTTCTAGTTTAAGAATAACCTCTTCCATGATTTCCTCTGCCACTTTGCATATGAAACTGGCATTTCTGCTTCGCCAATCCAGGGATTTAATTTGGTCGGCCAAGACAACACCTCTGATTTCCAATTTCTCCGGAAGTTTAACTTCAAATGGGAAGCCCTTCACCCGGCTTGTAATTGGGCAAAATATACCCATCCCTGTCTTGCTGTTATATTCTTTTGCAGATAAAACTAAAGCCGGTCTAGTTCCTTGCTGCTCATGCCCGAGCTGTGGATTTAACTGAATCCATACTATGTCACCGCGTTCTGGAACGTACTGGCTCACCATATCTCTTCTCCCACGGGTTCTCCCCAATCGATCTCTTCCGGCTCGTATTCATCTGGAATTTGGGCAAGTAATTCTTTTAAGTCGAATTTTTTTCGGGTAATTATGATCCTTTCGCCATCAAGTTCAACGTCAATGGGGGTTCCGTCAGTGATTTTTATTGAATTAGCCATTGAAGCAGGAATTCTTATGCCAATGCTATTTCCCCATTTTCGTGCCATTGCTTCCATAATATCACCGCTATTTCATTAAAACGTTTATACAAAGTATACACATTCTCGTGATATTAATCAAGTTCATACCTTCGGATCAGGCAGCTTCGCCCACATCGTTCACTCAGCATTCCGAGGCTCGCTCACTTGCTAAATTCCCACTAATAACAGTGACAGCACCATTACTATCAATTTACTTGAAACTTTGCTCGATTTAGAGCAGAGTTTTTGTTTTTATTCCTGCTGATGCCAGGTATGTTTTGTTGTGTGAGTAAGATTATTATATTGCATTAATCTATCCTTTGCGGTTCACACTATGTTGAGGAGGTGACTTTATGCATACTTTATGGAAAGGTTCGATCAGCTTTGGTTTGGTAAATGTTCCTGTTAAGATGCACACAGCCACGGAATCTCAGGAATTCAAATTTAATTATTTGCATAAAGATTGTCAGCATCGCATCCGATCAATTAAGAAATGCCCTAACTGTGAGAAGGAAGTTGAAATGGCTGACTTAGTCAAGGGATTCGAATATGAAAAGGATCGTTATGTGATTCTCGAGGACGAAGAACTGGCTGCCTTAGAACAACCCACGAGCCGTTCTATTGAAATTCTTGACTTCATTAATTTAAGTGAAATCGATCCGATATATTACGATAAATCATATTACTTATCCCCGGAAGAGGCAGCTCAGAAAGCCTATCGTTTGTTGTGCCAAGCCATGGTGGAAAGTGGGAAGGTTGCTTTAGCCCGCGTTACCATGCGATCTAAACAACACTTAGCTTGTCTGCGAGTTTTTGAAGAGGGGTTGGTCCTTGAGACGATGCACTATCCTCAAGAAATTCGGCATATGGATGCAACTTGGGGCAGAATTGTCCCGACAGAGACGGAATTAAGCATGGCCCGACAACTGATTGATAATTTAGCCCGGCCTTTTGAACCGGAAAAATACAGGGACGAAGTCCATGAACAAGTGGCCGAGATGATTGAAAGCAAGATAACTGGAGAAAGCTTTAAAGTAGAAAGTCCAGTGAAAGGTGGCCAAGTAGTTGATTTAATGGAAGCCCTGCGGGCCAGTATTGCTTTAACTGAGCAAGAAAAGGAGAAAATAGAAACCAATCCTGATGTGGATAATCAGGAGGCTGCCTCTCAATCGGAAGAAAGAAAGCCAAAATCCACCTTAACCCCGAGGAAACGAACAGCACGACGTGCCAAAGGAGCTTAGGCGGATTAGTCGAGTATCTCCGAATTCTTTCATTATTTTACTTGATATCTGAAAAATCAACATGTTTCCACGCAGGAGATGCGTCCTTAAGCCCCGAAATGGTGGGCAAAGGAGGTACTTGGAGTGGAGATTGATATTGATAAAGAAAAACTCTTTCGGGCAGCATTCCGTACCCTAAAAGGTGTAGGAAGTCAACATTTGCGGCTGCTTATTGCCTGCTTTGGAAGCGCCAGTCAAGCGTGGGATGCTGCCGATAATGACTATCTAAAAATAAAACCTCAAGGTCAATGGATTATTGAAGTTCTTAAGCAGCGAAAACGAATCGATCCCTGGAAAATTGGAGCTGATCTAAGGGAACAGGGCATTAAAGTGATCATTCCCCTGGACCCTCATTATCCCCCCTCATTACTAGAAATACCGGACCCTCCGCCTATCTTATATTATCGCGGAAGTCTTGACTCCAATTCGGAAGCGTTGGCAATCGTCGGCTCAAGACGGGCAAGCGCCTACGGAAAATCTGCTGCGCGTATGCTGGCTCATGAAGCGTCAGCCCAAGGGATTACTGTCGTCAGCGGACTAGCTCGCGGTATTGATACGGCTGCTCATCATGGAGCTCTCGAAGGTAATGGGATAACCTGGGCGTTTTTGGGATGTGGCTTAGACCAAATCTATCCTCGGGAAAATAATCTTTTAGCTGAAAATATCCTGGTTAAAGGTGCACTAATCAGCGAATTCCCTCCTGGGACACCGCCGCTGGCAGCTAATTTTCCTGCGCGGAATCGGTTGATCAGCGGAGCTTCGTGCGGGGTCGTGGTGGTGGAAGCAGCCGAACGGAGCGGTGCAATGATTACAGTTGATTTCGCCTTAGAACAAGGGCGCGACGTTTTTGCTGTCCCCGGCCCTATCTTCAGTCCCTTAAGTCGCGGCCCTCATAATCTTTTGCGGCAAGGAGCAAAAATCGCCGCAGGATTCGAAGATATCTGGAATGAATGTTCCTTTTCCGGGAAACCTCAAGAGAGTTCATTTAACCATCGCCAGATGGACCTTAACATAATTCCTGAGAATGATGAGCAAAGAGCTGTTCTAGAGCAACTCAGTGATATTCCTCTTCATATTGACCAGCTTGCTTTACAATCTACCTTGCCGGCTGCTTCACTTTCTTTAGCCTTATTGGAATTGCAATTACAGGGGAAAGTCAAACAATTACCCGGACAAAATTATGTATTAGATCATGAACGCTAGACATACGGTTAAAAAGGCGTTAAGATAGGCATTAGTTTTACCAATGTTTAAAATTAATTCTTCAATATCTGAAGTGTCGGTTCTTTAGTTAGAAATTTCTGTATTAATAGTTATTTAATAAATTCGCAAATAGAAATGAATTAAGTCTTATATCGTTGGAAGACAAAATCTAAAAGGGTCTTAAGTTTATTTTGAGGTGAAGTTATGTCGAAAACACTCGTAATAGTAGAATCTCCAGCCAAAGCTAAATCAATCAGCAAATTTTTAGGAAATCGTTATACCGTAAAAGCCTCCATGGGGCATTTGCGGGATCTGCCTAAAAGTCAGTTAGGAGTCGATTTAGAGAATGACTTTGAGCCAAAATATATTGCAATTCGCGGCCGCGGGGATTTGATCAAGGATTTGCGCTCGGCTGCTAAAGGAGCCGATAAAATCTTCCTGGCCTCTGACCCGGATCGTGAAGGGGAAGCCATTGCCTGGCATCTTTCCTATCTTTTAGGGCTTAAACAAGGGGACAAAAATCGTATCGAATTTCATGAAATTACCAAATCGGCAATTCAAGCTGCAATTAAACAGCCTCGTGAACTTGATATGGACCGGGTGGATGCCCAACAGGCTCGCCGGGTTTTAGACAGATTAGTCGGTTACCAGTTAAGCCCGCTGCTCTGGCGAAAAATCAAGAAGGGTTTGAGTGCTGGCCGGGTTCAATCTGTGGCAGTGCGTCTCGTTGATGATCGTGAAGAACAAATTCGCTCGTTTGTATCTGAAGAATACTGGAGTTTAACCGCAAATCTCGAGTCTAAGGGCGGTAAGTTCACAGCAAAATTATTAAAAAATGATGATAAAAAGATATCCATTTCCTCCAAATCAGAAATGGAAGTCATATTAAATGATCTCCAAGGCAAAGAATTTAACGTAACAGACGTTCGTGCCAAAGAAAAGAAAAAGCAGCCTGCCCCTCCGTTTACAACGAGCAGCTTACAGCAAGAAGCCCATAGGAAATTGAGCTTTTCACCGAAACGTACCATGATGTTAGCCCAGCAGCTTTATGAGGGCCTTGACTTAGGGGAAGAAGGTACCGTCGGTCTTATTACTTACATGCGTACTGACTCTGTTAAAGTGGCCGAAGTTGCTCAAGCAGAAGCGAAAGAGTGGATTATATCTCACTACGGAAATGACTATTATCCCCCGGAACCTCGCCAGTTTGCCAATAAGGGCCGATCACAAGAGGCCCATGAGGCCATTCGGCCCACAGTTCCGTTACGGACTCCGGACTCATTGAAGGGGATTTTAACACGCGATCAATTACGCTTGTATCGTTTAATATGGGAACGGTTTATTGCCAGTCAAATGAGTTCAGCAGTTACGGATACTTTAACGGTTGACATCGTTGCCGGATCTGCCCTTTTTCGTGCTAACACTTCGACAATACGTTTTGCTGGCTTTTTAGCGGTGTACGAAGAGGGCAAAGACGAGGGGGACGTTCAGGATGATGAGCAAAATTCCCTGACCTTTGACCTTTCTGTTGGCGAACCTCTTAAACTTATTCAACTATCGGAGAAACAACATTTCACAGAACCTCCGCCGCGTTATACCGAGGCTTCCTTGGTGCGAAAATTAGAAGAAGAAGGTATCGGGAGGCCGAGCACCTACGCGCCAACCATTGAGACCATCCAGACAAGGGGTTACGTCGTCAAAGAAGAAAAACAATTAATTCCGACAGAGTTAGGAGATATTGTTATAGCCCTACTTAAAGAACATTTCCCCGATATCGTCAACCTGGAGTTCACGGCGAATTTGGAGGGAAAACTCGATCTTGTGGAAGAAGGCAGGGTTCCCTGGAAGTCTGTTATAAACGAATATTATCAGCCGTTTTCCGAAGCTTTGGCCCTGGCTGAAGAACGAATCGGTAAAGTTAAAATAGAGGATCAGGTCTCCGAAGAACTTTGTGAGAGCTGCGGGCGGAATATGGTTGTCAAAATGGGGAGATACGGAAAATTTTTGGCTTGCCCGGGATTTCCGGACTGCCGAAACACAAAGCCGCTTTTGGAACAAGTGGGGGCCAATTGCCCTAAGTGCGGCAAACCGCTGGTCCTTCGCCGTTCGAAGAAGGGACGTAAATTTTATGGCTGCAGTGCTTATCCGGAGTGTGATTTTGTTTCTTGGGAAATGCCGGCCCCTGAACCTTGCCCCGAATGCCAGCAGATGATGGTCATAAAGTCGTCTAAGCGGCAGAAAAAACATGTTTGTACCAACCCAGAGTGTCGATTTACCAAGGTGATTGAAGAAGAGTAAGGCATCCGTAGGATAGGAGAGTTTAAAATCATGCATAAAATTACCGTCATCGGTGCGGGACTGGCAGGCTCTGAAGCTGCCTGGCAGTTGGCCAAACGGGGTGTGAATGTTGATTTATATGAAATGAGGCCCTCGAAATTCTCCCCGGCTCACCATAGCGAAGGGTTTGCTGAATTGGTCTGCAGTAATTCCTTGCGTGCAGCAGGCTTAGAGAATGCTGTGGGTTTATTAAAAGAAGAAATGCGGCGGTTGGATTCATTAATCATGAAGGCCGCTGATCAAACCATGGTGCCGGCCGGAGGCGCCTTAGCCGTTGACCGTGACTTGTTTTCCCAAGAGATTACCCAGCGATTAACAGACCATCCCAATGTTACTGTTCATAGGGAAGAAGTACACTCCTTACCCGAGGATACAACGGTCATTGTGGCAAGTGGTCCGCTTACCGCGGAGGATTTAGCCAAGGATATTTTACGTTTTACCGGAGAAAAGGCTCTCTCCTTTTATGATGCCGCAGCACCTATTGTTACGTATGAGTCTATCGATTTGAGCAAGGCTTTTTGGGCCTCAAGATACGATAAAGGTGAAGCGGACTATCTAAACTGTCCTATGTCTCAGGAAGAATATGAAGTCTTTTATCAAGAACTGATCAAGGCCGAAATGGCTGAAGTTAAAGGCTTTGAGGAAGGCGATGTCTTTGAAGGCTGTCTGCCCATCGAAGTGATGGCTAAGCGTGGTATCCAGACGTTAACCTTTGGTCCGCTCAAGCCCGTCGGTCTTCAAGATTCTCGAACCGGGAAAAAGCCCTTTGCAGTCGTTCAGCTTCGTAAAGAGAATCAGACAGGAACGCTGCTGAATCTGGTAGGATTTCAAACCCATTTAAAATGGGGTGAGCAAAAAAGGGTGTTTTCTTTAATACCGGGTTTGGAACGAGCTGAGTTTGCGCGATTTGGCGTAATGCACCGCAACACGTTTTTGAATGCCCCCAAAGTGCTTAAGGCAGACTTTAGCCTCAAGGGCAGAGAGTCGCTTTTTTTTGCCGGGCAAATTACCGGCGTAGAAGGGTATGTGGAGTCTGCGGCGAGTGGTCTCCTGGCAGGCCTAAATGCCTGGCGCCGCCTCCATCAGATGGAGACTTTGGTTTTCCCCCCGGAAACAGCTTTGGGGGGGTTAGCGCGGCATTTAGAGGGGTCACCCAGTCAGAGCTTCCAGCCAATGAATGTTAACTTTGGTTTATTGCCGCCGCTGACGGAGAGAATACGAAATAAACGTGAAAAGAACAGCAGAATTTCTCAGCGGGCACTGGAGGCTTTAAGCATATTTTGCTCTCGTGAAAATTTAGAGGAGGTAAGCAGGTGTTAGCCGATGAGGCCTTAAGTCTGTTTGCGGGTTATCAATATTCTCTTAATCGCTCAGAACATACGGTCATAGCTTATCAAAACGACCTGGGGCAATTTTTTCGTTTTGCGGCTCAGGAGGTTGGGCAAGAACCAGAAAGCCTTACTGTCCAGCAAATCGATGTTTATATTGTCCGCAGTTTTTTAGGAATACTGACAGATCAGGGATTAACACGCAAAAGTATGGCTCGTAAACTTGCTGCCCTAAGATCACTCTTTAAGTTTTTATGCCGGGAAGGGATTCTGTCAGTGAATCCAGTACAACGAATTGCCAGCCCCAAAATAGGAAAAAAACTCCCGCATTTTCTCTATCTCGATCAAGTTGAAGGATTGCTGCGGGCTTCTGACTGTTCAAAGCTTCTGGGCGCACGGGATCAAGTCATTATGGAACTACTTTATGGTTCCGGACTTCGAGTCAGTGAGCTTGTCGGTTTAAATAGAGATAGTCTTGATTTGGAGGGCGGTCTGATCCGAGTTTTAGGAAAAGGAAATAAAGAAAGAGTAGTGCCGATCACAAATTATGCGCGGCGAGCCATTGAAAACTATCTGAAGATGCGCAGCGATGAAAATGGTGCCTTATTGTTAAATTATCAGGGAACTCGTTTAACGGATCGTTCTGTCCGCCGTATTTTGGATAAACTAGTGAACAGAGTCTCCTTGGAACAACATGTCCACCCGCATATGCTCCGCCACTCCTTTGCCACCCATCTTTTAGATGGAGGAGCAGATTTGAGAAGTGTGCAGGAATTGCTGGGGCATCAGAAATTATCCTCAACTCAGATTTATACTCATTTGACTCGGGAACGCTTAAAAGACGTTTATGGCAAGGCTCATCCTCGAGCAAAAACGGTTATTGACCCATTAAAATAATAAATTTTCACAAAAAGTTGCAAATTGTCTACAATTGACTTGACATGGAGAAAATGCCCTAGTAAACTGCATAAAGGAGGATTAATCATGTTTCATGCAACAACAATTGTCGCAGTAAAGAGAGGGGAACAAGTTGCCATTGCCGGAGATGGGCAAGTGACTTTTGGACAGGCCACTGTGATGAAACATAAGGCCCGGAAAGTTCGCCGCTTATTTCACGGTAAGGTAATTACCGGCTTCGCTGGATCTGTAGCGGACGCCTTTACACTTTTTGATAAATTCGAACAAAAACTCGAAGAATATCATGGCAATCTGCAGCGCGCAGCTGTTGAGCTGGCCAAGGAATGGCGCACCGATAAAATGCTCAGGAATCTCGAGGCTTTGCTTCTTGTGGCTGATAGCCAAAATCTCTTAATTGTCTCGGGATCCGGTGAAGTGATTGAGCCCGACGATGGTATTGCCGCCATCGGTTCGGGAGGAAACTATGCTTTAGCTGCTGCCCGTGCCTTAGTTAATCATACAAATCTGTCACCGACGGAAATTGTCAAAGAAGCAATGCTTGTAGCTGCCGGGATTTGTGTTTATACCAATGAACAAATTCATGTAGAAGAGTTATAGGGGGTGACACTGATATTATGGAAAGCTTAACTCCTCGAGAAATTGTCCGTGAATTGGATTCATATATTGTAGGACAAGATGCAGGTAAACGGGCTGTTGCCATTGCTTTGCGCAACCGCTATCGACGTTCTTTGCTGCCGGAAAAATTGCAGGATGATATCATCCCTAAAAACATTCTGATGATTGGTCCTACAGGTGTAGGTAAAACTGAAATTGCCAGGCGCTTGGCCAAGC
>JGI2924J29684_1076944_pt1 | contig 12369 bp, 10 predicted proteins | sample BenlonsequencITS_FD_29684 | JGI IMG/M metagenome (IMG submission 29684)
ACTATTGCCCTCTTAGTCATCCTAGGTTCTCTCGATTCTTACTCCGCGAAGAGGACTCGTTACTTGAGCGTGATCACGCTCGCTCAAAACGCCTCACTAGAAAATGTTCTCTTCAAATGCTATCGGCCGATAACAAGCTGTGTACGGCAGAAGAGCAACCCTCAGTTTCAACATCTTACTTGACGGTTGAGTACGAGAGTGATGGATGAGAAGGGACCGGCTCAGGCCGCCACAAGCCGACCGACGGTCACCTGTAAGGACGTTTCCCACGAGTACGGGGGGCGAAGCGGTACGAGTAGCTTCGGCGTTCTTCCGTGGCGCTCGAGGGGCGATCAGAGAACGGTGGTGGCGCTCCGTGACGTTTCGCTTGAGGTCCAGTCAGGCGACGTCATCAGCCTGGCCGGTCCGAGCGGCAGCGGCAAATCCACGCTGTTGCACGCGATGGCCGGATTGATCGTGCCGACTCAGGGGACGATCGAACTGAATGAAACCTCGCTTACGGACCGCTCGAGACGCGAACGAGCACGGATCCGACGCGACCACGTCGGATTCGTCTTTCAGCGCTTTCATCTCCTTCCCTCCCTGTCCGCTAGGGCGAACGTTGCGGTCCCGCTCGTACAGTTCGGTCTCTCGAAACGCGAGCGCCGGAAACGGGCGTCCGAACTCCTCGAGCGGGTCGGATTAGGCGATCGTGAGACACATCAGCCAGGGAAACTCAGCGGCGGAGAGCAACAGCGCGTCGCGATCGCGCGGGCGCTCGCGACCGATCCGGCTGTCGTGCTCGCCGACGAACCGACCGGTGAGCTGGATACGGAGACGGGCTGTCGCGTGCTCGAGGTGCTGACGGATGTGGCCGGAGGCCGAACGGTGGTACTAGCGTCGCACGACGAACACGCCCTAGCGGTCACCGATCGCGTCGTCGAACTCCGCGACGGACGGGTGGTCGACGATGGGCAGTGACGCCGACGAAATTACGGACCAACCATCGTCGCGGAACGCGCTCGCTCGCTGGATAGCTATTGCCAGGTTCGCCGTCGGGCGACTAGTGTGGCGGGCGTGGCGCGCGACGCCTCGACAGGTTCTTGCAACGATCGGTGTCGTCGCGCTTGCGATCACTCTGCTAATTGTCGTCACCGGAATCTCGCTCGAGCTCGCCGACCAACAGGATGTCGAGACCGACGAAGCTGACTACCGTATCGTCCCGGAAGAGGGATCGTCGCTATCGGCGGTCGTCGACGTCGAAGGGCCCCGACTCGGCGACGTCCACGAGCGGACGAACGAACTCGAATCACACGAGGACGTCGAACACGCGATGCCCGTCCTCGTCGATGTCGTCAGGGTTCGAGCGCCCGCCAGCGACGAACCGGTTTACGTCCTCGCAATCGGCGTGGTTCCAGGCAACGGTGGGCCTCCGATCGCCGGGATCCGTTCCCGTTCGTTCGTCGGATCCGTCGCCATCCTCGAACGAGAGTGGGACTGGTAAGAGAGTTAGGTCGACTGGAGCGAGTACAACTGGGCGTACTTTCCGGATCGCTGGATGAGTTCGGTATGGGATCCCACCTCCACGATCTCGCCGTCTTTCATCGTGTAAATTTGATCCGCGTTTGTCACCGTCGATAACCGATGGGCGATCACGAGCATCGTATAATCCCGATCCATCGCTTCGATTCCGTGGTGGACTTCCTTTTCGAGCGACGTGTCTAAATCGCTCGTCGCTTCGTCGAGTATCAACAGATCAGAATCTTTCAATAGTGCTCGCGCAATCGCGACGCGCTGGCGTTGGCCACCCGAGAGCTTCACCCCTTGATCGCCGAGAATTGTATCATATCCATCCGGAAGTGTATCCAGAAACTCCGAAACCTTGGCGATTTCGGCGACCGTTTCGATTTCCTCCTGCGTGGCCTCACGATCACCAATTGTGATGTTTTGTCGGAGAGTTGTGTTAAACAGATGCGGATCCTGTCTCACGATGGATACTCGAGAGCGCCACTCGCGGATATTGAACTCGTCGATGGGTATCCCGTTTGCGGTTATTTTACCGCGATCGGGTTCGTACATCCGAGCGAAGAGCGAGGCGATCGTCGACTTCCCCGCTCCCGAGGGGCCGACGAACGCGGCGAAGTTACCGTGACCGATCTCGAACGAGATGCCCCGGAGCACGGTTTCCTTGGATGAGTCGTAACTGAACTCTACGTCGTCAAATGCGAACCGTTCTACGGACTCCGGAACCGCTCTCGTCCCTTCGACCTGCTCTCGGTTTTGTTGCAGTTCTTCGATGAACTCCTGTGTTCTGACGAGGTGTGGAAGTTCCCCCTCGATCCGATAGATATGCGTATTTAACTCGCTCAGCTTGGGGCCGAGTTTGAACATCGCAAACAGGAACACGCCCAGTTCGCCCACGGACATCGCAGAGAAGGTCAGCGCGAAGTAAATGAGAACGAAAACAGTGATCGCGGTCATGAGCTGATAAAAGTTAGTGATAGCGGACACGTTTCGAAGTAGTTGAATTCGCGACCGCTCGAACTGATCGACTGACGTACCAAACCCGGATCGAAGCTCGTCGACCATACCGAACAGTTTTACGTCTTTGATGCCCTGGGTCCCCGCCTGAGCGTTCGATTGAATTCTCTCCTTGGCGTCAGCGACTTTATCGCCGATGGAATACCCGACGTCGAGGATGTTTCTGTATGCGAACGTCACGAAGCCGAGAAACCCAACCGTTATAAGGGTCAAAACGGGAGCGATATAGAATGCGATCACGAGGTACATGAGCGACAGGAGCCCTTGCTCGATGCTGTCGATAGCGTACCTGATTACCATCCCGGCGTACTCCGCCTGGGTGACGATTGCGTTGAGGATGTCATCGGATCCCTCGTCGTCGAAATACGCCACGCGGGCATCGAGTGCGTTCGTGAACGCCTCCTCTTGTAAATATCTGACGTACTGCGTCTCGATGGCCGCCTGAAACCAGCCAACCAGAAACGAGAGGGTGTATCGTACCGTCATCACGAATGCGACGCCTGTTACGAGGTATCCGAGCGTGAACGGAATTCCCAACGTATCGTAGACGGTGAGAAATAGTTGTAAGAGGCTACTCGTTCCCTCCGCAGACGTCTCAGATTGTGATGTCTGTATGATGGGATCGATGAACGCCAATCCAATTCCTTCGAGCACCGCAGTGGTGACTGCCAATAGAACGAGTCCAGTTGCAAACCACGGCCGAAATAGCGCAACGCGGTAGAGGGCCCGAACCTTCTCACGAAACGAGAGGTCCACTTCGATATCGTTGGCGTCGGACATGATAACAGAGGCCTCGAGCGGAGGGATAAATGTGGGTCATAAACACGATGGGAAATCATTTCTTGGACAGTGACGCCGGTCTGATGGTGTCTTTGGAATCATTTGTTACCCAGGCTGGTTGTGACTCGAGGGTGCCTGACTAACTCGAGGGCTATTACACCTTACTAAGCTCTTATGTGAGCGGGAACCATCGTGTTCAGATAAGCTGATTCCACGCAAAGGCGAACGATCTGAGCCACTCATCAGCCGTTTCCGCGTCAGCGTTGCTAAAGCAATTTGAAAACGAAGATGTTCGTCGTTTTACCTCCCAAAAGATACGTTCGACGCTGTTCCGATTTCCGTGGCGTTCGTATCTGAAATCGAGGTCGTGTCGTTGGCACGCGTAGTTCAGTGCTTTGTCGCCGTCAACGAGAAACACGACGTCGACGACGCCGTGTTTCTCACGCAACTCTGAGAAAAACGAACTAGCGATCACTTTGGTTCTCGTCGGTTCAAGATCTGTATGAAGTAACTCGTTCGATTCGGGATCGACCGCTGCGTACAGCCAGTACTGCTCGCCGTTGAGTCGGATCACGGTTTCATCGACCGCGACGTGATCCGGGTTCTGACCAGATTTTGGCTGTAGATTGGCTTTGTGGACCCAGTTATGAACAGTCGATCGAGCTCGTTCAACACCGAAAATATCGAGAACTCTAACAGTATTCGAAAGCGAGAGGCCAGCAAGATGGAGCTGAATACTGAGCTTCATCAACAGCCGCAGTGTTGCCTCTCGCTCCACAAAATCCAAGTCGAGCTGGCCGATACTAGGACTGAGGCGTGCGTTTTCTGGCATAGAACACTTTGAAAACGTCACGCCTCACTCCTTCAACCTTATCTGAACACCACCATAGCCTCGGGGACGAACTCCCAATTGATCTTGGTAAGAGCGTAAAGGTCACCTCCGATGGGTTGTACGAGGTCCTCGCCGGCGCCAGCGCCGGCGAGGACCTCGATCAATCACGTCTGCGAAACGGCCGAGGACTCGCCCACGCCAATACTGTCCGTGGACACTTCACCGATCAGTTCGATCTTGACACTGTTGAGACGGTTGGAAACACGCCGCTCCAACGAGATGTCCTTGAGACCCTGCCGGATCGACCGGTGGAGGCCGCCGCCGACCTCCACCTCGATCCCTACTATGGTGGCGAGGATAAGACAGAGGCGCTGTACTTCTCGCAGGCGAAACGAGGAACCACTACGTTCCACGCCTACGTCACGCTGTATGCGCGGGTGCGTAACAAGAGATATACGCTGGCGGTTCGCCAACTCGTCGACGGAGAAACGACCAGCGATGTCCTCGGTGAGTTCCTTGAACTCCCCGACCGCGGTTTCTACAACAGCGACTGTCTGGAACTGCTGCACGCGCACAACTACGCATACGCGATGCCAAGTCGTGAAGTGGGGCGACAATCGTGAGTGGCGACACTGTCGCGTCGGCGGCGGATCGCCGCCGACAGCGACCGACCGACGCCAGAGCTCACCATCACCATCGTTCCGAAGGCTATCCAGGCATCGCAGACACAGAATCAGTGCCTACTGGAGGAGATCGTGAGTCTCTCGATGTGATCGACTGAGTATTCAGGGATTTCACAGAACACTCTCACCGACGTTCGGATAGGGATGAAAACCGTCGATTTCTACGGGAATCACGTTCCGAACGGTGACGGTGCCGATACCAGTGGATCTGTGCCCGATGCTTGAATCGTCTTACTAGCGCCCAGAAACTCGTCCCAAATAACGCCACGAGTAGATATACGTACGCAGATAGTTGGAAGTAATCGTATTGGAGACTACGTTTGAAGTATCGGCTGGCGGTTTTCGCGTCGCCGGTGTGAGCGTAGTACCTTCCTATATAATGAAACGCGTACGCCCGTTCTGAATCGGTAGCGGCGTACGTAAACGCCGTGTTGATGTGTTGTTTCGCTGCCTCGACACCGCTACTTCTCAGTGCGGCGAACCCGGCGTCGATACGTCGCTTCATTCGATAAATCGTATCCAGATCCTCCCCATGCTTTTCTAAAAATATATTTTCGCTCACGGGTATCAACCGATCGTTCCTCCCACCATCGTAATTGGTGAGTTGGTTTTCGCTATCCGTATATTTGTTGAGCAGAATTTCATCGACGACGTACAGATCTGCTGTCTCGGTGATTCGGTATGCGAGATCGGCGTCCTCCGATAGAGCCAGTCGTTCGTCGAACCCGCCAACCGTCTCGAGAACGGACGATCGAATCATGGACCCGCTCATAGTGGGAATTGCCAGAAATCTCGAGAGGTCGTCGTTCGTTATCACTCCCGATGCGACGTCCCAAATTTTGATCGTCTTTCCCTCCGTATTTTGTTCCTCGTAGTGTGAAAATACGCCAGCACAACTCGGTTGTGTGCGTGTGAGCGTCTCGTAGAGCGTTTCCACGGCCGATGGACGCAACTCATCGTCGGAATCGACGAACAAAATCACGTCGCCGGTCGCACAATCGATGCCGGTGTTTCGGGCCGCGGAAACCCCCTTATTTTCCGCGTGGCGGACGTACTTGAGTCGTTCACTATCCAATTTGGCAATGACTTTTTCCGTGTCGTCAGTAGAAGCATCGTCGACGACAATTATTTCATCGACCCTCTTCGATTGTCGCATCAAACTCCGTACTGTCCGTTCTATTACGGCTTCGCGGTTGTATGTTGGAACGACAGCGCTCACAGCCATGTAATCCTACGGCCACGTCTCCTACATTAAAACTACAGGTGAAATGGAGCGGTGAGTCGCCGATGGTCGCTGTTTGCAGTCAATACTAAAGTCCTCACGCTTGCCCCTACGGATCCATCGATGTCTTCACAACCCCGCGTTTCGCTGTTCGTTCCGACGTTGCAAGGTGGCGGTGCCGAACTAGTGATGGTTACCCTCGCTAGCGCACTATCCGCGAGGGGATATGACGTTTACCTGGTCGTTTCGAGGGCGGAGGGCGACCTAGCATCCGAGATCCCCGACGGAGTGACCGTGATCGATTTCGAAAGCCCGTATCTTGTGGCAAGCTTACCAAAACTCGCTCGACACCTTCGAAAGATCGATCCCGACGGCCTCATCGCATCGATGAACGGCGCCAACCTGGTAGCAATCTGGGCGAAGATCCTGTCCAATACGTCTCCGACAACCGTGGTACGAGTCGAGAATATGACTACCTATATGGCACGAGACTACGACAAACGAAGACATCGGCTGATCCCGTACCTGATGATGGTATTTTATCGCTTTTCCGACGAAATTGTCGCAGTCTCCGAGGGTGTTGCGCAAGACACTGCAAAAATCATCGGAACCGATCCGGACGATATTCGCGTCGTCTACAATCCTGTCGTTACCGATAACCTCGTTCAGAAGGCGGGCCAACCTGTTGACCATCCCTGGCTCTCGAACGGGTCGGTTCCCGTGATCCTTGGGGCGGGACGGATGGTTCCCCAGAAAGACTTTTGCACGCTGATTCGGGCGTTTCGGCGAGTCCTTCGCGATCGCAACGCTCGATTGATTATCCTCGGTAAAGGAGAGCAACGGGAAGCACTTCTCGAGCTCGCGGACGAACTGGGAATCTCCGATCGGGTATCGTTGCCAGGATTCGTCCCCAATCAGTACGCGTACATGGCACAAGCGGACGTATTCGTTCTCTCCTCCGTCCACGAGGGGTTCGGAAACGTTCTCGCGGAGGCGATGGCGTGTGGAACGCCTGTCGTGTCGACCGAGTGTAAGAGCGGACCGGCGGAGATACTCGACGGTGGAGAATACGGTCCACTCGTCCCCGTTGGTGACTCCGAGGAGCTAGCCGAAGCGATTCTAACAGTATTGGATGATCCGATCAAGACACACGTGTTACGGGAACGGGCTCAGGATTTCTCGGATCGCACCATCGTCGACGAACTTGAGTCGCTAATACATGGACAAACTAACAGGGACGGTACGATCCAACCGAGAATACCTCTCCTCTGAAACGACAATGCATCATGTGCCTCAACCGTCTCAAATGGGCACCCTCTGGGACACCTCTTCTGTTGTAAGCGATTAATAACTATGCCGGTTACCTCGACAGCCATGCTATGGGGCTTCCGTTGCTTGTCGCTTTCTCAATCCTTCTTTTCTGTTCGATACTACCTCATTCGATACTTGTCTCGAGTACAATCGGATCGATCGTCGTCATCCTGGGCTACGTAATCTTCGGTGTCTTCACCGCCCTCCATTGGCATAATAGACGGGGAATTCTCCGCTCCTTGATAGAAGGGATACGAGCGGTACCCCTAACTTGTCTGGTGTGTCTCTTCGTTGTCACCGCATTATATACGTTCCACGTCGCGCTTGGCAACTATAGTACGATCACGAACGCTATTTCAGGCCTGATAATTCCGCTACTAGTCCTGTTCAGCTTCGTGTATATTCCACGGGTTATCTCACCGGAATCATTCCTGCGAGTTCTAGCGGGTATCGCGGTAGTGCTCGTCAGTCTCGGCGGAATTATCCACGTCGCGGTTACTATTCGTGTCGCGCCGGAGACGCTACTCTGGCCTTATCAGATGAATGTTCCCATCATCGGGTCCGAAATCTACCCGTTGATGTCGCTCACGAACAACCCCAATACGTTAGCTCAGATCCTATTTGCGGGAACGATCGCCTCGTTCGTGCTGTCTGTTCGAACCGATCGAAGAGCATACGGTGTATTTACGGGGATATGCGCAGTTGGATTGCTCGCTACAGGTAGTCGTGCTAGCGTGCTTTCGGCCGTCGTCGCTCTCGCCATCTACATCGTCTACACGCGAGGTGGACAAACCTATCTCCGGGCTACGCTCGGTCTATTAGCGATCACTATCGTCTCCGTACTCATACTTCTCCCGTCGCTTAACCAGTTCGGGATTCACGTTACGTTCACCGGCCGGGTCCAGCTCTGGACGGCGACTATGCACGCAATTGCGGAGCGACCTATCGTTGGTTATGGGTTGGGTGACGCGAGTGAGATGATCAACACCTTCGTGGACGATCCGGCACTGCAGGAATTTGGTCCCCACAACTCGTATCTCAGGATGACCCTCCATCTCGGGATATTCGGAGGGTTATCGTATCTCGTTCTAACGGGGTGGGTGTTTCTAAGACACGTCACCGCTAAACGGATCGACGTCCCTTTCGTGGCAATTGGTGCTGGATTCGCTATCAACCAGCTATTTGAAGACAATATGATGTTTGAACCGACCATCGTTTCAATCGTTATGACGGTCGTCTTCGGTTATCTCGTAGCGGACCATCTTCATCTGCGACGAACCTATCGACAGGAACATCGAAATCGACGACCGATAATGCGATGTGATGATAGTGATACCGGACTTAATACGAACGGTTCGATGTCGAGTCGCTCTTCGTCGCGTACGTTAGTTCGCCCGGACCCTACGTCCGCTAGGTATGTGGCGAAACCGAAACCGAAACGACGAACCAACCGGCGGTCTCGACGACGTTACGGACGACGAGTGAGACGAGAGCGGTAAACAGGATCAAGATTGCTTCGTCTCTCAGTTCGGAGACTGGCCGTCGTTAGCCTCACTAGGTTGTTCGACGCGTTCCGACAGTTCTCTATCGTCCGTCTCATCGGTATGCCGTTCGGGCGTGTACTCGTAGTATGTTTCCCCAATAAGTACGTAAAACGACTGGCGTTCGGGATCTGCGAGTACCCGGCGATTGCTATCTATCGCTACATCCACGAGATCTTCCAGCGATGCTATATGAACCGCTGTTCCGTCCAGTTGGTTATCCGGCACACTTCCTTGCGATATCCACTCTTCGAAAGTCTTCCAGTCGTACTCGAAATCACTCTGAGACGCCTTGCTTTCGGATGGTGCGAGTGACCCGTGGTACCGAGCGATAACCAGCCCTACAAGCGCCACGAAACTGGCGACTGTAAACGCGATCGAACCGAATAACTGAGCCGTATTCACCGCCCCGGGAGTAACGAGCGTGGCGAGACCTGTCGGCCCACCGTCTTCGACCGTGTAGATATCATCGGTGAGCGTGATTGTCATGTTATTTTGATCAGATTCGAGAGTAGAATCGTCAGTATTCGGGTCGGTGACATCGGTTCGGGCTATCACGGTTAACTCAGGCTGTCCGGGGACCCACCCGTGGTCCTCGTTATATGACTCCAAGCGGTCTCGTTCTTGGGCAACATCGACGGTGAACTCGACGCGATCCGTCTCGCCGGAGCTTACGGTTTCAGTCGTCTCCTCGAGCTGATACAGTGAACGCCAGTATTCATCTTGGTCGCTTGCCGCGTCATCGATCGGGATCCACCGAACGAGGAGCCAAATATCTGTCTCAATCGTCACTTCATCCACGCTATTCGTTTTATAGGTGGCCGCGAACTCCCCCTCGAGCTCGGGAGTTATCGACGTAAAGTAGGTTGTCTCGTTACTCAACTCCGTTCCGTTGGAGTATATAGGATTTTCCTCCTGAACAGTTGCGCCGTGTTGGAACTCGGTTGAACCGTCTACGGATTGGGCAGCAGCCGAATACGTAATATACGTGGCCCAGCTCCCGAGTAAAATGAACAAAACGAGAAGTGCAACAACGAGAGGGAACCAATTATCAATAAGCCGATAGACAGAACCACCATAACGTCTCTGACTCATCTCTTACCCTTGGGTATGAACTGATACTTTGTTATCCACACCTTAGCAATCAATTCACAACCGAGTAGATCCTGGGCGTGAGAAGAGAGCGGTAAATAGCTAATTATGTATCAGTATCATCGGTCTTGCCCCAATCGATCGAGCACATCCCAGTATGTAATCAGTTCTTTTCCCTCGAGAAATACGCACGAACCGTAGTTACGTACGTGGAAATAAGATGCTAATCAGAAGGATTATTTCTCTCAGTTTCAGAATCCATCCGCATGAATCGTCGCGTATTTTTCCAGTCAGTCTGTACTGTCTGTTCTATCGCATGCGTTGGGTGTGGAGATCAGCCTCGGTTCCAAGAGAAGCCGGCCGAGGGTGACTCGAACGACGAGTTTGGATCGAACGAAGTCGACGAGGGTGTCTCGGATACGAACTGGCAACTCACCTTCAACGACGAGTTCGATCAGCGCGAACTCGATACATCCGTCTGGAACGTCGGCTACGGTTGGGGGCGCACACATCCCGGACTCGGAAGCTGGGAGTACGTCCGCGACGACGACGTCTGGGTCGACGGCCGGATCGACCGCCTCGTGCTCCAGGCCGATTACGACGAGGCCGACGGTCCGTACGAGCACGAGTATCTGCCGTATCACTGGTACGCTGGTGGCGTGAACACGAAAAGCACGTTCTCCCAGAGGCAGGGCTACTTCGAGGCCAGGATCCGACTCCCCGAAATCGTCGAAGGGATTCTCCCGGCGTTCTGGTGTATGCCGGACGACGGCGAGTTTCCCCCAGAAATCGATATCGTGGAACACTTCACCGAACCTTACCGGACGAAGGCAGCAATTCACTGGGGGGAACGGGACCTGACCGACACCGTTGACTACGAGAGTGAGCTCAACTCTGCGTCCGGACCGTACGACCACGACGACGACCCTCGAGAGAATTTTGTCGTCTACGGCGCTCACTGGCAGGAGGATCGGACTGACTTCTACGTCGACAACGACCATTTTCTGACGGTGACCGACGGGCACAGCGTTGATCCGAACCGTCGGGAGCTGAATTACGGTGCTCCCTTCTACCTGATGCTCTCGACACAGCTCAGCGATGAGTGGGGTGATCCCGCCCAACATGACGACTACCCCTACACATGGGAGATCGACTGGGTCCGAGTCTGGGAGGAAGGTGACTCGGCCTAGGGAAGAAACATAATTAGATACGCCAGATCGAGGAGGATGGCGGCGCGACGGCGAGGTGGCGGCGACTCCACGATGGAAACCGTCACGATAAGCTGACACCACTTTTCGATGGCGTTGGCGCCGCTGAAGAGCCAGCCACACGCTCGAGTCGTCTCGTCGTGAATCCGCTCAGAGTTCTGCTGCAGTACTAAGGATGGATTAACGACCAGTGGGTTTTCCGCAGTATTCAAAATTTATGAAAGTGGTAATGGCTAATGAACGGCCTTTATACCGATCGTCGGAGCACGTCCGGGAGCGCGAACGTTGACGCTAGATGGAAATGAAAACGACAGTTGCAGTGGTCACGTACGATCGCCCCGACCACGTCGATCGTCTGTTGAGCCACTTACTACGTCAGCGCTCCAATCCCGACGAAGTGATCGTCGTCAACAACGGTGCCAACGACGCGACGAGAGAACTCGTCGAATCGCAGACGAAACGCTTCGATCGAACGTCGATCGCGCTTCATCATCACCCGAGATCGACCGACACGAGCCTTCAAGGAGGACGAAACGACGCGATCAGGATTGCGAACGGGGACGTGATCTGTTTCGTCGACGACGACGTCATCCCACACGAAACGTGGCTGGAGGGGATCGAACGTGGCTACGAGTGGAGCACGTCCGCAGTTGCCGTCGGTGGGCCGGCCCCCACCACGGACGAAGAGCTAACGTTCCAACACCCCGTCGTGCAGTCGCCGACGAATCAAAATCACCTGAACCGGTTCGGAGAGCACAGACAGATCACGTACAAGTGGATCCCGCCGACCCCTGTCGAGACGGACTTCCTCATCGGCGCCAATATGTCGTTCGAGGTGGATGTGCTTGAGGAGGTAGGCGGCTTCGATCCATCCTACCGTGGGCATCCCCAGTTCGAGGAGCTAGACGTGATGGCAAAACTGTGGAAGCGCGGGGAAACGATCGTCTACCACCCCGACGCACTCGTGTACCACCTGAGCGCCTCGCAGGGGGAGAGAGATCGGGTATCGTACTGGTACGGACGGAACAGTTTGCGGTTTCGACGCCAGAATTTCCCTGAAACATACCGACGTTCACTCATGCGCCTGCTCATCAAGCCGGAGTTTGGACCTCCCGTGTGGCGCCAGCTCGGAGGTGCCATCTTGCGTGACAACACCACGTATCAGTGGCGGTTACGAGGG
>JGI2924J29684_1076943_pt1 | contig 12355 bp, 10 predicted proteins | sample BenlonsequencITS_FD_29684 | JGI IMG/M metagenome (IMG submission 29684)
TCCCCTGCTCACCCTTTTCAAACAACGGTGCATCGGCTTGCCACGTCAGATAAACCGGAGTATCTTCCCCCACCCTTCCTGTGTACGCCAGCAAGATGTATGCGGGCTTTCCGGAGATTTGCACTACCTTTTTTCTTGCGTGACAAGGCCTTCTGTTTGCGCCGTAAATTCCGGCTGGCGTTGATAAGGTAACGTGGGTTAGCAACTTTATCGCCATCCGATTTTATGGCGTAGTGGGATAACCCCATATCCAGACCGGTGATTGTGCTTACCAATGTTGGCTTCGCTGGCGCTTCGATTCCATCATCACAGAGTAGCGCTGCGTAATATTTCCCCGTTGCGCTGCGAGTTATTGTGATGCTTTTTAACGTGCCAGTAATTTCACGATGCAATTGTGCTTCAATCGCCGGGATGTTTCATTAATTTTCTTCCACCCAAGTTGCGGAAGACCCACTTTCGCACCGTTGGTAACAATAACCCGGCAAACGCTGTACAGGCATATTTCACCAGTGGGAGAACTACGACCCGATGGAATAAAATTACTTAATCGACTCTGATTTATCATTGTGATACGTGTGCGCAGTTTTCTACTGAAAATGACAACCGAAATACCCACCAACATTCAAGAGATGAATGTTGGTGGGTCAGCGCAGTACTTACTCTGTCATCAAACGATAAAACGGTTCCTCACGTAAAGCCTGTCTCTGCATTTCACCACCATCACGCCCACTTCGTAGTTCATTACGATAACTGAGATATTTCCAATTTTCAGGATGAACGTCTGACTCAGGACACTGTCCTGAAATAACCCCATTTTCGGATAGTCTGGATTCCAGACACTCTATAAATTGCCGTGTCTTGTGGAGAAACGACGCACTGTACTGCGAATTTTCCTGGTCTGGTTTTATATACAACGTGAACTGAGCGCCCAGGCTAACACGGGCTTGTTGAACGACCTTCTCCATATCGGTCACTTTCCACTTATCTACCGGACTGTCCTCTGAAAACAGCAATCCGGACAGCGCTTGAAATGCTTGTGGCACCATATCCCTGAGCACACTGATGTGGAACTTGTCACCGGCAAATTCGCCCTGAGACTGAGGTGATTCTCGACGAGCATGGATGAAAACATCGTAACCATGGTTATTCAGCTGAAAACCTTGGCTCATAGCAAAGAAACCGCTCTGACGCATCCCTGAATAGTCAGGCGCATCCAGCGCCTCTTTAAAGTGGGATACTGGCATCTTCCGCATTTGGTTGTGCAAGGAGTTGAAATTATTTTTCAGGTGCTTATTTGTAGATGGTATTTCCGCCCCATCATAAGCAGCTACAATATTCAAAGGAGAGATGTTTAGCTTTAGATTAGGCATATTTATGGGCATGGGAAATCTCCTTTGCGATATGGATATATCGCCATATTATTAGATATAAATTCTCAGTTTTTTTTAATAAAACGATTAGTTATCCAGAAAACCTCATTTTTTATCACACGAAAAAAATGATATTTCGGTCCGTTCCGAGCAGAAAGTTAAAGAAGGGTAATGGCAAAAGTTTAGATGCACTACTTTGCGGGCCTAGGGTGACGGAAAAATCTGGGGTTCCGGCGTATAACCCCTTATAGAGCCAGGCCGTTCATACCACTTCTGGGATAGATTCTTAGTATCTATGAGTTGAGTACCCTCATGTTTATTATTCTTTTTATCCTGTTTGTGTCAGCAGTTGCATCATCACTTAATCTCAGCTTACTAAGCTGGCTTGCAAAGTCTTGGGATCCACAATTTACAATGCTTTCGATTTTGAGTTTAGTATTTGGAGGGAAAAGCATCTCTGCCTCCCCCTTAAAATGTGCAACATCTCCGAGTATTCTACCTTTATGTCCTTTTTCTAGGTATATGTTGAGAATAGTGTCATTTATCCATGCCTTATCTGGCGATGTACTCATAAAAGCTTTGTCTATTATTATATTACCTACAGTAGTGTATTCCTTCAGCACATCTGATAATGCGGGCTTATCAAGCTTCAGGCCCCGGTATACGACTCTGTGATCTGTTTCGGGAAGTGAACTTAATCCCTCCACAATATCATTTATATAAACTGACATAGCATTTTTAAATTCCTCATCACTGGGTTCATTTGTGGAAAGATAGTCTCTGGAGAGCAGAGTTTCTTTTGCCTGTATTTCAGGATAATCATCCCCACGTAAATATTTATTAATCACACTGTATCCTTGAGCTGAATAGTACCTCAGAGCTTGAATCTGCTTTGATTCCTCTACAATCGCCCATTTTGATTTTGGTCGAGATGAATTACCTCCAATCATCGGAGGTGGCGGTGGCGGTGGCGGTGGCGGTGGCATCATATTGTTGACAGGAGCTCTTCTATAACCGTCGCCTTCATAGGCCAGCGTACGAGTAGCGCTAAGCTGTGTCAGTACCGGATTTTCGTCATACTCCAGCAGCAGACGGGAAACCAGCGTATCGGCTTCACCCAGTTCGTCAGGAAAGTGGTGGAACATCAGGACTTGGCGGCACAGGCGATGGAGGCGGATCTCAAAGCCGTAGTCATATAGGGAGAAGGAATCCTGGCGGGCGAGCCAGCTGTTCTGAGCAGTGAATGCAGGCGGTACCAGTGGATCTACGCCACGTTCGCCGTAGTCAAACACCAGGGTGAACAGCCACTGTGCTGCGGGTGTGGCGCTAGTCCAGAGGTACAGATCGGCGGCGGGGGTCGCGTTGCCATACTGTACCTTGCTGAGATAGCGCATGGCGCTGCGATCGCGTCCGGCCTCGTTCCCACTGAGGTCCACATTGTCACCGTTCTCCGCCAGGTAGGAGTAATAGATATGCTCGCCGGCAGGGGTCACCGACTCCTCAACCAGCCATTTTGCCGTATGAGAGGCGGCCTGCGGATCGCTGAGGCGTGCTGCGGCGGTTTTCCCCAGCAGGTGCAGGATGCCGTTACTGTCATGCAGCAGCCAGAAATCATCGCCGTTGCTGTTGCCCACCCAGTACTCCAGGCGATAAAAACTGCCCTCCGTGCGGGGCTGATAGCGGGTCACCGTGTAGCTTTGCGGGAACGATACGTCACCGTACGCGAAGCAGGTGACGGGATTGGGGGCATCACCGGTGCTGAGCGTTTGAACCAGCACTTCTCCGTCCGGCCCCAGAAACTCATCGCTGTCGTTATACTGCGGCACGCCATGGCTGGTGCGGCGGGCAATGCTCATTGTCGCGCAGGACCAGCCCACGCCGAAGGGGCCATTGCCGCCACTGCTGCTGTAGTGCAACGCCAGCGCAGGCGCAAAGCCGCATTCGGCGCTGATGGGCAGAGGCAGCGTTATACTGGCCAGGCCGTCAGGGCCTGACTGACTCAGCGCCTTGCCCCCTTTTGGCAGGAAGGGGGTAGTGATCAGCGCTAAAGTGGCAGATGAAAAACCATTTAGTATCAACATACACTATCTCCTGAAACTGGCCGTCTGATGATGGCCAAGTATATTTTCTGCTTACAGCGTCTGCTCTACGGCCTGTTCAAAGGCGCTGCCGCCGTACAGCGCGGTAGAGTGCACCTGAACAATGGCGTCGCTCAGATTCTGCAGAATAGTCTGCTACTCACTACTCTGGTAGCGCGGGAAGCTAAACTGCCGGCTGGCACGCAGAGTACCCGCAATCAACTGTTCCACCTGGGGAACGGTAATCGCTAACTGTCGGGCAGAGGTATTCAGTGCTTCAAATGGCGTATAGTCGGCGGTTTTCAGCCCCAGATTGGTCTGGTAAAAAGAGGTCAGGTCAGTGGTGGTACTGTTGTCCGGCTCGGTCGGCAGTGTCTGCTGCTCTGGTGACAGCCGGCTGGCGAGCTCCATGGCATAGTTACTGTTATCGCCGGTCAGCAAGTTGCTCAGGAACCACGGCCAGTCAGTGCTGCTCTCGCTGATAATATCTTCCAGCGACACATCGGTATTCAGCAGAGATAACTCCACCTGGTCGTGTGGAAAATGATACGGCAGCAGGGTCGGATATCGGGTCTGCGCCAGCGTTTCATCCACCGACTGCTCCGACGGCAGACTGGTGGCAATATTATTCTCCAGAATGTCATTAACCAGCTGCAGGGTCGGTATTTGCTGGTTAATGGCATCATTATCCACCATCAGGGTGGCCAGGTCCGGCCGACGCTCTGCCTGTCCCTGAATACCGCCGACGGCGGAACTGCTCAGGTTCGTGCCATTGTCCGGTGTCTGCTGCATGGCCCCCCGAACTCTGCGGGTCAACTGATTTTCTCGGAACAGGCAGCGGATATACTGCGCCTGGCCCATCGCCAGGTCCTTGGCTTTACCTTCGCGGGAGCACGGCCAGGACATATTGGCGTTAATAAACTGTTTACGGGTCTGACGGACAATATCAAACACGGAATAATAATTATATTTTGCAAAATTCCCTGCCGGGACCCGGATGGCGGTTTCGACCTGTGAAAGTGCCGGACTGGTGGTCTGATTCATATTCATAAATAATGGTGACTCCTGAAAATGAACAGAATGAAATCCTGAAGACTGATAATGTCTGCAGGGGAATTATTTTGTATTGCCAGAAAATAAGTGGCTTATATTGAGTTTATTCATGTGCTATTTTTCCGCCGTGCGGAATCGCGGTTCCCGGTGTGCAAAGATGGCACAACAAATTAACTCAGGAATAAACAGCGTTCAGCGCTCCGGCGTCGGGTCAGGCCGGGAACAACCTGACCGCTGGCATGGTCCCATTTCAGGAATTCATTCGCTGCGCCGTCATAGTCACCGTTATTCAGTTTCTTCAGTAAAGTGGCGTGAGCCAGCGCGTTAATGCCCATGTTTTAGGTAATCCACCAGAGCATCAAACTGATTCTATGTCAGATTGACGGCGACCAGCCGGTTTACTCCATGCTCCGCGGTGAACTACCGCTATGGAGGATGGGGATTGCTGACAATCTGAATCTGGCAAATGCCGTGAATACAGGTGTTGCGGCCCTTACGCTGCATAAGGTCAGAAGGTGGACTGTTGCAGTTCCTGCTGTATCAGTTTTATCGCTTTACGATAATCTGGTGTCTCCCGTTTCTTGGTCGGGTAATACAAGGAGGTACAGAGCGCTACGCCTTTGATGTGCAGTGCGTGCTCTGTTGATAATCCCAGAGCCCGACAGACTCTGACGGGGATGAGTAACATCGCCAGCCCTTGTTGTAACCGGTACAGTGAACTGAACAAATCGACGTTATCAAAACTGAATGCAGGGTTGGTAATACCTAGTGTCTGTTCAAAAAAATGGTATATGGTGTCCAGATTAAAATTTTTAGCCCCCTCATGAAGAAGTACAGGTGTTCCGGCCAGCCTGTTGATATCAGGTTTGCCGCAGAGAAAGAACTTTTTAGGAATAAATAACATGCCCCCCCCCTCCACTGATGTCCGGCAGACAAGCGATTCCCGATGAAAATAATGTCTGGCAGAAATAACAATGCAGTTGTTTGTCTGACACAGTTCTTCTATTATTTGGCTGTTAACGGCTCTCCCCATTATATTTGTTTTCTGGCCGGAAATGTTCAGTGCTGAAATGATCAGATTTTTTAAACTTTCCGGATAAATCTCGTCAAATATTATTTCTAGTTGTTTCGTTTTACCCGTGGGTCCGATTTCCTGCTCCAGTGCATGTAAGAAAATATAATGGGATTTTACTTTTCGATAAATAGTTTGTGCAAATTCGGTTGGAATAAGAGTGCCATTCTTCCGTATAAAGAGTCTTTGTTTCAGCTCTCTTTCCAGGTCTGAAATAACCCTGCTCAGTGGGGTTCGGGTGATATACAGTACTGATGTTGCGATACTGAAGGAACCTGTTTCCATCAGTGTTATGAAAATTTTTAATTTTTTATTAATCAAGAAATCCATAATATCTCCTTTTTTTATCAGAATAATCCTGAAAAAATGTTTTGATGTGCAAAAACAGGATGGCGGTGACCTGTTTTTGCACAGACTGATTAGTTGTTACTAATCATGGTGTTACTGGATAGGATTATGGGCGATAGATTTTATGCATACCCTGACTTTATTTCTGAGTGGATTTAATTGACCTGTTATGATATATAGCTGGATAACAACGATGTATACCCATGATCAATGAAGATGCTTGGTTTCAAAAATAATCAGGATCATGCTGATGGCTATGAATGTTGGGTTGACCGCAGAACAAAAAATCGCTCTTGAAGCATTACAACGAAAAAGTCGCGATCCCATAAATGAACAGAACATAATGTACGACTGGGCCGGAATTAAACGGGAGGCGTTATTAGGCCTGGCGCACTACAGGACAGAATGCCGAGCCTTTTTATAGGGGTCTGATGTTCAGTCGAACGAAAACTCACGCCAGGCGAGAAAGGTTGTCTGAAAAATCGATTAGTGTGCACTGGTGTCCGTTAAATGCCATTTTCCGATTAAAAAGACACCGTTTTTCGCGCATTTTTCACTGTCCATAATATTTTGATTTATCGAACAAAATAGGCTTAATGTGTGAAACCGTTCCGTTGAGCGTCAAACCCCTTATGTTGCTGATTTATCGTTCGCCCCATTATTTTTGTTTTTGCTGGGGAGCTTTGATGTCAGAAAGGCGCGGGCATGCCGGGCTTCATGCTCAGAAACGACACCGGCAGGCAATCCATCGATGCCATAACGTAAAGCACCGGAAACAGAAATTCGCTCAAGGTATTTCCACCTGCAGGTGATAATTCGGGCTGCACCCTGCCATTCCGGGAGGGTTAAACCTGCGTCGGGGTTCTGTGCAATAAAGTCGGTAACATCCCTGGTGATACCAATTTTTATTGGGCGGAAACCACCTTCTTCAGCGCGCAGCAATGGAAAGAGAGCTTTTACTTTTTCGAGACTGGCGTTGATGAATTCGGGCTCCGTTTGGGAAAAGGAAAATATGGACGGCATCAATCTGGGGCTGACCAAAATGGCTGAGTCCTGTCCGGGAACCACGCGAGCTTCGCTGGAAAACATGCAGGCATGGTATATCCGCGATAAAACATACTCTGCTGCACTGGCTGAACTGGTTAATGCCCAGAAGTCACGTCCGCTGGCGGCATTATGGGGAGACGGTTCAACCTCATCTTCCGACGGTCAGAATTTTCGAATTGAGTGTTGACAAAAAGCTCATCACACGTTGTTTTAAGGCTTCAGGCGTGACTCAGAGTTCAGGTTTTAGTTTGTCAGTCATACAACCAACGACCAGCTTTGGCGAATTCGAGAGGCTTTCAGCGCTCAGTATGTTTTCGCCATGTCAAAACATGCTGCCGTCAGTAAACCCTATGCGCGTGCCTCCTCGCAAGGCTGCGGGGGGGCGCATACGACTTGATGGCTATGTCGGCGCATTCTTAATGGTATTCCCCCTCTTTCCGAAGCATTTATCAAAAGCATTGTACTTATATTGAACATGTAAGGGGTATTTATGGGAATTATGCAGGCAGCCATTTGCACATTGTAAAGTGCGAGGAAAACATGAAAAAAATATATCTCGTCATTATATTAGTGCTTTTTATTTCTACAAATGTTTATACACAACTTCATAACAACATATTCTTTTGTCGAAATAGCCCAGAGTGTGATTTGTCTCATGTACTCCCCGACTACCGGGAGCACATTTCAGATACACCGTTGAAATATACATTGATAAGTACAGAGCCATTAGCGCAGGTGGAACTCAGACACTATGAATTATTATCGCAACACTGGTCGCCAGACGACATGGTAACTCCAGCACAATGGCGACATAACGTTGATATTTATATCCCAGAAACGGCAAAACAGCGCCATGCATTGGTGGTCGTAAATAACGGAGTCAATTACGAAGAAGGCGTGCAAATTAACAGCAAACCCGTTGATTTTACTCAGGAAACACTGGCAAGTATCGCCCGTGATACGAATACTATCGTAATATCAGTTAGTGATATACCTAACCAATATTTAACCTTTCAGGATGATAAAAAACCTCTGAAAGAGGATGAGAGTGTTTCCCGGAGTTGGGCATTATTTATGGAAGCTCCGGAGCAACGTAAGTTAATGCCTTTAAATATTCCTATGGTTTCTTCCCTATCACAAGCGATAAGATTAGCAAAAGAGGAACTAACGCGATGGAACATACATTCTTTTATCGTTACGGGTATCTCAAAACGTGGATGGACCGCGTGGTTGTCAGCTATTGCTGATCCTGATGTTGAAGCAATTGTTCCCTTCGCTATTGATCTACTTGATATTGATGCTTCGCTTGAACATATTTATCAATCATACGGAGGGAACTGGCCAATTACATTCTATCCCTATTATCAACAAGGGATAGATGAGAAAATAAAAACCCACTCATTTAGCCAGTTAAGGCAAATAATAGATCCTTTAAGATATCTTAACACGGTTTATCAGCCCCGCCTTGCAATACCTAAATATATTATTAATGCAAGCGGTGATGATTTTTTCGTACCAGACAACTCTCGGTTTTATTATAGTAAACTGCCGGGAGTGAAATCATTACGCATAGTACCCAATACGAGCCATTATTCAATTAAACAGATTACTGAAGAAAGCCTAGTTACATTTATTAACAGATTTCAAGACAAAAAAACATTACCACAAGTGCTCGGCATTATTCAACACAACCTCCTCACGGTCTATTTTTCAGAAGAGCCGATAAAAGTCGTTCGCTGGACAGCCACCAACCCAAATGCGCGTGATTTTCGTTATGCCTGTGGTATCCGCTATCATCCGCTTACGATAGATATTCCCACCAATAATAGAGTAAATATTACGCTAAATGAGCCTGTGACTGGCTGGGAAGCTACCTATATCGAAGCAACATTTGATGATGGTTATGTCGCCACGACCCAAGTTTATATTACGCCGGACGATAAATACGCACAGACAGCGCCTCCCTCAGTTAACACCGCATGTCAAACGTTGCCGGGGCGTGGATTAGGTGAAAACGATATCGCAGATGGGGCATAACCAACATCTCATTGAATTTAAGAGCTCTAATCTATGGTTGGTCCAGCGATAAAGTTGGGTCAAAAACTGTTTTCCTTATCGCTGCATTATTATGGTCTTTATTTTGTAGGTTAACAGGTCTGGTCAGCGGATTGTGGACAATGCTTATCGTGCGCGTTCTTTTCGGTATGGCTGAAGGCCCCCGCTACGCCTTCGTTTCGGGGAAATGGTAGTAGCACATATGCAATCGATTGTTACGAATTAGAAGCATAATTGTTGCTAAATCATGTTGAGAGACACAATAAATGCAACATATGATGTCCACACTAACTATACTGGTTTGGGGTAACCGTTATGCAAACACAAGATACATTCTATCAAGTTATGCGTAGACACGGCGTGACAAGGCGTAGCTTCCTCAAGTTTTGCAGCCTTACCGCAACGTCTTTAGGCCTGAGCAGTTCGATGATTCCTCAGATAGCTTATGCCCTGGAAAATAAACCCCGAACGCCAGTGATATGGCTGCACGGTCTTGAATGTACCTGCTGTACTGAGTCTTTCATTCGCTCTGCGCACCCGCTGGCAAAAGATGCCATTCTGTCGCTCATTTCCCTGGATTATGATGACACCATTATGGCCGCCGCGGGACAACAAGCCGAGCAGGCGTTGGCGGATGTGATGCGTGAGTACAAAGGAAATTACATTGTTGCCGTTGAAGGTAACGCGCCGCTGAATGAAGACGGCATGTTTTGCATACTGGCTGGCGAGCCGTTCCTGGAAAAATTAAAACGCGTCAGCGCAGATGCTAAAGCCATTATCGCTTGGGGGGCCTGCGCATCATGGGGATGCGTGCAGGCAGCCCGTCCCAACCCAACCAAAGCAACGCCGGTTCATAAATTAATTACTGATAAGCCCGTTATTAAAGTGCCTGGCTGCCCGCCTATACCTGAAGTGATGTCCGCCGTTATCACCTATATGCTGGCATTTGATCGCATCCCTCCCCTTGATCGTCTTGGACGACCAAAAATGTTTTATGGTCAGCGAATTCACGACAAATGCTACCGACGCGCGCATTTCGATGCTGGTCAGTTTGTGGAAGCGTGGGATGACGAAGGCGCCAGAAAAGGGTACTGCCTGTACAAGATGGGATGTAAAGGCCCGACCACCTATAACGCCTGTTCAACCGTTCGCTGGAATGATGGCGTTTCTTTCCCTATCCAGTCGGGTCATGGCTGTCTCGGATGTTCGGAAGATGGCTTTTGGGATTACGGATCTTTTTACAGCCGGGCAACAGGCATTCCGCAAACCGGTATTGAGGCTACCGCCGATAAAATCGGTCTGGGCGTTGCTGGGGTCGCGGGCGCTGCCGCCATTGCTCACGCCACAGTCAGCGCCATAAAACACACTCGTAATAAAAACAGCACTTCGTCAGAAAACGCGCCGGAAGAGAAAAAATAATTATGTCATATCCTTATCAGACTCAGGGTTTTACGCTGGACAATAGCGGACGGCGAATAGTGGTCGATCCGGTTACTCGCATTGAAGGACATATGCGCTGCGAAGTAAATATCGACAATAATAATGTCATTACTAACGCCGTGTCTACCGGCACTATGTGGCGCGGTCTTGAAGTTATCCTGAAAGGCCGCGATCCGCGAGACGCCTGGGCATTCGTTGAACGAATCTGCGGCGTCTGCACCGGCACACATGCTCTGACCTCAATCCGCGCCGTAGAAAATGCGCTGGGCATCGCAATTCCGGACAACGCAAACTGTATCCGCAATATGATGCAGGCCACGCTACACGTTCACGATCACTTGGTGCATTTTTATCATCTGCACGCGCTGGACTGGGTTGATGTGGTTGCCGCCCTGAAAGCCGATCCGCATCAGACCTCCGCTATCGCGCAAAGCCTTTCCGCATGGCCGCTGTCCTCGCCAGGATATTTCCGCGATTTACAAAATCGTCTGAAGCAGTTTATCGAGTCCGGCCAACTTGGCCCTTTCCGTAACGGCTACTGGGGACATCCAGCCATGAAACTCCCGCCGGAAGCTAATTTGTTGGCAGTCGCCCACTACCTGGAAGCGCTCGATTTTCAAAAGGAGATCGTAAAAATTCACACCGTTTTCGGTGGTAAAAACCCACACCCTAACTGGCTGGTGGGCGGCGTTCCTTGCGCCATCAATCTTGATGAAACGGGAGCAGTCGGCGCGGTGAATATGGAACGCCTGAATCTCGTCAGATCGATCATCCAAAAAGCTCGCCAGTTCTGCGAACAAGTTTATCTTCCGGACATCTTGCTGATCGCAAGTTACTACAAAGACTGGGCGAAAATCGGCGGCGGGCTATCGAGTATGAACCTGCTGGCTTATGGCGAGTTTCCTGATAATCCTAACGATTATTCCGCCAGTAATCTCCTGCTTCCACGGGGAGCTATCATTAACGGTCGTTTCGACGAAATTCATCCTGTTGATTTAACAGCTCCCGATGAAATTCAGGAGTTTGTCACCCATTCCTGGTATACCTATGGCAACGGCAATAACGATAAAGGCCTGCATCCGTGGGATGGCCTGACCGAGCCGCAACTGGTCATGGGCGAACACTATAAAGGCACTAAAACCTTTATAGAACAGTTGGATGAGTCCGCTAAATATTCATGGATTAAATCGCCTCGTTGGAAGGGGTATGCGATGGAAGTGGGTCCGCTGGCGCGTTGCCTGATTGGATATCATCAAAATAAACCGGAATTTAAAGAACCCGTGGATCAACTGCTTAGTGTATTAAAGCTGCCTAAAGAAGCGCTCTTTTCTACATTAGGGCGAACCGCCGCGCGTGCGCTGGAATCCGTATGGGCAGGCAATACGCTGCAATATTTCTTTGATCGCCTGATGCGTAACCTCAAGTCCGGCGATACGGCGACGGCAAACGTCACTCTCTGGGAACCCGATACCTGGCCCACGTTTGCAAAAGGCGTTGGCTTCAGCGAGGCGCCTCGTGGCGCGCTGGGGCACTGGATAAAGATTGAAAATCAGAGAATCGACAGTTACCAATGCGTGGTACCCACGACATGGAATGCCGGGCCACGTGACGATAAAGGCCAAATTGGCGCGTACGAAGCGGCGTTAATGGGGACTAAACTCGCCGTTCCCGATCAACCGTTGGAGATTTTGCGTACTCTGCACAGCTTCGATCCCTGCCTGGCATGCTCCACCCATGTTATTGATAATCATGGAGGGGAGCTGGTCAGGGTTCAGGTACGATGACGACGATTCGGAGGTCTCAATGCATCTCAAAGAAATAACCAGCCAGGGGTACTATATCTATGAAGCACCGGTACGTTTATGGCACTGGATCACGGCGTTATCCATTGT
>JGI2924J29684_1076942_pt1 | contig 12346 bp, 7 predicted proteins | sample BenlonsequencITS_FD_29684 | JGI IMG/M metagenome (IMG submission 29684)
TGAGCCGTTACCGTGCCGGGCGTCTGATGAAATATCTGAACCTGAGCAGTTGTCAGCCCGGAAAACATCAGTACAAAAATGTCCGTCAGGAGCATACATGCCTGCCGAATCTGCTTGAGCGTCAGTTCGCAGTACCAGAGCCAGACCGGGTATGGTGCGGAGATATTACGTATATCTGGGCGGGAAATCGCTGGTGCTATCCGGCAGATGCTGGCATAGATGACCTCATTTGGGGTGTTAAAGAGAATTGGTGTTGAATGCACAGGCACCTATGGCTCAGGACTGCTTCGCTATTGTCAGAACGCTGGTTTAGCAGTTCTTGAGGTGACTGCGCCAGATCGGATGGAACGACACAAACGAGGCAAAAGTGACACGATTGATGCTGAGTGTGCTGCTCATGCAGCATTCTCGGGTATCAGGACAGTTACGCCAAAAACGCGTGATGGCATGATTGAATCTCTCAGGGTGTTAAAAACCTGCCGAAAAACAGCGATATCAGCCCGCAGAGTCGCTCTCCAGATTATCCATTCCAATATTATCTCTGCTCCGGATGAATTACGTGAACAGCTTAGAAATATGACGCGCATGCAGCTCATCAGGACTCTGGGATTCAGTCGGCCTGATGCCAGTGAATACCACAACGTTACAAACATTTATCGTATTGCATTGAAGTCCTTGGCCCGACGCTATCTCGAATTACATGATGAAACCTCTGATCTGGATGTCCTGATTGCGGCGATTGTCGACGAGCTGGCACCTGAACTGATTAAACGTAATGGGATACGAAAGCGCTTCGCAGTTGCTGATCACTGCCGGAGATAATCCCCAACGACCAAGCTCTGAATCAGGATTTGCAACACTGTGTGGTGTCAGCCCTGTTCCTGCCTCTTCTGGAAAAACGAACCGCTACCGACTTAACCGGGGCGGAGATCGTGCTGCGAATAGTGCACTTCATATTATCGCCATCGGACGTTTACGAACTGACGTAAAAACTAAAGAATATGTCGCCCGGCGAGTGGCCGAAGGGCATACAAAAATGGAAGCAATACGCTGTCTGAAGCGATATATCTCACGTGAGGTTTATACACTACTGCGAAATCAAAACAGGCAGGTCAACAGCATCCCGATAACGGCTTGACTCTTAGAAGGGCGTCCAGGGTAGCCACTATACAAGCAGGCAGTTCCGGCAGTTACTGTGGCGATACCGAATCAGACAAAGCATGAGTCGGCGCGGAAACTGCCCGGATATTACAGAATCAACTCCAGATGGGAAAACAGAAGAAGAAGACCGGATGACGATGTGTTCCTGGAGGTCACGGTGACTACAGATAAAATAATACAAGCAGAAAATACGTTCATCCGGTGGCTGAAAACGACGGAAAAGGGTACCGTCTCTCTTGATAATAAAAAGGTAACATGCTGGTACTGTGGCGGAGTATGGCTTCACTACACAGTTAATATTAATGTGATATCTTTATACCTGCACTCGAGTGGCGAGGATGCCTTTGACTCTCTGGCTGACTGTACAAATGAAATCGCCCAGCTTTTATATCAAAACAACCCTGACGTCAGTATCAGATGGACTGAGCATCCACACCGACGTAAATACCTTAAGGAGACGACGGGTACTTAACCGATAAGCCTGTTTTTTACACCGCAACATTGCAAATAACAGCGAATACTTAAATTCCCGGAGCAATTCAGGCGCGGTTTTACACTCCGTTTCGTGATTTCAGAAGTCGATATCACCCGCATGTCCACGAGACAGATATCTTATTTCACCCTGTTTCTGGGCCTGGCCGATGTTATGAAGCCACGCTGCGCGCTATTGAACCGACTCCCGAATAGGTGAAAAAAGTTGAACGTTACACTCCAGCCATAACTTTTCCTTACGCTTAAATCGTGGAACAATGTGAACGGTAGCGGCTACGCCAGATAAAGCCAGATACCACGGTAAATAACACAGCGACGAAAAAGGCCACCATAATCAACCCAGCGGCGGCGCCAGTTTTCGACACCAGCGGCACCAGCAATGCACAAAGACCATATCCAAGCGTGTGGCTGGTAGCAATCCAGCCCGCACCTGCACCGTCGGTCAGTTTATCGTTCAGTAAAAGCTGATAAGCGGGCGTTGCCAGAGCAGCCCCAAACGACAGCACCGCACAGCCGAGGTAAAACAACCATAGCTGTCCGGTCAGCATTATCGCCAGACCACACATCATCAGCGCCCCGGCACTCAAGAGCAGCGCTATCGGCGTCAGGCGCTGAGGGCGGAGCACCCCGAACTGCGCGATAAGCGCGGCAACCGCAGCCAAACCCAACAGCCACGCAACCTGATGGCTAATGGCGGCAGTATCCGTGGCGAACTGGCGAGCAAGGGCGGGTGAAAGTCCAAGCTGCATCATGCTCACTGCCGCGGCTAGTAGCAAAGCACAAAGCAGATACGGCAGGCAATTCAGCCTCAGGGTGGCGCTCTTGCGCTCCGCTGCAGACTGCGGTGGCATACCAGGCAAAAGCAGCAGCATCAACAGCGCCAGCAGTGGCGCTGCTATCAGCAGCCCCATCGGCGCCAGAGGGTGAATTGCCAGCATCGCCGCGGCGCACAGCGGTCCGAATAGCCTGCCGCAGCTCAAGCCGGCGCTAATGGTCGCCAGAGCGGTCATGCGATTCCCTTCCCCCGCTCTCTGCAACGCCCAGACCTGACAGGCTGGCACCATCGCCGACACGGTAAGCCCGTAGACGATCCGCGCGATGATTAATATTCCCAGTCCCACTGCCGTCGTTACGGTGTTGGTCGCCATCAGCACGCTTCCCAATCCGAGCAGCGTAAAGCTTGCGCCGTATCCCCCCAGAGCCCACAGCACTACAGGCTTACTGCCCACACGGGCAATTTGCTTTCCCCACCACGGGGAAGACGGCAGGAACAGCATTGAGCCGAGCATCAGCAAAGCCGCCCAAATCGACAGGCTCAGGTTTGTCTGAATTACCAGTACAGGGATCGCGACCAGCAGGCCGTTTTGCCCGACACCGAGTAGCCCCGCACTGAACGCAAGCGGCCAGCAGGATAAGGGTTTTTGCGGCGTTTCCGCTATCTCAAGAGACGTCACGATATTGCAATTCCATGTATTAACTGTGCTTATTTGTAAAATTAATTTCACCAATTTTAACAATTGTTATTGATAATGAGAAACATTATCTGCAAAATTCGCATTATCATAATGTATGGAATCTGTTTGATTATGACTTTGCCAACTAAAACGCCGGCCCTGGATGTAGCTGCGCAGTGTTTCCTGAATTCCCTGGTTCGCGAAACCAAAGACTGGCGGCAAACTGAATACCAGCCAACCGAATTAATCATCCCGCTGGGCGAACAGCAGGCACTCCATTTCAGAGTGGCTTATTTCTCCCCAACCCAGCATCACCGCTTTGAATTTCCGGCTCGTCTGGTCACAGCGTCCGGTAGTCAACCCGTCGATTTCGCCACCCTCTCCCGTCTTATTGTTGATAAGCTCCAGCACCAACTCTTGCTGCCCGCGACCAGTTGCGAAACCTTCCATCAACGCGTGATGGAAAGCCACGCCCATACACAGCAGGCAATTGACGCCCGCCATGACTGGGCAGCCCTGCGTGAAAAAGCGCTGGACTTTGGCGAGGCGGAGCAGGCACTGCTGGTCGGTCACGCCTTCCACCCGGCACCTAAGTCTCATGAACCGTTTACTCAGCAGGAGGCCGAACGCTACCTGCCAGACTTCGCGCCCCAATTCCCGCTGCGGTGGTTTACGGTGGACAAAACGCAGATAGCCGGTGAAAGTCTGCATCTTAATCTGCAACAACGGTTGACGCGTTTTGCCGTAGAGAATGTGCCGCAGTTACTCAACGAATTAAGCGACACTCAATGGCTATTCCCGCAGCACCCGTGGCAGGGGGAATATCTTCTGCAGCAGGAGTGGTGCCAGGAGCTTGTCGCTAAAGGGCTGATTAAAGATTTAGGCGAGGCAGGCGCGCCGTGGATACCTACCACCTCTTCCCGTTCGCTCTACTGCTCCACCAGCCGCGACATGATCAAATTCTCCCTGAGCGTGCGTCTGACTAACTCCGTACGTACCCTGTCAGTGAAAGAAGTGAAGCGTGGAATGCGTCTTGCACGCCTGGCGCAAACCGACAACTGGCAGAGGCTACAGGCCCGCTTCCCGACCTTCCGGGTAATGCAAGAGGACGGCTGGGCCGGGCTGCGCGATCTCCACGGCAACATCATGCAGGAAAGCCTGTTTGCCCTGCGTGAAAACCTGCTGGTGAACCAGCCGCAAAATCAGACTAACGTACTGGTCTCCCTGACTCAGGCCGCACCGGATGGCGGTGATTCACTGCTGGTTGCGGCGGTAAAACGCCTGAGCGTTCGCCTCGGCATCACTGCGCAGCAAGCCGCCCACGCATGGGTTGATGCTTACTGTCAGCAGGTACTGAAGCCGCTGTTTACGGCTGAAGCGGATTACGGCCTGGTGCTGCTGGCGCATCAACAAAACATTTTGGTTCAAATGCTTCAGGATCTGCCGGTCGGACTTATCTACCGTGACTGCCAGGGCAGCGCGTTTATGCCTCACGCAGCAGACTGGCTCGACACCATTGGCGAGGCACAGGCGGAAAATATCTTCACTCGTGAGCAGTTGCTGCGCTACTTCCCTTATTACCTGCTGGTTAACTCCACGTTCTCCGTGACCGCTGCGCTTGGCGCAGCCGGGCTGGACAGTGAAACGAGCCTGATGGCTCGCGTAAGAACTTTCCTGGCTGAAGTGCGTGACCAGGTGACTCATAAAACCTGCCTCAACTATGTGCTGGAAAGTCCGTACTGGAACGTAAAAGGTAACTTTTTCTGTTATCTGAACGACCACAACGAAAACACCATCGTCGACCCCTCAGTGATCTACTTCGATTTCGCCAACCCATTGCTGGCTCAGGAGGGCTAAATGTCTAAGGCAAATATCGTTCACAGCGGATATGGACTGCACTGTGAAAAACTCGACAAGCCTCTGGATCTTAGCTGGAGCCGGGATAATAGCGTGGTACTGCACTGGCCGGGGCCAGTACCTTCGGGGTGGCTGCGCGACGCGCTGGATCAGATATTTATCGTCGCGCCGCAAATTTCAGCGGTGGTTCTCCCCTATGCCGAATGGCACGAAGATTCACAGGCGCTGACGCTTTTCGGGCAGGTAAAAAGCGACATCATCCACCGAGCCGCCTTCTGGCAGTTACCGCTATGGCTAAGTTCTCCGGCAAACCTGGCCTCCGGCGAAATGGTTTTTGATGCAGAGCGTGAGATCTATTTTCCACAGCGCGCGCCACGTCCGCAGGGCGAGGTATATCGCCGCTACGATCCACGCGTTCGCAAGACGCTGAGTTTACGCGTTGCCGATCCCGTTCTTGATGCAGAACGTTTCACCCGCTGGATGAACGATCCGCGCGTTGAGTATTTCTGGGAGCAAAGCGGTTCGCTGGAGGTACAGACCGCCTATCTGGAGCGCCAGCTCAGCGATAAACATGCGTTCCCACTCATCGGCTGCTTCGACGATCGGCCGTTTAGCTATTTCGAAATCTACTGGGCGGCGGAGGACCGCATTGGTCGCCACTATTCGTGGCACCCCTTTGACCGTGGCCTGCATCTGCTGGTGGGTGAACAGCAATGGCGTGGAGCCCACTACGTGCGAAGCTGGCTACGCGGGCTGACGCATTACCTGCTGCTGGATGAGCCACGCACGCAGCGCACCGTACTTGAGCCGCGCGCAGATAACCAGCGCCTGTTCCGCCACCTTGAGCCTGCGGGATACCGGACAATTAAAGAGTTCGACTTCCCACACAAGCGCTCGCGCATGGTAATGGCGGAGCGTCATAACTTCTTCATGGAGGTCGGCCTGTAATGAATCGCAAAGATTGGGATTTCGTTAACCGCCAGTTGGCGGCAAAAATGCTGGCCGAACTGGAGTATGAACAGGTCTTTCACGCTGAATCTCAGGGCGATGACCGTTACTGCATTAACCTGCCAGATGCGAAATGGCACTTCAGCGCTGAGCGCGGCATCTGGGGCTGGCTGTGGATCGATGCCCACACGCTGCGCTGCGCGGACGAGCCTGTTCTGGCGCAAACGCTACTGATGCAGCTAAAGCCAGTGCTGTCAATGAGCGATGCCACCGTTGCTGAGCATATGCAGGATTTGTATGCCACGCTGCTGGGCGACCTGCAATTACTGAGGGCACGTCGCGGGCTAACCGCCAGTGACCTGATTGATCTTGATGCCGACCGTCTGCAATGCCTGCTAAGCGGCCATCCTAAATTCGCTTTTAATAAAGGCCGCCGCGGTTGGGGCAAAGCGGCGCTGGAGCGATATGCGCCAGAGTACGCCAATACCTTCAGGCTGCATTGGCTGGCGGTAAAACGTGAGCATATGGTCTGGCGCTGCGACAGCAAGCTGGATATTCAGCAGTTGTTGACGGCCGCGATGGACCCGCAGGAATTTGCCCGCTTCAATCAGGTCTGGCAGGAAAATGGACTGGACCACGACTGGCTTCCGCTGCCGGTACATCCGTGGCAGTGGCAGCAAAAAATCGCCCTCGATTTCATTGCCGATCTTGCCGAAGGCAGGATGGTTTCTCTCGGCGAGTTTGGCGACTTTTGGCTCGCTCAACAGTCGCTGCGCACCCTGACCAACGCCAGTCGCCAGGGCGGGCTGGATATCAAGCTACCGCTGACCATCTACAACACCTCCTGCTACCGGGGGATTCCGGGCAAATACATCTCTGCCGGGCCGCTGGCCTCACGTTGGTTACAACAGATTTTTGCGACCGACGCCACGCTGGTGCAAAGCGGCGCGGTGATCCTCGGTGAACCGGCGGCGGGCTATGTGTCCCATGAAGGCTATGCCGCGCTTGCCCAGGCCCCCTACCGCTACCAGGAGATGCTCGGCGTTATCTGGCGTGAGAATCCGCGCTGCTGGCTGAAGCCGGACGAAAGTCCGATTCTGATGGCGACACTGATGGAGTGCGACGAAAACAATCAGCCGCTGATAGGCGCCTATATCGCCCGCTCCGGGCTGGACGCTGAAACCTGGCTCACGCAGCTATTCCAGGTGGTTGTGGTTCCGCTGTATCACCTGCTTTGCCGCTACGGCGTCGCGCTTATCGCCCACGGACAAAATATAACGCTCGCCATGAAAGATGGCGTACCGCAGCGCGTTCTGTTGAAAGATTTCCAAGGCGATATGCGGCTGGTGAAAGATGAGTTCCCGGAGATGAACTCTCTGCCTCAGGAGGTACGTGACGTCACCGCTCGCCTGAGCGCCGATTACTTAATTCATGATTTGCAGACCGGCCACTTCGTGACAGTTCTGCGCTTTGTTTCGCCGCTGGTGGCTCGCCTTGGCGTGCCGGAGAGGCGTTTTTATCAACTGCTGGCAGCAGTGTTGAGTGATTACATGCAGGAACACCCACAAATGTCAGCGCGCTTTGCGCTTTTCTCTCTCTTCAAGCCACAAATCATTCGCGTAGTGCTGAACCCGGTAAAACTGACCTGGCCCGACCAGGATGGCGGCAGCCGCATGTTGCCGAATTACCTTGAGGATCTGCAAAACCCGCTGTGGCTGGCAACCAGGAACTGAATCATGACAAGAACTGTAGATTTTATCGGCGTAGGTATCGGCCCGTTCAACCTGAGCATCGCGGCGCTGTCCCATCAGATCGAAGGATTAAGTTGCCGTTTCTTTGACGAGCGTCAACATTTTGCCTGGCATCCCGGCATGCTGGTGCCGGACTGTCATATGCAGACCGTGTTCCTGAAAGATCTGGTTAGCGCTGTGGCTCCCACAAGCCCGTACAGCTTTGTTAACTATCTGGTAAAGCGTAAAAAATTCTACCGTTTCCTGACCACCGAGCTACGTACCGTGTCCCGCGATGAGTTTTCCGACTACCTGCGCTGGGCCGCCGAAGGCATGAACAATCTGCATTTCAATCATGCCGTTGAGAGTGTTGATTTCGACGAAAAACGTCAGTTGTTTGTGGTTCAGACCAGCCAGGGCGAAAGCGTTGCCCGCAATATCTGCCTTGGCATTGGCAAGCAACCGCACCTGCCGCCTTGCGTAAAAGCGGTGACGCAAACCTGCTTCCACGCCAGTGAAATGAGCCTGCGCCAACCAGACCTCGGCGGCAAGCGGGTCACTATAGTTGGTGGCGGACAAAGCGGCGCCGACCTGTTCCTCAATGCGCTACGTGGAGAATGGGGCGACGCCGCAGAGATCAGTTGGGTCTCGCGCCGCAATAACTTTAACGCGCTGGATGAGGCGGCGTTCGCCAACGAATACTTCACACCTGAATACGTTTCAGGCTTCGTCGGCCTGAATGAAAGCGCACGCCAGAAAATGCTCGATGAGCAGAAAATGACCTCCGACGGCATCACGGCCGACTCACTACTGACCATCTATCGTGAGTTGTATCACCGATTCGAGGTGCTGGGACAGCCGCGTAACACCCGTCTGCTGCCAAGCCGTTCGGTTACCGTGCTGGAAAGCCGCGGCCAGAGCTGGCAACTACTGCTGGAGCATCATCTGGATAATGGCTATGACACTCTGGAAAGCGACGTGGTGATTTTCGCCACCGGCTACCGTCCAGCACTGCCGCAAATACTTTCACCGCTGATGTCGCGAATCGCCATGCGCGATGAGTGCAATTTTAAAGTACGCGATGACTTCACCCTGGAGTGGAACGGCCCGAAAGATAACAACATCTTCGCGGTCAACGCCAGTATGCAAACTCATGGCATCGCCGAACCACAGCTCAGCCTGATGGCCTGGCGCTCCGCCCGTATTCTTAATCGCGCGCTGGGGCGTGATTTATTCGATCTCAGTACGCCGCCTGCGCTGATTCAGTGGCGCAGCGGCAGTCGGGAAAAACCGCAGCCGGAGGCTGCTTCTTTAACTCGCTACACAGCATCTTTGGGCTGATATTTTCCGCCCGTGTGAAGGAATAATGATGATAAGCAAAAAGTATACGCTTTGGGCTCTTAACCCGCTGCTTCTCGCTATGATGGCGCCAGCAGTCGCTCAACAAGCCGATGATGAGACGCTCGTGGTGTCTGCCAACCGCAGCAATCGCACCGTAGCGGAGATGGCGCAAACCACCTGGGTTATCGAAAACGCCGAACTGGAGCAGCAGATACAGGGCGGCAAAGAGCTGAAAGACGCGCTAGCCCAGTTGATCCCTGGCCTTGACGTCAGCAGCCAGAGCCGCACCAACTACGGCATGAATGTGCGTGGCCGTCCGCTGGTCGTGCTGGTTGACGGTGTGCGTCTCAACTCTTCACGTACCGACAGCCGACAACTGGACTCTATCGATCCTTTCAATATCGACCATATTGAAGTGATCTCCGGCGCGACGGCCCTGTACGGCGGCGGCAGTACCGGCGGTTTGATCAACATCGTGACTAAAAAAGGCCAGCCGGAAACCCAGATGGAGTTTGAGGCTGGCACCAAGAGCGGTTTCAACAGCAGTAAAGATCACGACGAACGCATTGCCAGCGCCATCTCCGGCGGCAATGATCATATTTCCGGGCGAGTTTCAGTGGCGTACCAGAAGTTTGGCGGCTGGTTTGACGGTAACGGCGATGCCACCCTGCTTGATAACACCCAGACCGGCCTGCAATATTCCGATCGCCTGGACATCATGGGCACCGGTACGCTGAACATCGATGAAACCCAACAGCTTCAGTTGATCACGCAGTACTATAAAAGCCAGGGCGACGAGGATTACGGACTGAACCTTGGGAAAGATTTCTCAGCCATTAGCGGGAGCAGCACGCCATACGTTAGCAAAGGGCTACATTCTGATCGTATCCCCGGCACCGAGCGTCATCTGATCAGCCTGCAGTATTCCAACAGCGATTTCTTTTCTCAGGAGTTGGTAGGCCAGGTTTATTACCGCGATGAGTCACTGCTGTTCTACCCGTTCCCGACCGTAAATGCGAACAAACAGGCGACGGCTTTCTCCTCATCACAGCAAGACACCGACCAGTACGGCATGAAACTGACCCTAAACAGTAAACCGCTGGACGGCTGGCAAATCACCTACGGGCTGGATGCCGACCACGAACGCTTTACCTCTAACCAGATGTTCTTCAATCTGGCTCAGTCAAGCGCTTCCGGGGGCCTGAACAACCAGAAGATTTACACCACTGGGCGTTATCCGTCGTATGACATCACCAACCTGGCGGCTTTCCTGCAATCGAGCTATGACATCAATGATATCTTTACCCTCAGCGGCGGCTTACGCTATCAGTACACTGAGAACAAGATTGATAATTTCATCGGCTACGCGCAGCAACAGCAGATTGCCGCCGGGAAGGCGACATCCGCCGACGCCATTCCGGGCGGCTCGGTCGATTACGACAACGTTCTGTTCAACGCAGGTCTGCTGATGCATATCACCGAACGCCAGCAGGCATGGTTCAACTTTTCCCAGGGCGTGGAGCTGCCGGATCCGGGTAAATACTACGGTCGCGGCACCTATGGCGCAGCGGTAAATGGTCACCTTCCCCTGACCAACAGCGTGAACGTTGACGACAGTAAGCTTGAAGGCGTGAAGGTCGATTCTTACGAACTGGGCTGGCGCTTTACCGGCGACAACCTGCGCACCCAAATCTCAACCTACTACTCGATCTCTGATAAGAGCGTGGTGGCGAATAAAGACCTGACCATCAGCGTAGTTGACGACAAGCGACGCATTTACGGCGTGGAAGGCGCGGTGGACTACCTGATTCCTGATACTGACTGGAGTACCGGGGCGAACTTCAACGTGCTGAAAACCGAGTCGAAAGTGAACGGTAGCTGGCAGAAATATGACGTGAAATTGGCAAGTCCATCGAAAGCGACAGCCTATATTGGCTGGGCGCCGGACCCGTGGAGCCTGCGCGTACAGAGCACCACCTCCTTCGAGGTGAGCGATGCTAAAGGCTACAGCATTGATGGTTATACCACCGTCGATTTGCTCGGCAGCTATCAGCTTCCGGTGGGTAAACTCAGCTTCAGCGTTGAAAACCTCTTCGACCGCGACTACACCACTGTCTGGGGGCAGCGCGCACCGCTGTACTACAGCCCTGGTTACGGCCCCGCTTCCCTGTACGACTATAAAGGTCGCGGTCGCACCTTTGGACTGAACTATTCAGTTCTGTTCTAAACCGCGCGCCTTGCCCGGCTGGCGCCGGGCAAACTCGCAGATTGCAGTTCACTTACCCGGTGGCGCTACCGCTTACCGGGCCTACAGCATGGCGCCGCTTTCCAGGCAACCGCCACCCGACACACAGCGCCGTTAATAGGCGTTCACCACAACCCACATTGGCCCCTGACCGACGGCATAACGACCTTTCTCCGTCAGCAGCCCCTGGGCGCCTGCAATTTCATATACCGCGATATGATGTGATTTTTGACCAGCAGCAATCAGGTATTTCCCGTGGTGATCGATATTAAAGCCGCGCGGTTGGGTTTCCGTCGGCTGGAAGCCTTCAACGCTCAATACGCTGCCGTCTTCGGAGACGCTAAAGACGGTAATCAGACTGGCGGTGCGATCACAGGCATACAGATGTCGTCCATCCGGCGTAATATGAATATCCGCCGCCCAGCGCGTATCGGAAAAATCGGCGGGCATCATATCCAGCGTTTGTACGCACTCTATCTCGCCATGTGGATTTTTAAGCTGCCAGACATCCACTGAACTGTTCAGTTCATTGACGCAATACGCATATTGTTGATTCGGGTGGAACACCATATGACGCGGACCAGCCCCTTCAACCGTATTCACTTCCGCCGGTTCCTGGGCCGCCAGATAACCGTCGTCGCTTAGCGTAAACAGAGCAATGCGATCCTGCTTCAGCGCCGGCACCCACAAGGTACGGTTATCAGGCGTAATATTCGCCGAATGACATCCGTCCAGCCCTTCCACCACATCCACCAGCTCAACCGGCAGGCCATCTTGTAAGCGCGTTACGCTGACATTGCCGGCGTTATACGATCCGACAAAGACAAAACGACCATGATGATCGGTAGAAATATGAGTCGGGCTACCCGGCAGGGCGGATTCGGTGGCAAACGTCAGCGCGCCATCATCCGGCGCAATACGATACGCCAGCACACGAAACTCCGGGCGCACGCCGACATAGAGGTAGCGTTTATCCGGGCTGACCACCATAGGCTGAACCTGACCGGGCACATCAACTACCTGCACCAGCGTCAGCATCCCTTCGTGATTCAGGCTCCAGACGTGAATTTGCTGACTCTCAGGGCTGGCGGTATAGACTGTTTGTTTCATGAATACTC
>JGI2924J29684_1076941_pt1 | contig 12340 bp, 14 predicted proteins | sample BenlonsequencITS_FD_29684 | JGI IMG/M metagenome (IMG submission 29684)
GTTTCACATCGCCAGCCGCATGGGCAGATGCCACGAGACCAACTGATGTTGCTGCAATAGCGAGGAGTTTGAAAATACGCATTATGTCAAATCTCCTTAAGCGTCGTCACGCGCTGGTGAAGCATTTGCCCCACCTGGGATTGGCGTACCACCACTCGAAGCCTTTTTGTGACCAAGTACGCTGTCAGCAATAGATGCTGGACGCGGTTTTGGTTTTTCTTTCACACCAAGGATCGGTAGGATAACGAGGAAGTAAGCGAAATAGTATAAGCCCATAAGTTGAGCTGCCCAAAGCCATTTGAAACCAGCTTTAGAAATCTCTAGACCCGGTTTAGCCGCTTCAGGTAATTCTTGCATGAAGTGTTCAGCGTCGTGATAATCATCAAAGCCTTTAGACTTCACCGCTTCACCTGCTTCATCTGTGTAGGCCACAACTAATTGGTCTTCACGGAATTTGAAAAGCAGATCATCCGGGTTGTTTGCACCAGCGAAACCAAGACCTATTCCACACAAAACAAACAGAATGAAGAATTGTTTTGCCAATGGACGGTAACGCATTGAGCGCACTTTTGATGTGTCGAGCCAAGGCACAACGAACAAGATAGCAATCGCACCAAACATAGCGATAACACCAGCCAATTTTGCGTCAATTGGACCAATATCAAACGTGATCGCACGCAGGATTGCGTAGAATGGTAGCAAATACCACTCAGGCACAATGTGTGCAGGTGTTTGTAACGGGTTGGCTTCGATATAGTTATCTGTGTGACCAAGAGCATTTGGTGCGTAGAACACGAAATATGCAAAGATCATCAAGAAAACGAGGATCGCGAACCCATCTTTCACTGTGTAGTAAGGGTGGAAAGGAACAGTATCCTTTTTCACGTCCTTAACGGACACACCGGTTGGGTTGTTATTCCCTGGAACGTGCAGCGCCCAAACGTGCAACACAACTATACCAAAGATAACAAATGGCAATAGATAGTGAAGCGAGAAGAAACGGTTCAGCGTTGGGTCACCAATAGCTGGTCCACCTTGCAGGAAGGTCTTCACTGTGTCCCCAACCAATGGAATAGCACCGATTAGAGACGTGATCACGCTCGCACCGTGGTAGGACATCTGACCCCAAGGTAGAACATACCCAAGGAAAGCTGTTCCCATCATGATCAGATAGATCACAACACCCAAAATCCAAAGAACCTCACGCGGTGCTTTGTATGATCCGTAATATAGCCCCCGGAACATGTGGATATACACAGCAAGGAAGAACATGGACGCACCGTTTGCGTGTATATAACGCACCAGCCAACCAAATTCGACATCACGCATGATGCGCTCAACAGAAGCAAAAGCTTTTGACGTGTCCGGCACATAGTGCATGGCCAGAACGATACCTGTTACGATCTGAATAACGAGACAGATTGCGAGGATACCCCCGAAAGTCCACCAGTAGTTCAGGTTTTTCGGCGTTGGAAAATCAATCGCCGTGTCGTTTGCAAACCTAATAATCGGCAGGCGCGTATCGAGCCATTTTTCAAAGCCGGTTTTTGGTTCGTATGTAGACGGTCCACTCATGCGAAGATCCCCTTACAACGAAATTTTGATGAGAGAGTCAGAAAGATATGCGTATGTTGGCACTGGCAAGTTTTTCGGTGCCGGTCCCTTACGAATACGTCCTGATGTGTCGTAGTGCGATCCGTGACATGGGCAGTACCATCCGCCAAAATCACCTGTATTACCTTGAGCTGGCCCAACAGGCACACATCCGAGGTGCGTACATGCACCAGATGTTACCAGAATAGCGCGGTTAAGCTCACCATTCATCATTGGCACCAAACGCTCATCATCCGTTTGCGGATCAGGAAGCTTGGAAAGATTCACAGCTTCAGCGGCAGCGATCTCAGCTTCCGTGCGGTGACGTACGAAGAAAGGCTTACCACCAATCAACACACGGATCTCACCGCCCAATGGAATTTTGGATGTATCGACTTCTGCACTTGATGCAGCTCGAGTATCAGCGGCTGGCCCCAGCTGCATGACAAAAGGCCATGCAACGGCGGCGGCACCACCGGCGAATGCCGCACCAGCGGCAATGTGAATAAAGTCACGGCGAGTTTCACCGTCTTCTTCGATATTTGATGTGTGTGCGTCAGACAACGGACAGACCCCTAGCGCAATTGGAGTTATTGCAGAAACTTCTATAGATAGCTACGAAAAAGCGCATGGTGACGCAATGTCGCAACAGCCCCAGAAACCTAATTAGGAGAAGCACCTACAGTGCAGATCGCATTCTATCAACCTGATATTCCGCAAAATCTTGGATCTAATTTCCGAATTGCAGCCTGTTTCTCAACCAAAGTCGATATCATCGGCCCTTGCGGTTTCCCCCTTACTGCCAAGGCTTTACGCCGTTCTGCAATGGATTATGGGCCTATGGTGGACGTTGAACAGCATGATAGCTGGACCAGTTTTAAAAATTCTCCCGACCGAAAAAAAGGTCGCTTAGTTTTATTCACAACAAAAGGTGCAACACCGCTTTTAGAGACTAAATTCGAATCAGGGGACACACTTTTATTCGGTCGAGAGAGCGCAGGCGTCCCCGACGAGGTGCATGATTCGGCTCAAATCAGGTGCGTCATTCCATTGAATCCCGAAGCACGCTCTCTAAATGTGTCTGTTAGCGCTGCAATCGCTCTACATGAAGCATTACGGCAAACAGGCGGCTTACCAAGATAACAAAAAGCCAGTTCGCTCTCATCATCGAACTGGCTTTCTAATTTGAAACAAATGGTTTTGTTTATTTAGCGCATGTCGTTGCTGCGCCCATCATAACCATAGCAAGGCTCATTTTTTTATCCAACGGAAGCTCTTCCATAGACGCTTCAACATCTCCGCCTTTGGCACCTTTGGCAATCAGAGCGAAGGTCTCCTCGTCAGTTCCTTCCTCCAGCGCATCTGCCACGCAGCTACACATTGCCTTGTCTTCACCCTCTTCGACACAGGCATTCACGATGGCAGATTTACCGCCGCCGCCGCCACATGCAGACAAAGCCAGCGCGGACAAGGATAACACTAAGATTTTTCTCATTTTTCTCTCTCATTATTCAGCAAAATATCGAGAGAAACTAAGCGCCCGAGTAAATGCCTTTTGTTCAGATTTGAGGCGATTTGTTCTACTGACAGGCCTCTAAACCATCTTTGAATACACGGCGTGACATCTTTTTATTCTCTTTTGAGAATGCATCCGAAACGCGCTCAAGTCCATCTTCGCCATCTTCAATTGCACCTTGAGCCAATGGTGCCAGCAATTCAGCGTCTAAATTTTCTTCAACATACTCAACGATACAAGCGCAATCTACCTCGCCCTTTGTTTCGTCTTCACAAGAATTTTGAATGCCTGATAAGTCCAGTTTCGGCTCGCTATTACACGCAACCAAGGTTACAGCAGCACATAAAAGTACGATTTTAGATTTCATAACTACCCCTCTTCCATCTCATACATCAGCCTAAAGACTTCAACACAAAGATATTTTACATTTCGATCGACTGTTTTGTGATTTGTAAAAGGCTTACTCTTTCTCAAAAGTAAATAAAAAGGGGTTATGTATTCACTAACACCTTATTTAGTATGACTTTTCCACAGCAATATAGAAAATCTCATTCCGCTTTGACGCAAATTTGTTGCGCCTCCATCATCGTCAAACCAACCGCCATTTGTTCTTGCTCATTTAATGCCTGAACGCCCAGTGACAGCCCGTCATTCCCGCCATCAATAGCACCGCCGGCAAGGATTTTATACGTTTCGGAAGACACATTTTCTTTCACATAATCTGCCCAGCAATTACACATTTTCGGCGTGTTCCCATCAATTTGACACGCCTTACTCATGGCAGCATCAGCACTCAATATTTCAGGCTGTTCGACCATTTCATTCGTCGTTTTCTCTGAAACTGGCGGCGCATCACTCCCGCCATCAGGGCCACATGCTTCCACGATGATATTGCCCACGCTGTAACGATCTTGCTCAGACAATGCCAACATCGCTTTTGCTAAACCCATCGCCCCATTATTGGCCGCTTCAGTCTCCAACGCATCAAAAAGCGCTGTTGGCAGCTCGCTTTTCAAAGCATCTCCCATGCAGCGACATTCAGCCACTTTGCTTCCTTCGCTAATACAGGCTTTTTCTATTGCTGTTGGTTTTTGCTGATTACACCCAACCAGCAAAGTCCCAGCGGATACGAAAAAGATGAACCGAACGAATATTTTTAACATGCCATGACCTTACACTTTTAAATGCTTGTGCCTGTCTTAGACAAAAAACCAAGGAATGCTAACGCTTTTCCTTCCCAAGCATCAAAAGTCGAGCCATTGACATCAAACCTGTGAAATACTTACTCCACCAGAAGGCCGTCGCCATGTCAGACATTTCTCCCGAACAAATGGAAAGCCGCAAATCTGTAGCAAAAGCTTGGTTTGAAAACCTTCAAAGCGATATTATTGCGCGTTTTGAACAGCTTGAAGAAGAGGCCTCGCCGCCACTTTACAAGGGAATAGCCGGCAAATTTGAAATCACGCCTTGGAAGCGCGGTCAGGATGGTGAAGACCTTGGTGGCGGCAATATGGCCATTATGAAAGGCCGTTTGTTTGAAAAAGTTGGTGTGCATACATCTACCGTTTATGGTGAATTTTCTGAAGAATTCCGCAAACAAATCCCCGGCGCAGAAGAAAATGATGGAAAATTTTGGGCGTCTGGAATCTCTCTGATTGCGCATATGCACAATCCACATGTTCCAGCCGTGCACATGAACACACGTATGATTTGCACATCAAAATCATGGTTTGGCGGCGGCGCAGATCTCACACCTCTAATGGAAGTGCAGCGTCATCAAGACAATCCTGACGCAATCGCCTTTCATGCTGCAATGAAAGCCGCTTGTGATGCCCATGAAGGCGCAGATTATGCCCGTTTTAAAGATTGGTGTGATGAATATTTTTATCTGCCTCACCGCGAAGAACCACGCGGAACAGGCGGCATTTTCTATGACCGTCATGACACAGGCAATTGGGACGCTGATCTGGCATTCACAAAAGACGTTGGTGAAGCTTTCGCAGCTATCTATCCAACAATTGTTCGAAACCGTATGAATCAGAGCTGGAACGAGGCTGACCGCGACGCCCAACTTATCCAACGTGGCAGATATGTTGAATTTAACCTGCTCTATGATCGCGGGACAACATTTGGTCTAAAAACAGGTGGAAATGTAAAATCCATTCTCTCCTCAATGCCACCCGTTGTTAAATGGCCGTAAGCTAAGCAGCAATAGGCTTGGCTTCTGATCAGTATTCCTTCATCATGAAGAGATTAGAAGTCGAGCCTTTGCGCGTTTTTAGTTTCACCGTCGGGAGTCATTGCATTTGTTTACGCTGCTCAAAGCATTAGCCACATTCGTCGTGTCTTTTTTTATGGGCATGGTTGGGCTTGTGCTGGGCGTCATAATCTATGGCGGGCTAAATGAACAACTACTCGAAATGGAAGCAAACCACCAAGTCATAGCAAAAGCGATTGCATTTATGTGCATTGGTGGATCGGCCATACTTGGAGGCATTTTTGGCCTACAAAAAGGTGCCCGCTGGACCGGACTTTTCGACAATCCTGACTTTTAGCTTTAGTCGTCGATCGACCCAGCGCCTTCTCTAAGTTTAACATCTTCTGCGATTAAACGCATATGCCGCGCAATAAGCGCCACATCCGATGGGAAATCTTCATCTATCCACCATTGTTCGGCACGTTGCAGCACCTCCCCAACGGGCTTTCCTTCTGGAACTCCCACAGCAATGATGTGCTCGCCACTGATTGGAAAAACCGGACGTTCATATTTTTCTGCAGATTGCGTTAAGACGCGCCAATAGCGGTGATTGGCTTCTCGGCCTCGCACAGCCCATGCAAGACGGGCACGTGCCTTAAATACATCCTTACCCGTTTTATAAATAGCGCGGCGAAATGCTTTTGCAGAAAATTCTTTTGAAAAATCAGTTGTATCTGAAGCCGTCGCAAGCAATCGTTTCTTTTCATAATTGGACATTTTCAGACGTTTCACATCTGCTGATATGACATCTATATCCTTTGGATAGAGCGATAAAAGTCTAAGATAAGGATCTGGTGCCAAATGCTCTTCTAGCTCAAGGCCAACCAATGCATTAAAAAGATCAAGCCCAATCGCTTCTGATAAAACAAACTGCAACACGCCCGTTTGAGACATCGCTTCCAAAACAACTCGCGGATCACGCGCAGCTAGTATTTTTTTTAATTCGCTCCAAATACGTTCAACCGAGATTGTTTCAAGGCCCGCACGATGACGTAAACACGCACTCAAACCTTCAACATCTAGCTGTCCCGAACCATACCATGCGTTGAAGCGAAAAAAGCGTAATATACGCAAATAATCCTCTTTAAGGCGAGTATCCGCATCACCGATAAAAGCGATCTTCTGCTCTCGCAAATCCGATATGCCTCGCCCTGTTGGATCAATCAGGTCTCCCATCAAATCGCAATAGAGCGCATTCACATGGAAATCACGGCGCTTGGCATCTTCTGTCCAGTCTGTTGTAAAAGCGACTGTCGCATGGCGTCCATCCGTAGACACATCGCGGCGAAGGGTTGTAATTTCATAGGGCTGATTATTTGCAACAGCTGTGACTGTACCATGCTCAATGCCAGTTGGATGCACAGCAACATTTGCTTTTAACAGCCGCCGCGTGACCTCATCTGGTTCCCATTTCGTTGCTATATCTATATCAGCAACAGGTTGGCCTAACAGCGCATTTCGTACACAACCACCTACAAAACGTGCACTATCGGGTGCCCCAGCATTTAATGCACGCATCACCCGACGCGCACCATCAGCCTGCATCCATGGCTGAACAGGAAGTCTGTTCAATAAATCAATTGCCATCTTCGTCTGTCTCTTCAGAAACCCCTTTGGTTGGTTCCATAACAGTAGGCAATTTTCGTGCCGTCGATCCTGAATGCACTCTCTCAGTTCCATCCGCATCCGTACCTGGAATTAAATCCCGATCCGTGGGGTGAACAACTTGGTCACAAGGCACTTTCTTGGCCGGAATAAACACACGATTTTCATATCTGGCAGCTTGAAAACACAAGCCTTTATCTGAGGGGTACAACATTGCCTTAATGAACAATCCGCCGCCAGCCAAAACGCCGCCGGCAATCACCAGCCACAATAAAGGCCAACGATCTTTTACACTCATATTTGTTGAAGCGGCACGATACATAAAGAAAATCAAAAACGGTATCGAGAAAAGCGCAAATTCAATCAATATACGGCGTGTCATCCAACTCTTCCCATCTTTCGACAATTCAATGTCTTACAGCATAAAAACCTTACAAGGCGCATGCTAATCTTAAAACAGTGTATTTGTTTAAATAGTGGCCCAATTCAAGGCGAGTCGTAAAGGCAGTCATAGAGTGATTTGATCATTCCCGCCGTCACGCCCCAGATAAACCGTCCATTGTGGGGCATGGCGTAATAGCGCCGCCATTCACCGCCCCATTCTTTGACATGTTCTTGATGATTTTCAGGCGACATCAGAAAGGACAATGGCGTCTCGAAAACTTCATCCACTTCGTGTGGGTCTGGCACGGGCTCAAATTCAGGCGGAAACACACCCACAGTAAGGGACACACAAAACCCTGAAAGGGTTCTATATGGTTCTGCCTGACCGATAAGTTCAACACTATCTCTTGCAACGCCAATCTCTTCTTCAGCTTCTCGCACAGCAGCCTCAGTAAAGCTTTCATTGGGTTCAAGTTTACCACCGGGCAATGCTATCTGCCCCGCATGTGCTTTCATTGTTTTAGGGCGCTGAGTGAAAACAACGCCAAAATCATCGCCGCGATCAATCAAGCCAAACAAAACAGCAGCAGGTCGCAATTTGCGAATAGGAAGTCCGCTACCATCTCCAGGCACAAATGGTTCAATTTGATCTAAAGGTTCCAGATTGGCTTTCATTTCCTCATACGGGTCTGCCAAATTGGCTCTAGCGCGTCGAAGAAAATCTTCTTTGTCTACAAAACTCATTCAGATTTAACCGATCCCAATTCAAAAATCTCTCCCGCCGATTTCACGCCAATAATATTAGCTGCATCATCGAGGGGTTCTGACCATTCAACCAATTCATAAAACGGGGCTCTGGCAACCTTGGCCTCAAGTCCATGTCTTACCTCAACATAAGGTGACGGCTCACCTGTTTCAGCATCCATACTCACACGCAAGGGATGGTTTGCATCAATCACAAAAATATCACCAACATTCGTCGTTACGACCAGATTTTGTTCGCCTTCAATCATCTTTCGATCAATGCGAACAGCAATGAAGGGAGCATCTTCTACGTGAACAATGACTTTTTCATGAGGCGTCACAAGATAAATACCGTCATCATCCTTTCGGAGAATCGTAGAAAACAACCTGACAATTTTCTGACGGCCGATAATACCTCCGTCATGCCACCAGCTGCCATCCTTGCGAATTTCCATCCCGATATCTCCGCAATGCTCAGGATTCCACAAATGCACTGGCGGCAAAGCGCGTTTTCCATCTTCGCCCGCTTGTGTTTTCAATGCATCTAGAACAGCTTGCAAAGGATCTGAAACTGTCTCTTTTGATTTTTCTTCTTCTGTTTTACGCATAGAGACCTTCTCCGCCTTGGTTTTGCCCGACTATAACAGGTACAACATCCTTTTGAGTTTAAATGAAGACCACGTCATGACAGAAACACAATCAAATCTATTCGCAAACACAGATGCAGTCATTGCGGCACTTGGTGACGTCAAAACAGAAATTGGTAAAGCTGTGTTTGGTCAGGAACACGTCGTAGAACTGGTACTTAGCGCTGTTTTATCGGGGGGACACGCTCTTCTGGTTGGTGCGCCGGGGCTAGCAAAGACACGCCTTGTCGAAGCCACAGCAACAGCACTGGGAATTGATTCAGGCCGCGTTCAATTCACTCCAGATTTGATGCCTTCAGATATTCTCGGATCAGAAGTTTTAGACGAATCACCTTCAGGCAATCGCTCCTTCCGCTTTATCAAAGGCCCGATTTTCACCAGCCTATTGATGGCAGATGAGATAAACCGCGCAAGTCCGCGCACCCAATCTGCACTTTTGCAAGCTATGCAAGAGCATCAAGTGACAATTGCAGGTGTCAATCACGACCTTCCCGCGCCTTTCCATGTTTTAGCAACGCAAAACCCTGTAGAGCAAGAAGGCACATATCCATTACCTGAAGCACAATTAGACCGTTTTCTTCTGAAAATTGACGTCAATTATCCTGATGCCGAAACCGAGCGCCGTATTCTCATCGACACAACAAGCGGTGCAGAGAAAAGCGTCAATCCAGCGCTCACTGCAGAAAAATTATTAATGATCCAGCATTTGGTTCGCAATATGCCTGTGCCAGAAAAAGTTGTGAATTCTATCTTAGAACTCACTCGATCAGCTAGACCCGAACAAAGTGACGATCCACGCATCAAAACCCGCGTAGAATGGGGCCCATCCCCAAGAGCCGGGCAAGCTCTAATGCTAACAACGCGCGCGCGTGCACTTTTGCGCGGTCGGTTTGCACCTTCTATTGACGATGTTGAAGCCCTTGCTGAACCAGCACTCGCGCATAGAATGTCACTCAATTATGACCCAACGGGACAAGGTGAAACACTATCAGAATTGATCGCGGATCTGGCGAGAAAAGCATCCTAGTTTCCATATGAAAACGCCGCTAAACCAGATAATATCGGATGCAAATCTCCTTTCAAAGGAGCATCCACGTTTGCATGCCAAAGCGGGCCCCGCCTCTGCTGCCCACCAAGGCAGTGCTGGTCGCCGCAAAACCGGACAAGGTGAAAATTTCTGGCAATATCGTGGTTATAATGCAGAAGACAGCGCGTCTCGGGTGGACTGGAGAAAATCTTCTCGCGGTGATCAGCTTTTTGTCCGTGAAACAGAAATGGAAACAACGCGCACATTCCTTTTCTGGTGTGATCCATCAGACGGGTTTGACTGGCGCGGCAGCGAAGACGTTTCCACAAAAGCAGGCCGCGCGCTTTCAATTTTAATGGCGCTTGGCAGCTCCATTGCCAAATCTGGCGATCGCTGCGGCGCACTTGGCGGCCCCAGAGCGCCAAGCTCAGGCGGCAAAGCTGCTTTATCAATGGCCCAAGATTTGTGGCAAAACCCTGTGGAAACCTCTCTTCCCGTATCAAATAAAAAACCTGCCACATTGGTATTAGCGTCAGATTTTTATCGCCCACTAGAAAGTTTAAGTGCATGGATACAAGAACTCGCTCATAAAAATCGTAACGGCACTCTGCTCATGGTCTACGATCCCATCGAAGCCAGCTATCCATATGAGGGGCGGATAAGATTTTTTAATCCATCCGCAAAAAAAGACCGATTAATCGGGCGCGCTGAAAATCTCAAAGAAGAATATTTGAAGAGATTCCAACAACGCCGCGATGACATGCAAGCGCTCGCTCATAGTGTGGGATGGAATATTGTTTTCCATCAAAGCAACGAACCAGCTGCGCCTGTGTTTATGCAAATCTCAAGCTGGCTTGAAATGACACGACAAGACGGAAAAAAACCGGCATGAATTTAGGTTCAGTTTTCTTTGCTCAACCTTTGGCACTGCTCGGCTTGCTAGCCTTGCCGGTTATCCTGTGGTTGCTGCGCGCAACCCCGCCTGAGCCAAAGCGTGTGGTTTTACCATCGCTCAGCTTGCTAGATGATGTCGACCAAATTGAAGAAACGCCCGCTAAAACCCCATGGTGGATTCTAGCACTTCGCTTTGCCACCGCCGCACTTGCTATTATCGGCTTCTCTCAGCCTTTATTGCAATCGCCTCAAAGCAATACACAAAACATGCAATCAGCACTGATTATTGTTGATAATGGTTGGACGAGCACTGAACAATGGAATGACATTAAACAAACAATACTTTCCTCATCAGATGCAATTTCCGACAATGGCGGCTCCATCCACCTTGCCTTCACAGCCCCTTCAACGCTCACGTCAGACATAAACCAAGCTCTTGGTGTAGATGAAGTGCGAAAACGCCTTCAAATTGAAAAGCCAGCTCCATGGAATCCCGATCACAACGCATTGCTTGATCGCATTGAAAAATCGTCCCTAAACCCCTCTAAAATCATATGGCTAAGTGATGGTTTAGAGCATAATGGAAGTCAGGCATTTAATTCCTATTTGGAAAAATCCAGCGCAGTCGAGATTTATAAATTCGCGCCGCGTTCCGCCTATGCAATAACAAATGCAGAAACCTCTTCCAATGGTGCCAATGTCTATTTGAAAAGACTAGCTAGCGAAACTGCTATTGAGACGCGTGTCATTGCCGAAAGTGAATCAGGGCTTAGTCTGGCCAGCGCTATTGCAACTTTTACTCCCAATACCACTCAGGCCGTCGCAGAGTTTTCTATTCCCTCGGCAATTCTCAATCAAATAGCGCGATTTCGTGTTTTAGGCTCTGCTTCTGCTGGGCAAGTCTGGCTTTGGGATGATAGCGCGGCAACACCCTCAGTTGCTTTAGCAGACCCAGTCCCAAGTGATCAGCCGCTATTGGAAGAATTCTATTATATCCGCAAAGCGCTTTCTCCTCATGCCCAGATGATGGAAGGTGAATTATCGCAAATGCTCTCCAGATCACCCGATGCAATCATTTTGGGTGATCGCTCTCTAATCGGCTATCCTCACCTGACAGAGTTGGAAGACTGGATAGAAGAAGGCGGCGCTCTTATCCGCTTTGCAGGGCCAAAACTAGCAGCGGCCGAAAGCCATACTCTAACGCCAAGCCCATTGCGTTCCGCAACCCGCGCGCTCGGCGGTGCCTTAGCTTGGGAAGAGCCTCAATCCATTGCTCCCTTTATCGCAACAAAGGGTTTTGCTGACATCAAAACACCTGCGGACTCCATTCTTGTGAGACGACAGGTTCTTGCCCAACCTAGTCCCGAACTCGCAGCTTATACATGGGCAAAACTAGCAGACGGCACCCCATTGGTCACAGCAAGAAGCTATGGAAAAGGGCTTATTGTCTTATTCCACGTTACCGCCACACCGGAATGGTCAGACCTGCCTTATGATGGCGCATTTGTTAGCATGCTGCGCCGCGCGGCAGCATCTGGAAATGGCAAAAGAAATACACAATCCGTTTCAACTGGCACACTTGCGCCCTTTAGGCTGGTTGATGCTTTTGGTCAGCTTAAACTACCTTCAGGAAATCTAGAGCCATTATCTGCAGAAGCTTTTTCCATCACAAC
>JGI2924J29684_1076940_pt1 | contig 12339 bp, 12 predicted proteins | sample BenlonsequencITS_FD_29684 | JGI IMG/M metagenome (IMG submission 29684)
GTAGACGAGACCGGGGAACTGCTCGGGGTCGTAGTCGGCCCCCTCGAGGTCCATCGCGACGCTCTGGAGGTCGAGTTCCTGCCCGATACCGGTCGACGCCACCACGTTCTCGATGTTGATGGTGTCCTTCGGATCCGTCATTGGTCGCTTAAAAAGACGTATTTAACCTTTATAAAGGTTGGTACCGCCCACTGATTAGTCAGCGTTGGCGACCGAATTCGAAAAGCGAGGATCGGACCGACAGCCGCTATCGCGGCGGTTTCGGCGGGTTCCGAAGCGGCGTCGAAACTGGTGAATCGAGGGTGTGCTCGGGGAAAGCGGTACGCTCATAGCGCGCGCACCGTCACGCTCGTGTGTGTACCTGCTCGAACTCGGCGGCGAAGACGACGCGTTCGCGGCCCAGGAAGCCCGAAGCGCCGCCGTCGACGTCGAGCCACTCGCACCGGGGCTCGCGGTGGCGTCCACCATCGTCCCCGAACGAATTCGTGGGCTCGCCTACACGCACCGGGCGAGCGAACTCGTCGGACACACCGACGCCGACCCGGCGAGCGCTCGCGCGTTGCTTGAGGCGGCACCTCTCGACCGCGAGGGAAGCGTCGCCGTCCGCGCGACGGACGTGAAGGGGACGACGGGCGTCGACACCGCCGCGGCCGAGCGGGCGCTCGGACAGGTACTGGTCGATCGCGGCTTCGACGTCGATCTCGAGACGCCGGACCACGAGCTTCGCGTGGCGTTCTCGACGGGAGCGATCGCAGCCGACGCGGCGGACGCGCGAGAAAACGGACCGGGCGCAGCGGGCGAAACAGCGACACGGGAAGACGACACGGACGCGCCAACTGAATCCGAATCCGTCTGCGCGCTCGGCTGGCTCGCCGCCGAGAGCGTTCGCGACTTCGGCGAGCGTCGACCGACGGACAAGCCGTTCTTCCAGCCGGGGAGCATGGATTCGTTGCTCGCACGCGCGATCTCGAATCTCGCCGGCGCGCGACCGGGGACGACGATCCTCGATCCGATGTGTGGCACCGGCGGCGTCCTCGTGGAAGGGGGCCTGCTCGGCGCCGACGTGATCGGGACCGACGCCCAGTCGAAGATGGTTCGGGGCGCGCGCGAGAACTTGACGCATTTCCTCGACCGCGAGGCGCCGTCACCGGTCGGCGTCGAGCGCGGCGACTGGTTCGTCGCGCGCGGCGACGGGACCCAACTCCCGCTTCCCGACGACGCTGTCGACGCCGTCGTCTTCGACGCGCCCTACGGCCGCCAGTCGAAGATCGAGACCCATCGGCTCTCGGATCTGGTGTCGGGTGCGCTCTCGGAGTCGCGTCGCGTCGCCGATCGGGCGGTCCTCGTCGCGGATCGGTCGTGGGCCACGGAGGCGCGCGCGGCCGGCTGGACGATCGAGGCGGCCTTCGAACGCCGCGTCCACCGCTCGCTGACGCGGTACGTGCTGGTACTCGGCCCCGCAGACGCTCCCTCGTGAGAGTAAATGCCCGTTCTCGCGTTCCGGGGACCCGGTGTGGCTTTTTTTGGTTCGTTCGCCAATATGCGGACGCAATGGAAGCAGAAACACTACGCGAGCGACTCCAGGAGAACGGCGAGCTGATGGTCAACGTCTCGGACTTCGACGCCCAGATCGAACTGCACCTCCACGACACGGAGATCGAAGAAGACACGGTGACCCTCGAGCTCGTCGACGGCACGCTCGAGTTTGACACCGACGAGGTCATCGGCGCGTGGAAACACTACCACTCGCTCGAGGACTACAGCCTCGACTGACGAGGATCAGCGAACGCGACGAATTGGGCCCGGAGACCGAGATTCTGAGCGGAATCGATCCAAGAAAAGCGCGCGGTTCGAGACGACATTCGAGAACGACTGTTATCTCGAGCGCGCCCGCTCGCGTAGCGTTGCTCCCTCGTCGGTTTCGACGTCGAGATCGGGGACGGAGACGGTCTTCCCCGACTCGTCGATCGCGACGAACGTGAACGATGAGGCCGTCGTTCGTTCGGTGTCGCCCGTCCGCGGGTTCTCGCGCCAGGCCCGGAGTGCGACCTCGGCGCTCGTCTCGCCGGCGTCGAAGACGTAGGCCTCGATCAGGGCCGTGTCACCGACGTGAAGCGGGCGCTCGAAGGCGAGCTCGGTCACGCCAGCCGTGACGCAGGGCTCGCCGGCGAAGCGCGTCGCCGCCATCGTCCCCACCTCGTCGAGCCACCGCATCAAATTGCCGCCGTGGAGCGTCCCCAGGCTGTTCGCGTGGTGCGGTTCGACCCGAAATCGATTCCGAATGCGGGTCTCGAGAAGCGTCGGCATACCGGACCCACGTCCGGTCGGGGTAATAGAATGGCGCCGAACATGGCCAACCAGGACGATGCTGGCGCCGCACATGCCAGCGAGTGGCTGGTGTCCCGTCCGTACCGGTCGACGGTGGCACCGCTGTTCGCGATGTAAAACTCTACAACCCGCCTCCAGGATCGTCAGGCTTTCCGACCGAGTTCCGCCAGCAGGTGCGAGACGTGAATCCGATCGCTGGTTCCTTCCTGCATGTCGAACTCGATGTCTGCTACCAGGCGATGAAGTTCGGCGAGGCGCTCGCCCTGGTAGCGCTTGCGACCCTGTTCGAGGATCGCGTCGAGCACTTCCTGGCCGTCCAGCCCTTCGTCGACGAGGAGGTCGTCGAGCGTCTTCCGGGCGTCCGTGAACGCGCCGGCCTCGGCGTCGTCTAACATCCCGTCGATCTCGTCGTCGAGCCCGACCTCTCCGAGGACCTCGTAGGCCGCGCTCATCGTGATCTCGCCGGCGTCGACGGCGGTCGTCTGGGCCGCGAGGATCGCCTCGCGGAGGTTCCCGCCGGCGTAGCCGGCGACGAACTCCAGCCCGTCGGCGTCGTACTCGACGCCCTCGGCCTCGACGATCGGTTCGAGCACCGAGACGATCTCCTCGCTCGTCGGCGCCCGCATCGTCACGGGGAAACACCGCGAGCGGATCGGCGGGATCAGCTTCGTCGGCTGGCGTGTCGTGACGATGAAGCGAGTCGTCCGGTGATGTTGCTCCATGATCCGGCGCAGCGCCTGCTGGAAGTCCTCGCGGACGGCTTCGGCGTTGTCGAGCAAGAGCGTCTTGTGGTCGCCGGCGACGGGCGCGTAGCTCGCCGACTCCTTCAAGACGTGGTTGATCATATCCCGTTTGGACATGTCCGAGCGGCCGACGAGGAAACCCTCGAAGCGGGGATCGTTTTTGATCTCCGTCTTCGTCCGGCCGAAGAAGTCGGCGACGTTGATCTCGATCAGGTCCGAATCCGGGTTGTCGTGCGTTTCGCGGGCCAGCGCCCGGGCGGATGCGGTCTTGCCGCTTCCCGGCGGCCCCTGTAGAATCAGGTTCAGGGGTTCTTCGACGGTCTGACCCAGCGTTTCGCGAGCGTCGTCCTGCGGGAGCTCCGCGAGCGTGGGGGCGTACGCCTCGGTCCACAGCGGCGCGTCCATCGATGCGGGCTAGGGGAAGCCACCGTAAGAATCGGTCGGTTGGCGTCGCGTTCGGACCGCGATCGAGTGCTACCTCGGCGGTGAGCCAGGTCGACGAACTCAGTCCGTCTCGGCCTCCGGGACCTGTACCGTTGCCCGAACCGGATTGTCGCCGAGTTCGTACGGGGCCGGTTCCGCACCCGCGGCGGGGTCGTCGCGGTAGACGATCGCCGTCAGGTTCGAACCGGGTGTGACGTTGCCGACGTCGAGCTCGACGTCCGCGTGGACGCCTGGCGAGAGACGATCGCTGGTCGCCAGCCGCGTGCCGTTGTCGTCCTCGACGGCGACGTAGCCGCCCTCGGGGACGCCCGCCTCGACGACCAGTTCCGACGTCGAGACGTTCTCGACGGTGACGTGGGCCGGTCCGTCGTACTCGACGTCGATTTCGTCTAGCGTCCCGTTTCGTTCGGTGTAGACGCCGTAGGTGTGCGAGCCATTGCCGATGTCGGCCAGACCGACCTCGTAGGTGACCTCGCGCGTCTCGTCCGCAGCGAGTGAGAACACCTTTCGCTCGTAGAGATCGCCGTCGACGCGGAACTCGGCGTGCTGGCGGAGTTCGTTCGCCGTCGGATTACGGATCTCCGCGACGAACTCGACCGGTTCGCTGGTCCGGCCCTCCGACGGACCCGACAGTGACGTGACGACGAACGAGCGTTCGACGTCGTCGGGGCGCTCGACGGCCGTCACCGACGCCGTCTCGGAGACGGGATAGCCGTCGACGACGTAGGGGCGGTCACTCTCACCGTCCTCGTCTCGCGGGTCGAACTCGCCGTCGTCGCTACTGTCTATGTGCGCGGTTGCCGTCAGGCTCCCATAGAGAGAGCCGTCTGCCTCCGCAGTCGCCTCGACGGAGACGTTGTCGTGACTCCCCTCTGAGAGGTGCTCCGACACGCCCACGACGGTTCCCGATTCGTCGGTCACGACGACGAACCCACCCTCAGAGAGTGAGACGGACGAGACGACGACCGACTGGCCGTCGGATTCTTGCGAGTCGAACGTGAGTGAGGCTTCGGGCTCCTGCGCGACCTCGGCGCCGAAGAGTTCGGGAGCCTGTCCGACCACCAGCCCGGCCCCCACCACGATGGCGATGGCGATCAACACGGCGACAACCAGTTTGAGACGACCGAGCGAGGTGGACGGAGACATGTAGTGGTGTCGTACGGATTCCTACGTGCTGGACGTACTTTACTCATGCTTCGTCCCGAATTTCGATAGCTGTTTCCATCGTGGACGAATGGGGCGAAATCGACGGGCTGTGCCAAACGACGGGGCGGTTTCGAAGGGGGTTTAGGCGCCTGTATCCGACCACGTACTGATGTCGTTACGCGTGACGTTCCTCGGGACCAGCGGGGCGATACCGACGGTCGCCCGCAATCCGTGTTCGATCTTCGTCGCCCGGGAAGGGGATTCGCTGCTCTTCGACGCCGGCGAGGGAACCCAGCGCCAACTCATGCGCTATGGGACCGGCTTCGACATTTCCGAGCTGTTCGTCACGCACGTTCACGGCGATCACGTCCTCGGGATCCCGGGTCTCTTGCAGACGATGGACTTCAACGACCGCGAGCGGAAACTCCGGATTCACGTGCCACGAGGGACGCGCCGCCAGGTACGCGAACTGGCGTTTTCACTCGATGCGCACATCTCGTTTCCCGTCGAGATCGCGGACGTCGACGACGGCGACGTCGTCTCCCGCGGCGACGAGTACGAGGTCCGTGCCTTTCGGACGGATCACGACACCCGGTCGGTCGGCTACGCACTGGTCGAAGACGAGCGCAAGGGCCGATTCGACCGCGAGCGCGCGGAGGAACTCGGCGTGCCGGTCGGCCCGAAGTTCTCGCAGCTCCACGAGGGCGAGCCGGTCGAGCTCGACGACGGGACCGTGGTCAGACCGGAACAGGTCGTCGGCGAGCCGCGACCAGGGCGCAGTCTCGTCTACACCGGTGACACCCGCCCGACGGCGCGGACGGTCGAGATCGCCGACGAGCCGGACCTGCTGATCCACGACGCGACCTTCGCCGACGACCGCGCCGAGCGGGCCGCCGACACCGCCCACTCGACGGCCCGGCAGGCCGCCGAGATCGCCAACCGGGCCAGTGCGAAACGGCTGGCGCTGGTCCACCTCTCCTCGCGATACGCCGGCGATCCCGCCGCCCACCTCGCGGAGGCCCGCGAGACGTTCTCGGGCGACGCCGACGACGTCTCCCTGCCCGACGACGGGACCGAGATCGAGATTCCGTACCCGGACGCCTGAACGGGTCACCCAGACACGGACTGTCAGTTGCTCCCGGCAGATTTCCGCACCCGCGTCGGATTTATACGCGGTCCGGCCCTACCATCGGATGTGCACACGCGAACGAGTGCGCTCGATTCGGTCGTCTTCGGCGTCGACGTCCACCAGGGGGACGTCCGGGGTGACGCCTCCTACGCGCTCGTGGTGCTGACCGACGACGGCGTCGAGCGAGACGTGGTCTCACATCGGAAGCTACGGCGACTCATCGCCGGTCGGGAACCGGCGATCGTGGCTACCGACAACATGTACGAACTCGCCGCGGACAAGGACGCCCTCATCCACTTTCTGGGCTCGCTCCCGGCGGAGACCAGGCTCGTCCAGGTGACCGGCGACGAGCGCCCGGAGCCCCTCTCCCGGGTCGCCAGCCGCCACGGGATTCCGTACGGGTCCGATCCAATGCAGGAAGCCGAGGCCGCGGCCAGGCTCGCCGCGCACAACGTCGGCCAGGAGGTCTCCGCCTTTACGGACACGACCGAGGTGAAGGTCTCACGCGGGCGTTCGACCGGCAGCGGCGGCTGGAGCGAGGACCGCTATACGCGACGGATTCACGGCTCCGTCAAGAAGCGCGCTCGCGAGGTCGAATCCGAACTCGACGAGGCGAACATCGACTACGAGCGCGAGGTCCGCGAGGCCTACGGCGGCTTCGCCAACGCCGTCTTCACCGTCCAGGCCCGACCCGAGGACATTCCCGTCTCGGCGGCGCGTTCGGGCGACGTTCGCGTCGAGATCGAGCGTGAGCGCCGCGACGGCATCGAGTTCCGCCCGCTCGCCAAACGCCTAGAGTACGTCGTGGTGGGGATCGATCCCGGGACGACGACCGCGGTCGCCGTCGTCTCGCTCGACGGGCAGGTCCACGACGTCTGGAGTTCGCGAACGAGCGACACCGCCGACGTGATCGAGTGGATCGTCGAGCGCGGCCGGCCGGTCGTCGTCGCCGCAGACGTGACGCCGATCCCCGAGACGGTCGAGTCGTTCCGGCGGAGCTTCGACGCCGCCGCCTGGACGCCCGAACGCGATCTGGCGATCGACGAGAAGCAACACCGCACTCGCGAGCACCCCTACGACGACGATCACCAGCGCGACGCCCTGGCAGCCGCCCTCTTCGCCGCCGACGCCCACGAAGATCAGTTCGAGCGGATCGCCGCGAAGGTGCCACCGGGCGTCGATCGAGGCGTCGTCATCGACCGTGTCGTCGCCGGCGAGGAGTCCGTCGAGGCGGTCCTGGCGGACCTTCAGGACGACGCCGAACCCGAAGAGCCTGACGAGACCCACGAGCCGCGAGAACTCACGCCCGAGGAAAAACGGATCCGCCAGCTCGAAAACCAGGTCGATCGCCTCCAGGACCACGTCGCGGAGCTCGAAGGACAGGTAGCCGAGCGCGACGAACGCATCGACTCGCTCGAAGCCGACCTCGAGACGGCACGGAGCGAAGCCCGCAGAGAGGTCCGGACCGATCGCGAGGTCACCCGGCTGAAGCGGCGGGCGAATCAGCTCGAACGTGAGCGTGACGACGCCCGCGAAGAGGCCGCGGCGCTCGAAGACAAGGTCGATCGGATGAAGGCGCTCTGGAAACTCGATCACTCGAACTTCGCCGACGTCTCGGCGAAGAAGGCGGGGCTGGTCCCCGTCAAAGTGATCGAGAAATTCACTCGGGACGCGATCCGCGAGGCCGACGAAGCCTACGGACTGGCCCCCGACGACGTCGTCTTCCTCCGAGACGCGAGTGGCGCCGGTCGATCCACAGCGACCGCACTCGCCGAGTACGACCCGCGCGTCGTCTTGCGAGCCAAGGGCGGCCTCTCCGAGGTCGCCGATCGCATCCTCTTCGACGCCGAGATTCCGGTCGCCCCCGCGGACGACGTCGCCATGCAGGAAGTCGACGAACTCGCCGTCGCCCGCGAAGACGACGTCGAAGCGGCTATCGATGACTGGCGCACCAGAGCGCGTGAACGAAAGCGCGAACGCAAGGCGTCTATGGTCGATCGCGTCATCAGCGAGCATCGCGCGGGCGACAACGAGGCGTGAGCGACGCGAGCTCGCCGACCGAACGGCCGCGGTTCGCAAAACCGGTTTAGAACATTCCGAACGACTGCATCACGGAGGTGATGAGTCCCTTCGCGATCAGCGCGATGCCGACGAGTACCAGTGCGAGGCCCACCGCCACTTGCCAGTAGTACAGGCCGATGAAACCGAGACCAGCGAGTAGCAGCACGATTCCGGCCAGTCCGCTCATTCCGAGCTTATCGATCATACGCCGAGTGGCCGGGCCTGACGAATAAAGACGCTGATTCGATTCCGATCGGCAACGGCCCGGGCACAGAAAGGCGCCCACCACGCTCGGAACAACCGTTAACAGTTAAACGCCTCCGACACGAACCGCTGCCCATGAGTGACGAGGAGGGCGGTCGGAAGAACCTCCGAATGCCTGACGACGACGAGGTGTTCGCGACCGTCACGGACATGCTGGGGGCGAACCGGGTCAAAGTGCGCTGTGCCGACGGAACGGAACGAACGGCCCGCATTCCGGGCAAGATGCAAAAGCGCATCTGGATCCGCGAGGACGACGTCGTCCTCGTCTCGCCGTGGGACTGGCAGGACGAGAAGGCCGACATCACCTGGCGCTACGAGAAGGCCGACGCCGATCAACTCCGGCGCGAGGGCCATATTCAGTAACCCGAACTTTTTCTCTGTCGTTCGAGAGAGCGGAGCTCTCTCGTGATGACGAAAGGCGCAAAGCGCCTTTCGAACCACGGGCGCGGCGTAGCCGCGCTCTCGGAAAAATCCTCAAAAGAGCCGGAGGCTCTTTTGGACCTCGCGGAAGCGAAGCTTCCGCTTAGCTTCGATGAAAAGCACTCCTCCCTCCCCGCCAGCCGCGCTTCGCGCGGCTTCTCGGTCGGTCGTCGGCCCGCTCGCTCGGCTCACGGCCCTGCCGTTCGCCGTCCGTGGTTCTCGGCCTTCGACCTCCGAACCACGCTTCGCTCGCGGTGAGGATCACATGGCGCGTCAACCGGGCGCATCCGAATTCGCCGGTCCCATCAGTCATCGCTGGTTACCCGGGATTCGCCGCACTGGCGTCGGAGCGGCCTAAAACATCGATTCTGACAGAAAACCAGCACAGAATATATGTAGAACATGATCAATAGTCACGGTTGTGAGTCACGCGTGAGTGGTAATATGAGCGACAACGGGGGTGAATCGTTTCCGGACGAACTCTCCGACTCGGTCGGAGGTGAAGAGATCGAGTTCTACGGCGGTCGTGGGATGAGCGCGGTGCCGATCCTCTTCTTCATCGTGTGGGCGATCTTCCAGACCGCATTCTTACGGATCTCGAGCGAGCGTGGGCTCGTCCTCGGGATTCTCATCGGGCTGATCGCCGGGATGTTCTTCGTGAAAGGCTCCTGGCGCGGCTACGCGAGCACGATCTTCGAAGGGATGACCCAGCCGGTCGCGGTGACGGCGATCGTCGCCTGGGTCTGGGCGGGCATGTTCGCGGAGACGCTACAGGCAGGTCAGTTCGTGGGCGGCCTGCTCTGGTTCGCCGAGGCGGCCGGTGTGACGGGCACGCTCGTGCCCGCGATCACGTTCGTCCTTGCGGCGCTGCTCGCGACCGGTATCGGCACCGGCTACGGGACGACGATCGCGTTCGTCTCGCTGTTCTTCCCGGCGGGCCTCGTCCTCGGGGCGAACCCCGTCCTGCTGTTCGGCGCCATCCTCTCGGGGGCCATCTTCGGCGACAATCTGGCACCGGTCAGCGACACGACCATCGTCAGCGCCGTCACGCAGGATTCGGACATCGGCGGCGTCGTCGCCTCGCGGTTCAAGTACGCGATCGTCGCTGCGATCGTCGCGTTCATCGGGTACGTGGTCGCGGGGTCGATGATGAGCGGTGCGGACATCGCCGGAAACGCGGAGACGATTCTGGGAGATGCGACGAACGCGGTCGGGCTGGTCCACCTGCTCTCGATGGGGGTGGTGATCGTCACCGCGGTCGTGGGTCGCCACATCGTCGAGGCGATCTCCTGGGGGATCGTCGTCGCCGTCGTCGCGAACCTGACCCTCGGACTCGCGTCCGCAGGTACGATGCTCACCTTCGAGGCGCCCGACAATGCGCCCGGAGCCGAGCTCCTGGAACCACTCCCGATCGTCGAGACATTCGACCCCCAGCTGGACAGGAGCGCCGAGGTGACCGGCAGCCTCGTCGAGGGCGCGGCCGGCTTCTTCACGCTCTCGATCCTCGTCCTGTTCATCATCGCGGCGGCCCAGATCATGATCCGCGGCGGGGCGTTCCAGGCGGTCCTCGACTGGTCGCTCGACAGTCTGGCGACGAACGTGCGCAACGCGGAGCTGACGATGGTCGGCTCGGCGGCGCTCATCAACGCGACGATCACGATCAACACCGCCGCCGAGGTCGCCATCGGGCCGTACATCTCCAAAGTCGGCGAGCGGTTCAACATCAACGGCTACCGCCGGGCGAATATCTTGGACGCACAAACGTCCGCGCTCGGCTACATCTTCCCGTGGTCCGGCGGCGTCCTCGTCGGCTTCACGACGATGCAGGAGTTACCCGCCGACTTCGATTTCTTCACCGACGCGATGGTCATCAATCCGATCGACGTCGTCCCCTACGTCTTCCACGGCTGGCTGCTCGTGGCGGTGTTCGTCCTCGCGGCGATCACCGGCTTCGGTCGTGAGTACACTATCGACCGCGAGTCCACGGAGGTGTCGCGCGTATGAGCTTCCTCGAAAAGTACCTCGCCGGATGGACGTTCCGGACGTCGACGCCGTCGCTCACGGTGGGCTCGGAGGTAAACGTCTTCGTCCATCGCTACGACGAGCACGCCGGCGATGGCGATGGCTCGACCGCGGATACAGCCACGGCGACGGGAGCCGAGAACGACACGGAGACGCCCACCGAATCCACGGGCATGGGCGTCGCGGACATCGGCGACACCCGTCTCTACGTCGAGGGCGTCGGGCCGGAGCACGTCGACGTGCAGATTCGGGTGCGAATCACCGAATTCGACGAGTCGACCGCGACCGGCCGCGGCGAATTCGTCCAGGTCGTCGGCGAGAGTTCCTACGCCGGGTGATCTGACGACGGATTCAGTTCGACTATAGTTCAGCCACGTCCTCGATCGCATCGGTCAGCGCCCGGATGCTCTCGACATCGTGTTCGCCCATGTGGCCGATTCGAAACGTCTGCTCGCCGAGTTGCGACCCGTAGCCGTTGGAGAAGACCATGTCGTACTCCTCGGAGACGGTTTCGATCGTCTCGGCGACGTCGATTCCCCGGGTGTTCTCGATACAGGCCACCGTCTGGGATTCGTAGCCTTCCTCGGGGAACAGTGCGAAGTGCTCGCGGGCCCACTCGCGGGTGTACTCGGCCATCTCGCGGTGGCGCTGGTCGCGGGCGTCGTGGCCCTCGTCCAGCATGTGCTTCATCTGTGTGTGGTAGGCGAGCATGATCGGGATGGCCGGCGTCGAGTGGGTCTGGCCCTTGCGGTCGTAGTAGTCGATCGTGCGCTGGAAGCCACCGTACCACGCGGCCGAGTCGGATGCGACCTCGCGTTCGTAGGCGTCGTCGCTGACGACACAGACCGCGAGGCCGGGCGGCATGGCGAAAGCCTTCTGGACGGAGGTGAAGATGACGTCGATCCCGTGGGCGTCGATGTCGACGGCGTCGCCGCCCAGCGAGGAGACGGCGTCGACGACGAAGTACGTGTCCGGGTACTCGGACACGACGTCGCCGATCGCCTCCACCGGGTTCCGGACCCCGGTCGAACTCTCGTTCATCACGCAGGTGACGACGTCGTAGTCGGTGTCACTCACCTCGAGTCGGTCGCGAACGTCCTCGGGCTTGACCGCCTTGCCCCACTCGTATTCGAGGGTGTCGACCGATTTGCCGAGACGCTCGGCGACGTTCGCCTGTCGCTCCGAGAAACTCCCGCAGGTCGTACAGAGGACGTGTTCGTCGACGAGGTTCTGGATCGCACTCTCCATGAACGCCGTCCCGGACCCGGAGAGGACGATCACGTCGTTGTCGGTGTCGAGGAAGTCCTTCGTGTCCTCGACGATCGTCGTATAGAGGTCCGTCATGCGATCCATGCGGTGGCCGAACATGGGTTCGCACATCGACTCGGCGACGTCCTCGCGGACCTCGGTCGGGCCGGGAATGTACAGCGTCTTCTCGGGATAGTCGGCTCTGTATTCGCGTGTTTCGGTCACGGTATCACTGCCGTGGCCGAAACTGTGTGGGGAACAGGTATGATCCTTGTGATGAACGCGATTCTTGGTCCGAATCCGCGATCGCTGACGATGCGCTCTCGTTCGAGCCACGGCTCGGTACCTGTATCGATCGGCCTCGTCACGGACGGCTGGTCGGACTCACCGCCTTCGGAGCGTACGTGCTACCGCAGTGACGGAACGGAACAAAAGACGATCTATCGCAGTCGCTTACTCGACGACGATGGAGCCTTCCATGCCCGAGTGGGGCTGACAGCGGTAGGTCGTGATCTCGCTGGTCGCCTCGAACTC
>JGI2924J29684_1076939_pt1 | contig 12328 bp, 11 predicted proteins | sample BenlonsequencITS_FD_29684 | JGI IMG/M metagenome (IMG submission 29684)
GCTGGTATACAGCACTTGCACAATTACCTGTGAAGAGAATCTGGGGCAGGTGAAGTCATTTTTACATAAGCATGCTGATTTTCAATGGGAGTCCCTGGCTGAATTATTACCCGACAGCCTTGACTATACAGCTACCATGGGCCGGGGTTATCTACAATTATTACCTCATATCCATGGCCTGGACGGCTTTTTTATAGCCAGGCTGCGAAAAAGCGATAATATGCCGCTAACCTCCCAGCAGGATTTGTATGGCAGAGTGTAGAAATAGCAAAACATGTCGACGGGGGATTTTATATGCCGGGTTTGCCCAATATTAAAAATTTGACACTGGAGGAATTAGAACTTGAGGTAACTGCCCTGGGCATGGCCAAATTCAGGGCTGCCCAGGTTTTTGACTGGATGCACCGCAAGGGAGCGGCTTCCTTTGCGGACATAGCTAATGTGCCCAGGGAAGTGCGGGACAAGCTGGCCGCTAAATTTAGTCCCGGCAGTTTGACAATACTCGATAAAAAGGTTTCCCGTAACGGGGAGGCAGCCAAATATTTGTTGGAATTACAAGACGGCCAGTCCGTGGAGAGCGTGCTGATGAAATATCACTATGGCTATACCGCCTGTCTATCTACCCAGGTAGGTTGTCGTATGGGCTGCCGGCTGTGTGCCTCCGGGCTGGAAGGGCTGGTCCGCAACCTTACCCCGGGTGAGCTGATAGACCAAATTTGGGCTATGCAAAAAGCATCTGGTGTGCGTATCGAGCGTATTGTATTAATGGGTTCTGGCGAGCCACTGGATAATTATGATAACACAGTTAAGTTTATGGAACTGGTTAGTGCACCCAAAGGATTGGGTATCGGTCACCGGCATATTACTTTATCGACCTGCGGTATCGTGCCGCGTATTTACGAATTGATGCAATTGCGCTTGGCCATTACCCTGGCGGTCTCTTTACATGCCTCCAATAATACACTGCGCAGCCAACTGATGCCGGTTAATCGGGCCTACCCTCTGGAAAAGCTACTCCCGGCCTGTGGTGCTTACGCTGAGTCCACTGGTCGCCGGGTGTCCTTTGAATATGCTTTACTGGGTAGGGTAAATGATACTTTGGCGCATGCCAAAGAGCTGGCCGGTATATTGCGCGGCATTCACTGTCACATTAATTTAATCCCGGCCAATCCGGTTCCAGAGCGCGGCATTGAAAGCAGTGGTGCAAGGGATGTGCAGGCTTTTAAGATAGTACTGGAGAAAGCCGGATACCCGGTAACCGTGCGCCGGGAAATGGGACTGGACATTGATGCTGCGTGCGGTCAGTTGCGTCGGCGGTTAACGGCTAGTGAAAAACCGTAACGAGGTGATTGACGGTGGGCTTCTTTTCGGAACTGGAAGGTAACCTGGAAAAATATATTGAAGGTTTTTTTAAAGATAAATTCGGCAGCGGTGGTCTGCAACCGGTGGAAATAGCCAAAAGGCTGGCGAGGGAAATGCGTGATTGCCGTCGGGCCGGGCTAAAAGATATTTTCGTTCCCAATCGGTTTGAGATTTTTCTTGGTTCAGTGGACTTTACCGCGGTTAACCCGCTTATTGATCGTTTATCGGCGGAGATGACCGAGTATGTAAAGAATAAGGCGGCGGAAAAAAAGTATACCATGCTGGGGTCTGTGGCCGTGTCCTTTATAGAACAGCAAGACCTTCTTCAGGGACAGATGCTTATAAAGAGTTATTTTGATGAAAGTGTGGAAGAAGAGCAAAAGCCGGAAACAGTGGAAGATACCATGCGCTTTACACCGTTGCGGGGTGTGGTTGATGAACCGAGTCGAAACGAAACTGTGCTGCTGGAAGTCGTGGAGGGTGCGCTTGCCGGTAAACGGTTTACACTGGACAGCAGCCAGGCGGTGATAGGTCGCGGAGAAATATGTGATATATGCCTGCCGGACAATAGTATCTCCAGGCGGCATGCAGCCCTAAGTCGTACAGGCCGGCATTTTGTCATCAAAGACCGGTCCAGCACCAACGGCACATATGTCAACGGGGTAAAAGTTACCGAGAGAGAGCTTGTCGATGGGGATATTATCAAAATGGGCAATACGGTATTGATATTTAAGGTGGAATGATTTTTTTGGATATTATTTTATTTGTATTGCGCACCTCTTTTTTGGTATTAATATACGTATTTATATTTATCGTTTTAATTCATTTAATTAAAGATTTACATAAAACTGCAAGACCTTCTGCCAAGGTCGATGAAATAAAGGAGGGCGCTGGTTACCGGGCGCCAAGCCAGGTCATCACTGAAAAAAACGGCCCGGGAATGCTTGTGGTTGAATCCTCGCCTGGGGAATATGCCATAGATGGTGCGGAGTTTGCCCTGGCCCGTGAGTTAAATTTAGGTCGTGGGGCACATAACGAAATTGTTTTGCCCGACCGTTTTGCTTCAAACAGCCATGCCAGGTTATATAGCCAGGATGGGCAGTACTGGCTGGAGGATTTAGGAAGCAAAAATGGTACTTTTTTAAACGGTAAACCCCTTACTGGACCCGCAGTGCTGGCCAATGGTGATCAAATAAGGATAGGTGAGATAATATTCAAGTTTGTGAGGTGGGGTTATGAGGTGGACTCAGATCACCGAATGCGGTCCGGTGCGCCGAAGGAATGAAGACTGGCTAAGTGTTTGTCCTAATTTGGGCTTATTTGCTGTAGCGGACGGTATGGGGGGGCACCAGGCAGGGGATGTGGCCAGCAGGCTGGCACTGGAGGTCTTGGAGCATTGTCTGGGGAAACTCCAGTATAAGAAGATGCCCAGCCGGGACAGGTTGGCCTGGGGCATACAGCAAGCAAACGAAGCGGTCTACCTGGCCGCCCGTGAAGATATGCAGCGCCGGGGGATGGGTACGACCATAACTGCCTGTCTGGTTGAGGATTATAAAGTAACGGTGGCCAATGTGGGCGATAGCAGGGCATTACTACTTAGGGAAGGTCAAATCAATAAATTGACCGTTGACCACTCGCTGGTGCAAGAGTTGATCGACGGGGGCGGAATATCCGAAAAAGAAGCCCTGCGACATCCGCAACGCAATGTTTTAACCAGGGCACTTGGTATCGACCCCCGGGTGGATGTGGATATCTATGAGTATGGCATTGCTAAAGGAGACAGGTTGCTCATTTGCACTGATGGACTAACTGGCTTTGTGCCTGAGCAGCGGATTGGGGAATTGGTGATGTTGTCCCCTAACCTGCATGAAACTGTGTATTTGTTACAAAAGGAAGCCATTGCGTTCGGCAGTAATGATAACATAACGATTATTCTTCTGGCGGTGGATTAATTTGCATGGGCGAGGTATAGAACGTAAATTGCTGGCCGTGGCTTTCCTTTACACCCTCACCGGGGGATTAATTCTTTACCTGAATGAACCCGGCCCGGATGGGCTGTGGGCCATGGCTGCATCCTTGATAATGTTTGTTGGCTTTATGCTGCTCAGTATGCTGTGGCAAAGCCGGAAGGCCAACTTTGATATGTATATAACCCCTCTGATTAGCTTTTTGGCGGGTACAGGTGTAGTGTTTCTGTTCAGGTTGAATCCAGGGTATGGGTACAGGCAGTTGTCCTGGGTGGTTATAGGTCTGGTAACGCTGTTTTTGACCACTACCTTTCTGCGCCGATATCGCGATTTGGCCGACTATAAATACCTGGTGGCCCTGGCCGGTATTTTAGCACTGTTGCTGCCTATATTTTTCGGTATTGAATTGGGCGGGGCGAAAAGCTGGCTGGACCTGGGATTGTTTCACTTTCAACCATCTGAATTTGTTAAACTGCTGTTGGTGTTTTTTTTGGGCAGTTATTTAATGGAAAGCCGCATGCTGTTGCAGGCGGGCGAACAGCGGGTTTATTTTTTACCCGGTGTTCAGCAATGGGGGCCACTTTTAGGAATGTGGTTGACGGCACTGATGGTGCTGGTATTTCAAAAGGACCTGGGCACTGCACTTATTTATTTTGGCACCTTTTTAGCTATGGTATATATGGCCACAGCCCGTTGGCTCTATATTTTACTTGGTACGTTAATGTTTCTTGCCGGGGCGGTCGCCGCTTATATGGTGGTAAGTCATGTTCATACCCGGGTGGCTATTTGGCTGAACCCCTGGTCTACGGCGCAGAGCTCGGGCTACCAAATCATTCAGTCGCTATATGCTATTAACGACGGAGGTATTTGGGGTGCCGGATTGGGGGCCGGATTTCCCGGGTTCATTCCGGCGGTACACACTGATTTTATTTTTGCCGCTATTTGTGAAGAAACCGGTTTGCTTGGTGGCATTGGCGTTATGATTTTGTTTATGCTGCTGGTTTACCGCGGTTTTAAAATCGCCCTGGTGGCGCGAGATGAGTATGCCGGGTTGATGGCCGCCGGCTTTACTGCCATTTTGGGTTTACAGGTATTCATTATAATTGCCGGGGTGACTAAATTATTGCCCATGACGGGTATCACTTTACCATTTATTAGTTACGGGGGTAGTTCAATGGTGGCCAATTTTATTTTGGCCGGGATGCTGCTTAATATATCCGGTGAGGCCAATAAGCTATGAAAGATAATGTACGCAGGCTGGCATATTTAATACTTGCGGGACTGGCGGTAATCTGTATTTACCTGGCCTTGATTCCGTTTTATATTAAACATGTGGCTAGCAGTGGTACCGCGCCGGCCGACCCGCGTATTGCTGTTCGGGAAAATCAAATTAAGCGGGGGGATATCGTAGATAGGCAAGGCACGGTACTGGCCCGCAGTGTTCCGGTGGAAGGCGGATATGCCAGGGAATACCCGCTGGGTAGTGCGGCCGCACATATTGTTGGCTATAATTCTAATAAATACGGGACTGCCGGTATTGAAAAATCCATGGCGAATATTTTATTGGGTCTTGAGGGCGGTAATGAGTTGAATAACCTGCGCAACCGTATATTGGGGCACCCCGGTATTGGCAATGATGTTACCCTTACTATCGATGCCGAGCTGCAGCAATATGTTACCGGTTTGCTCGCGGGTAAAAAAGGGGCCGTGGTAGTATTAAATCCAGCCACGGGGGAGGTGCTGGCCATGGCCAGTTACCCTAACTATGAACCCTCGCAGGTAGCGGATTATATGAACCACCCGGACTCGCCCATGTTGAACCGTGCTGTACAAGGCGCCTATCCCCCCGGTTCAGTCTTTAAAATTGTTACCGCTGCAGCTCTATTGACTAATTTGCCCGAACTTGCCGGGGATACAATAAACTGTACGGGGCAGTTGGAGATAAGCGGCTTTACGCTTCATGACAATGCTGTGCACGGAAGCGTGGATTTTAAAAAAGCCTTTGCGCAATCCTGCAATGTAGCTTTTGCGCGTTACGGTCTGGCTCTGGGCACACAGCAATTCACCCGGGAGGCCCAGGCGTTTGGAATAGGTAAAGAGTTTGAATTTCCCTTACCGATATACAGCGGAAATATTACCCAGGCCGATAAAATGGACGGGCCGAACCTGGCATCCAGCGCCATCGGGCAGGGCGAAATACTGATCAGCCCACTGCAGGCTGCTTTACTGGCAGCTGCCGTAGCTAATGACGGGGTTATTATGAAACCGTATTTAGTATCGGGCTATACTGATGTAAATAAAGTTCCGAGCCACAAACAGCCGGAACAATGGCTCAAGGCCATGGATCCGGTAGTGGCCAATGCTTTAAGCGAATTTATGATTGATGTGGTAAAACAAGGCACCGGGAAGGCGGCTGCACTGCCGGATATTACGGTGGCCGGCAAAACAGGTTCGGCAGAAAACCCGCATGGCAGGAGCCATGCCTGGTTTGTTGGTTTTGCTCCGGCAGAGGAGCCCCGGGTGGCTGTGGCGGTGCTGTTGGAGAACGCCGGTTCCGGGGGGGCTGTGGCAGCCCCGCTGGCCCGGGAGGTTATCAGGCATGCATTGGACTGATATTTAATTGCGCGCAAATCGCCAGATGATTTTTGAGGAGAATAAATATGATCGGCAAAATGCTGGGAAACAGGTATGAGATACTGGAGAAACTTGGTGGCGGCGGCATGGCCATTGTATATAAAGGCCGGGACACTTTTCTGAACCGTTTTGTGACCATTAAGGTTTTACGCCCCGAGTTCACCTCGGACGAAGATTTTATCAAGCGATTCAGGCGTGAAGCCCAGGCCGTGGCCAGATTATCCCATCCCAACATTGTCAACATTCATGATGTAGGCCAGGAAGATGGTATTCACTACCTGGTGATGGAATATATCCAAGGGGATAACCTCAAGGCCATCATCCGTAAAAACGGACAGCTTGCGCCTGAGCATGCCGTGCGTTTCGCCGTGCAGATTTGTGAAGCGCTGGAACATGCCCATGAAAACCATATTGTGCACCGGGATGTTAAACCGCATAATATACTGGTAACAGACGACGGGAGAGCAAAGCTGACTGATTTCGGCATTGCTATGGAAGCCACTTCGGGCACCATTACCCGCACTGACACCATTATGGGTTCGGTACATTATTTGAGTCCTGAACAGGCCCGGGGTGAGACCGCCACCGCCAAATCAGACATTTATGCTGTGGGTATTTTACTGTATGAAATGTTGACCGGTAAACAGCCCTATAGCGGAGACAGTCCCATTGCCGTAGCATTAAAACATATTCAGGAAACTCCACAGCCTGTTGATGAAGTTAATGATAGCGTACCTGCAGAATTGGCTGCGGTGGTTATGCGGGCTATGGAAAAGAAACCTGAAGACCGGTTTAAGAGCGCTGCGGAGCTGGCCCGCTATTTGGAAGTGGCCCTTGAAGACACCGGGCAGGCCACGGTGGTTATTCCAACTGATGAACTGGTGGCCAGGGCGGCGTCCGGGGCGGCTAAAAAAACTAAAGCTGTTAATATTGTTAATAAAGTTGGAAACTTGAGTAGGCAGAGATGGGTTTGGGGTGCGGTACTTGTGCTGCTGGTGGGGCTAATGGCCGGAGGTTTATACGGTTTATACAATTTTTTGAACGTTGAACCGTTTAAAGTGCCCAGTGTCATTGGCGAGACTCAGGAACAGGCCCAGAAAGAGCTGGTAGCGCTAGGCTTGCAGCCTAAGATCACTGAGGAGTACAGCGAAGAAGAGAAGGGGACAGTTATAGAACAGAGCATTGGACCTGATGATCCGGAAGTAAAACCGCCACGGGAAATAATCCTAACGGTCAGTAAGGGACCGGAATTGCGAGAAGTGCCCAGTCTGTATAAGTTAACAGATTATGAGGCTCAGTATAAATTAGATGCGGTCGGGTTAAAACTCGCCCGTTCCGACGATGAAATATTTCATGCTGAAGTAGAAAAGGGAAAAATAGTGTCACAATCCCCTGTCTCTGGTGAGCAGGTACCCAAAGGTACAGAGGTGAAGGTTACCATTAGCAAGGGTCCGGAACCCAAAAAACAACAAGTACCTGATTTAAAGCGGTATACTCTGGATGAAGCCCGGTCGATTTTGGCAAATATAAATTTAGTGCTAAATGAAGAAGATATTAAAAAAGAATTTGCATCAGGATTTTTACCGGGACAAATCATTGATCAGACTCCTGCACCGGACAAAGAGGTGGAAGAGGGTACGTTGGTTAGTGTGGTAGTGAATAATGGTCCCGGGCCCCTGGATAGGGAGTCTATTGTTAAAATATCGGATGAAATACCCAATGATGGAGACGAACACCTGGTGGAGATAGTGGTGGAAGATATACAGGGTCGCAATGTCCAATACGCTGGTTCCCATATAGGCGGCGACCGAATAGAAAAAAGTATAACTTATGTGGGTAGTGGGGTGGTAGAGGTATATATCGATAAAGACTTAATATGGGATGAAAAATTAAAATAGGAGGGCCTTTATGGATGGAGTGATAATAAAGGCCTATGGTGGTTTTTATTTCGTGCGGGTGGGTGACCAGGTTTTAAATTGCGCCATCCGGGGGAAAATTCGCCGGCAGCGGGGCCAGGTGCTGGTGGGTGATCGGGTGCGCATAAAACAGATTAATGATACAGATGGTGTTGTAGAGGATATACTCCCCCGCAGCACAGAACTGGTTAGGCCACCAGTGGCCAATGTGGAACAGTCCGTTATTATATTTGCCATCAACAATCCGGAACCCAATCCATCGCTATTAGATCGATTTTTGGTGCAGTCCCTGGCGTCACGTATAACACCGTTGATTTGCTTTAATAAAAATGACCTGGTTGGTGATACAGAGCCGGATATTGTAAAGCAATACAAAAAAACCGGGTATGCCGTGTTCTGGGTCAGCGCCAAGACGGGTTCACATATAGACGAACTGCGGGAGGTTCTAACAGATCGGATTACTGTATTTGCCGGACCCTCAGGGGTGGGTAAGTCCAGCTTGCTAAATGCTTTGCAGCCCGGTTTGGTACTGAAAACAGGGGATATTAGCACTAAGTTGAAACGGGGCAAGCATACCACCAGGCACGTGGAATTGATCCCCCTGGCGGGCGGTGGTCTGGTTGCCGACACTCCGGGTTTTTCGAGTATGCATTTGCCCCCCATGCTTCGGGAGGAGTTGGCGGGTTATTTTATTGAGTTTGCTGTATATGAAGGGCAGTGTAAGTTTGTGGGCTGCTTGCACCACCGGGAACCGGGCTGTGCTGTAAAAGATGCCGTGGATCGGGGGCGTATTTCGGCACTGCGTTACCGGCATTACCTGGACTTTTTAACGGAAGTTATGGAAGCGGAAAGGAGATATTAGTTTGGTTAAAATTGCTCCTTCAATTTTGTCTGCTGATTTTGCCATTCTTGGTGATCAGGTGCGGGCTGTGGAAGAAGTCGGTGCCGATCTTTTACATATCGATGTAATGGATGGGCATTTTGTGCCCAACATCACTATTGGTCCCCTGGTAGTCAGGGCATTGCGGCTGGTGTCGAATATGGTTTTCGATGTGCATCTAATGATTGAAAATCCCGACCGGTATATTAACGAATTTGCTGCTGCCGGTGCCGATATAATTACTGTGCATATCGAAACTTGTTCACATTTGCACCGTACATTGCAAATGATTAAACAAACGGGCAAAAAGGCTGGTCTGGCTTTTAACCCGGCTACGCCGCCCGGCAGTTTGGACTATGTTTTGCCTCTTTTAGATTTGATACTGGTGATGACAGTAAACCCGGGTTTTGGCGGCCAGAAGTTTATACAGCAAATGCTGCCTAAAATTAAACAGATCAGCCAATTTTTAAAGGAACAAAAACCAGATGTCTTGCTGGAAGTGGACGGTGGAATAAATAAGGAAACAGCCTGTGGTGTTGTTAAAGCCGGTGCTAATGTGCTGGTAGCCGGGTCTGCGGTTTTTGGTGCCGCCGACCCGTCAGCAGCGGTACGGGCACTCAGGCAAGCGTCCTGCTGCGGTATGGGGTACTAAAGCTGGTACCGGGTGTTGAAAGTTGAAAGTTAGATGGTCGTATGGGAAAAGATAATATCTGAGCAGTAACCCAATAAGTGATTTTCTTGTGGTATTATTTAATTCATATTAATTGGCTGATACGAATTAAATAATTCTATTTGTACATGATAATAAAAAAAGAAGGGGTAAATATCCGATGCAGGAACATCGATCACACGTCCACCTGGCCAGGTATATTACCATTGCGGTGGACATAGCTACCCGTATTGTACGGGGGGAATACCGTATAGGCCAGAAGATTTTTGGCCGGTCAACACTGGCTGGTAAATATAATGTATCACCGGAGACCATTAGGCGGGCTTTAACTTTACTTCAGGAAAGGGGTATCGTTGATGTAATGCCCGGAGTGGGCGTGGTCGTAAAATCAGATGTCTCTGCCCGTGAATACCTGGCAGATTATAATCAAAAAAAGGTTTTATTAGATATTCAGGAGCGATTGACAGAGCTATTAAGGGAAAGGGAAAAGCTGAACACAGAAATAGATCATCTGACCAACCAGCTTTTGGATTACACATTTAAGATGGCCGGGCGGCTTCAAAAGCTGGAGGAAGTGACGGTGCCCCATAATTCGCCCTTGCTTGGTAAATCTATGGCTGAAGCTGATTTTAGAGCGCGTACCGGGGCTACAATCTTGTCCATTTATCGTAACGGTCATGAAATGCTTTCCCCGGAAGCTAAAACCACCCTGCAGGCTGGCGACGTACTGCTAATGGTGGGTACCCATGACTCAGCCAGAATGGTTTATCAAATGGTTACTGGTGAAGAATTGCCGCCGGAAAGTATCGAAGAAAAAAATTTATATCAAAACCTTTGACATTGCACTTGGTAAATGATGTATAAAATATATTATTTTGGTAAATACTATCCCCAAATAACCAAGGGGGTATGTAAAAATGGGGTTTAAAGACCTCGAAAAGAGAACCCGGGATTATAACAAATCAGCCGATGCCGATCGCAGGGAATTGGATGATCCGCAATTGACAGCGGAGGAAGAGCAAGACAGTATAAAACAATAAGATGAAAAAAGAACTCCCTTTGTTCAACCGAAGGGAGTTCTTTTTAGTAACTTCAACAACCATTGGGAGATGAATTTTAGCATTCCAGCGCTAAACCATTTATGATGCAGCAATAATATAATAAAATAAATATAAATTAAATTAAGAAAATTCAAACATTATAAATGTGAAGTTTATATATAAATAAATACTAAGAAAGATTATAAATTAACTAAATGAATATTAAAGGGAGGAATGTTAAGCGATGGAAAGAAAAAAAGTAGGCACCGGGTTAATACCGCCAAACGTGCAAAACTTTATTGATTGGGCGGCTGAAGACACCGAGGGATTTTGGGGACATGCAGCCGAGCAAGCCATGAGTGAAATTAAGTGGTTTAAAAAATGGGATAAAGTTTTTAATTGGGATTACCCCACCTTTCAATGGTTTATAGGTGGACAAACGAATATTAGCTATAATTGTCTGGATTATAATATCGAAAAGGGGCGGTCCGGAAGGGCGGCTATTGTGGCTGAGTCCGGGGAGACTGGTGAAGTCAAAGCCGTTACTTACGCTCAGCTGTTTGATTTGGTTAAACAATATACAAAGGCGCTGCGCGGCATAGGTGTTAAAAAGGGTGACCGTGTCGCTATTTATATGCCCACCGGGGTTGAATCAGTTGCCTCTATGTTGGCTTGTGCCCGGGTTGGCGCCATACACGTGGTTATTTTTGCCGGCTTTTCATCTAATGCTGTAGCTGACCGTTTGCAAATCTCGGGTGCCAACTATATACTTGCTCAGGATGAGGGTTCTCGCCGGGGTAAGCCTGTGCCGTTAAAACCCATTGTTGATGAGGGTATTGCTAAGTGCCCGCCTGATTTAATTAAAACTGTGGTTGTGCTGAAAAGAAGCACCGAGATGGAATATCCCATGACGGCCGGGCGGGATATGTATTGGGATGAATTCCTGGCCTGTGGGGAAGGACAAAGCGATGTTTGTGAGATTATGGATGCTAATGACCCGCTCTTCCTGTTGCCTACATCCGGCACCACCGCCAAACCCAAGGTGACAGTGCAGAAGCATGGTGGTTACCAAATTTATGTTTATAGTATGGGTAAGTGGATTTATGGTCTTAAAGAAAGTGATGTTTGGCTTTGCACATCTGATATCGGGTGGATTGTGGGACATAGTTACAACGTATACGGCCCGCTGCTGACGGGGTGCACCACCGTGCTATATGAGGGGACTCCGGATTATCCCAACAAGGATATGTGGTGGGCAGTGGCTTCCCGCAACAAAGCTACTGCGATGTGGTTGTCACCGACCGGTGTGCGGGGATTGATGCGCCTGGGTATAGATGAGCCTCGTAAGCATGATTTAAGTTCCATTGAAAGAATATTCTGTGCCGGTGAAACATTAAATCCTCCGGCCTGGTCCTGGTTGCAGGAACAGGTATTTGAGAATAGGATTCCGGTAATGGATCACATGTGGCAGACCGAAACATCCGGTCCCATTTTTGCTAACCCCTACGGTCTTGGCATAGTACCCATTAAACCGGGATCGGCCCATATACCGGTACCCGGCGTGGTGGCAGAGGTGGTTGATGAAAAAGACGGCAAACCCTTGCCGCCAGGAGAAAAGGGGATTGTGGTGATTAACAAGCCCTTCCCGGGGTTGGTTTCTACGTTATGGGGAGATACGGAAGGATATAAATTGAACTATTGGGAACGCTTGCCCGTTACCATGGGCAAATACCTTTGCGGTGATGCTGCTTATATGGATGAAGACGGATATATATTCTTTGCCGGTCGTTCTGATGAAGTCATAAAAATAGCTGCGCACCGTATCGGCACAGTGGAGGTGGAGAGTGCTCTTATATCCC
>JGI2924J29684_1076937_pt1 | contig 12324 bp, 9 predicted proteins | sample BenlonsequencITS_FD_29684 | JGI IMG/M metagenome (IMG submission 29684)
TCAGAGTGGCATCAGCCTGATCGACCATTTCGATACTAGCGCCTATGCAACGAAATTTGCTGGCTTAGTAAAGGATTTTAATTGTGATGACATTATCTCGCGCAAAGAACAGCGCAAGATGGATGCCTTCATTCAATATGGAATTGTCGCTGGCGTCCAGGCCATGCAGGATTCTGGCCTTGAAGTGACGGAAGAGAACGCAACCCGTATTGGCGCCGCTATCGGCTCCGGTATCGGTGGTCTCGGTCTGATCGAAGAAAACCACAGTTCGCTGGTAAAAGGCGGACCGCGTAAGATCAGCCCGTTCTTCGTCCCTTCGACGATTGTTAACATGGTAGCAGGCCATCTGACTATCATGTATGGCCTGCGTGGGCCAAGCATCTCTATTGCGACTGCCTGTACTTCGGGCGTGCATAACATCGGTCACGCCGCGCGTATCATCGCTTATGGCGATGCGGACGCGATGGTGGCGGGTGGTGCTGAAAAAGCCAGTACGCCGCTGGGCGTAGGCGGTTTTGGCGCAGCGCGCGCGCTGTCTACCCGCAACGATAACCCGCAGGCAGCCAGCCGCCCGTGGGATAAAGAACGCGATGGTTTTGTATTGGGCGACGGCGCCGGTATGTTGGTGCTCGAAGAGTACGAACATGCAAAAGCGCGTGGTGCGAAAATTTATGCTGAAATCGTGGGCTTTGGTATGAGCAGCGATGCTTACCATATGACGTCACCGCCGGAAGATGGCGCAGGCGCTGCACAGGCAATGGTTAACGCGTTGCGTGATGCTGCTATTGAGCCTGCTCAGATTGGCTACGTCAACGCGCACGGCACGTCGACACCAGCGGGCGATAAAGCCGAGGCGCAGGCTGTTAAGTCGGTCTTTGGCGATGCCGCAAGCCGTGTGATGGTGAGCTCGACTAAATCGATGACCGGCCATCTGTTGGGTGCCGCAGGCGCAGTAGAGTCTATTTTCTCTATTCTGGCGCTGCGCGATAGGGCCATTCCGCCGACCATTAACCTGGATACCCCGGATGAAGGTTGCGATCTGGACTTCGTACCGCACGAAGCGCGCCAGGTAAAAGAACTGGAGTACGCTCTGTGTAACTCCTTTGGCTTTGGCGGTACCAACGGTTCATTAATCTTTAAAAAGGTATGATACCGGCACGTGCATGAAAATAAAAACCTCCGGCATAGCCGGAGGTTTTTATTCCTTTTTTCTTCGAAATACTTACTGGTAAGTGAAGGTGAACTGCACGACAGTGTAAAAACTTCCTGCTGTCACTTCTCCTGTTGGAGCATACATCCGCGCTGATAGTGGAAATTCAGCACGGTGACTGGCACCGTCTACATTTACCGTAAACGTACCCGCAGGTCGAATCTCCGTGAGGTGATCCCGTGACATGATTTGCAGCGCCATTCCGGCAGCGTCTCCCTGAGTGTTAGCGAATTTTGTTGGATCATCACTGTCAGGATCGCCACTGAATGTCGCAGTAACGCTACTGGTTGAGGTTGGACAGGATGATAGCGTCAGGCTGAAATCCTGCCATTCCCCACTTGCACCGGGCGTTTGATAATCGGTTGCTCTGGCCTGGTCAAACGTCACTTTTTGACTTTGCGTTGCTGTGTCAATGGTGCAGGCTGAAGCTATCACGATACCACTAAGATTAATATCCGCCCCATGCACAAGACCGCAAACAGTAAGCGACAGTAAAACCGCCAGTACAGGAATACGCTGTTTGACCCGATACGCCATAACGTTCCCCTGAATTACTGATAAGTAAATGTAAGTTGAACCTGGCTGGCGATAGAGCCTGGCATGACGTTGCCTTTAGAAACCGCACGGGCGCTCATCAACAGGTCGTATCCACGCGTACTGGTGTCAATGATAAGATTGTTTAGCGCTGTGCCATTTTTCAGGCTGGTTTTGTCATTTGTCGTGGCAAGCTCCACTGCTAAATTCGTTGCGTCACCAGTATTTCTATAATAATTAGCGTCGGTGTCGGGAGTTCCGGAAAACGTCACGTTAAAGCTGGTGGTTGAGCTCGGGCAGTTGGAAACCTTAAGGGTAAAATCCTTCCATGCGGATGCGCTACCGGCGGTAGACAGGCTATCGGCCTGTATATCATTGCCAATATTGACTGCCAGAGTCGGTTCGCCGCTGTTGATAACACAGGGAGAAGCAACCACCTTTCCGGTAATGTCGATAACGGTATTTCCAGCTTGACTGAGTGCAGGGAATAGCATGCCACCAGCCAGTAATAACAACGCGGTTTTTCTTCCATGGATAGTTTTCATGTTGGATCCTTCAGATTAGTTATAAGCGAGTTTTACTTCTATCGCCGATTTGACATTGCCAGCGGTGACGTCATTGACGTCATCAATGTAATACGCCACTTTAAATTTCGGGATGGTGTAGTTACCAGACCCGATGTAATCGCTAAGAGGAATGTTACCATTAAGGATATGCGCGGTGCCGTCATCATTTTGTACCTGTATATACACGTTTTTGGCATAACCTTCGCCAGTAACGGTCTGTAGCACGCCATTACTGGCCTGATGGGTGCTATAAACAGGGGATAAGTTATAGGAGATGCCGTTTCTTGCACCTGGACAGTTCGTCAATGTGATCGTAGGGACGTCGGTTACGCCCTGCGCGCCGTTGGATAAGTTATTGCCATAAAGTGTCGGCAACTTGACTTCGGTAGGGGCGTTAATGCTACATGCAGTTATGACAGGCTGTTTGGTGACGGTGCCGGAAAGCGCGGTAAAAGAGATATCCGGATAGTCCGTTCGTGCAGGTTCATTAAAGTAATTTACGGTAACCACGGGGGCCGTGGTTATTTGCCCGGGAGGAATCTGGTCGGTCAGACGCACGATGGCATATTTGACGTGAAGATAGCCAGTCGCATAGTAGCCATTATTGAAGACGAATTCATAAGGTGCAACGTTGTCATTTTGCGGGGTAGTGATTGTCGGCGTGGAATAGTTAAGGTTGTAAGCAATACCTATCCCGGGGTTGTTCGTCGCGTAAATGGTGGAACCATCCGATGCGGTGCCTACCGGCGTGCCGTTGATGGTCAAGGTGACCCTTGCTGTACCCGTTTCGTCTAGTGTGTTTAGTTTGTAAAGACCATGGTCATCAAACCACGCTATTCCGCCGACGTTAGTGGGGATTGACCATGAGGATAAATCATAGTTATACGTGTTGCGACCTGCGTCCTTGGTATCAATGGCAATAGCAAATGATATGCCTGGTGTTGTATACAGTATGGTCGCAAGCGTGCAAGCGATAATTGATGTTTTATTCATCAAGCATCATCCTTAATAAGTTGTCATTGGGGTTAATTACAGCGGGCATTGGTTTGCATTACACCGATAGTGTTATCCTCTTCTGGAAGCTGAAACGTCACCTTACATATTTCGCTAGCGGCATTTCCCCATTTCGCCAACAGTGAGCCGCTTAACGGCATGCCGGTAAGATAGACCTGGCCTGCATCGCCAACGATAAAACTCTGTGCCTGATTCTCCCCGTGAACAGAAACGATTGCCCCGAAGGGGACGGTTTTGCCGTTACTGCGTGTCAAGGTCATCAGCACACGTTTACCAACACGCGTATCGAAACGGGCGCGAACGATGGCGCCGCGCGTCGGAGTAAGGATCTGATTAGTCAGCGTTAAATCGGCATCATCCGGCAGCGTCTCGGGGTTGAGGCCAACCGTATTCTCCCGATAAGGCGAGAGATAAGGCACGACGGTATAGCCGCGGAAGTCAGTTTTGACCCCGGTCTGATTAGTGACTTCGACGCCGCTGACGCCGGGCGCTTCGACAAGTGCCGCCGTTTCCCCCAATGACTGACTGAATGTCAAACCATGGGCGTGGGCAATGATGCCCCCGTCGATACTGTAATTAAGATTTCTTTGATCGTGGTCGTAACCATAACCGGCATTCACACGCGCGTAAGTTCCCTGGTAATCGAGGTTGGCATAACCGCCATTGCCCTGGCCGTGATTGGTCTGGCTTTCCTGTATACTCCAGTTGAGATTTTGATTTTCCAGCGCGGTGCCGTTCAGACCTACAGTGTGACTGGTATCGCCGCGTTTGCTGGTATTGAGGCTGTAACTTGCCCAGCTATTGCTAAGCCAGCAGTCTAGAGGGATGTTAAAATTCAGCGTAAAGACCTGATCTTCACTGTAGACTTTATCGCTATCGCGACCAGCAGTCGTGTTGCGGTTATAGCTGTAGTTGAGGTTCCAGGTAATTCCTGAAAAACTGTTACTGTAACCGACGCCGATGGAACGCATTTCGCGATCGCTGTTCCAGTAATCTTCGCTGACGGCGTTGACAGACAGTGAACCCGCAACGTCCCCCAGACTCTGGTTGAGCATGATTTCCGCCCGGTTACGTCGCCGCTCGTTGCTGGTTTTCCATTCGTTTTCGCGCCAGGTGTCAAGCGTCTCCGACAGACTGTAATATCCCGAAGTGGAGTAACGGTAGCCGGAAATGGAAATATTCGTCCCAGTCGCCAGCATGTTTTTGCTGTAGCGTACGCGCCAGGATTGTCCGCTTTCTTTATCCGTATCTTGCTGGGTTGACCAGGCTTGAGTACCGTCTACTGAAAAGGCACCCAGTTCGCCGAGGTTTTTACCGAAACCAGCCAGTAAAGATTGATAGTGTTGAGCGAACTGTCCACCCCCATAGAGGGTGAATCCTGCGGGCAGGCCGTAGATCGCCGTCGCCTGGGAAAACCATTCTTTATCAATGTCGCCATCGTAGGGGCGGTATTGTCCGCTTGTCACGCTGTATTTCAGACGGCCTTCCCGTTGTAAAACCGGCAGAGAGGCGAAGGGGATAACCTGGTGCTGCTCGCTGCCGTCGGTTTCCTTAATCGTTACATCCAGATCGCCGCTACTGCCAGTGGGAAACATATCTGCGATCTCGAAAGCGCCGGGTGAAACGTATGTCTGATAAATAACGTAGCCATTTTGCTTCACACTCACCTGAGCATTAGTGCGGGCGATGCCACGGATGATCGGAGCATAGCCACGTAAACTTTCTGGCAGCATGTCGTCATCTGAAGCTAACTGCACGCCGCGAAAAGGCACGCTGTCAAACATATCCGAAGGAGCAGTGCTATCGCCCAGCGTCAGTTGGCTTTTTAGCGCGATAATATCGCGTTGAGCATAGGTATAGACGGAATCCCAGCTTTCCTCTTTTGTGTCACCGGTTTTGTTCTGGTTCCAGGTGCTGTAGTTGCGCAGACGCCATGGTCCCAGGTTCAGCCCTGGCCGTAAGTTGAGAAAATAGCTATCGGAATCGCTGTTGCCTGACTGGCGCGCGCTGGTGTTCCCACCCGTAAATGTATAGTTAAGTAACAGGGCATTGATCCCTTCATCCAGACGATCCGGCGCGACCCAGCCTCGGGCCATGGTGGATACTGCCGCCTGTGGAATGGACAGCAACAGCCGTTGATGGTTGAAATCAAATTCGGCGCTAGCCATGGGGATCGCGTTGAGCACGGCGCACTGTCCGTCGCCAACGAGCTGGGGAAACAGTTCTGTGCGAATCCTGAAGCTTTTGAGCATATCAATGCTCAGGCAGGGCTGTAAGCTCTGCTGACCTTGGGCGTTTTTTTGCATTGAGAAGGGGATGTCATAAGTTCCCTGTGCTGCATTGTTGATGACAACATCAACATGATAAGTGCCAGGCATTTGACCTACGCCTTCCTCAAAGGCAGACAGATCGGTAATATCTTTACCTGGTCCGTCGATACCGAGCATAGCGGGGTTAAAGTATTCCCGAGCATAACCAGGAAGGGCTACAGGTAATGAACATTGCAAAGCAACAAAGCAAGCGATATGACTGAGCGTTATTTTATTCTTTCGCATGTTATTCGCATCGACTTTTATTCCACATTCCTTACGGAATCAGAGGGCTAAACCGTATTACAGGTGGCTGGAGTGTTTCGCGCCTGCTGCACCATAATCACTAATCAGAGTCCAGGATACGTCTCCTGCCGCGCCAGTTGGAATGGTAAAAGTCGAGTTGCTCATTGGGGCAACATAGGTGGCGTCCTGTATCATGGTCGTACCAACGTTTACCAGGCTAAAATTCATGTAATAGGGCGTTGGATTGTTTACCCGTAATTGATTACCCATACGTTGCCAGGTTAATTTATCAGCAAAGTTTTCCGGGACGTTTTTCAATGTTTGCGGTCGGTAAATGATTTTGATCCGGGTTTTGACCGCAATTTGCAAGACATTGGCGCTTTCCTGCTTCTCCGTAGCCGGAATAGATTTAATGTTCATCCAGAACAGAGATTCGCGATCTTCCGGTAGGTTGCCGCCGGTGCGGATAATCCGCAGCATATTTTCCTGACCGGCGCCCAGGCGAAATAAGGGAGGTGTAACGATAAAAGGTGCTTTTTCTTTGCTGCCTTCGCTAATATCGGCCCATGACTGAATAAGATAGGAAAATTTATCCGGGTTTTTGACGCTGATTGAGGTTTCTTTCTTATTACCGTCGTAGATAATACGTGTTCCACCAACAATAACACCCGCTTCTGCCACAGTAGCAATAGCGAATAAAGGTACGAATGCGAGGAGTGGGCTATAGAATTTCATTCTGTCATCTCTGAAATAAAGCTGGAGCTACTCCAGCTTTATAAGTAGTAACAGTAATAAGGGAATCACGACATAAGGGCGTTTGTTATATCGGCATTACATTTAATATATTATATTAATGTAATGTCAGGAACGCGCTGTTGTAGCCTTATTACTCAACGTCATACAAACAAAGCTGGCGCTGTTAGTTATAGGTCATCGTGAAGTTGACGGAACCGTTCGCTTTACCAGCCTCAATTCCGGAGGCGGCTGCGGTGGCAATGTAGCGGGCGAAGAAGTCAAGCTCCGCTTTATTGGATGCAACCGTCACGGTTTGTGTGGATGCGGAACCCAGCGGTAATGGCGACGCGTCGCTGTTGAGTAACTGGATTGCCACGCCTTTCGCTACGCCAGTTTCCTGAGTCAGTTGCAGGTAATCATTGTCCGTAGTGTCTGGCGTTCCGCTATATTTGATGGTCACAGGTTTGCTATTCAGCGTATCCGGGCAATCTTTCAATGTCAGAACAAATTTCGTCGTTGCCGCAGTATCCCCCGCCGCAGTAAACGTTGTTTTTGCGACATCACCTAATTTAACGCTGAGGTTTGAGGCTCCAGTATCAATTTGGCAGCCTGCATCGATAATATTACCGAAAAATTCAATTTTCCCGTCGCCATCCTTGTTATCGGCCATTGCAGTTGAACTTACTCCCAGTAAAGCAGCGAATGCTACAACGGCAAATTTTCCTTTCATCATTTATTATCCTTAATTAAAACATATGGTTGATTTCGATGCGCAATAGAAATAGCTGCATGAGGTATTGCGCCAGGCTATTTTAACGGAAAATGGCGGTTACAATGATAAATAAAACTGAAATTTAATTTTATTTATATTAAATTAACATTGTGAATGTTTTATTATTATCATTCTCTAAATGCATAATTAAATGTCATAATATATTATGATCTATACTTATGGCCGCGTTTTGATATTTTGCGGCATTTGTGCTTTTTGTTACCAAAGAGTCGAGATGTTGACTCCAGTTGGGTTAGGGTAAAACACTTGAGTTCACGCGCTGCTTGACCGAGAAATGACGAGGTGGGTAAATGTTTTTGATCGATGGTAAATCAACGGATACGCTGGCCGTTAATAATCGGGGTACGCAATTTGGCGATGGATGTTTCACGACGGCCAGGGTGGTAAATGGCCGCATCGATTTGTTGTCGATGCATTTGCATCGTTTGCAATTTGCCTGCGACAGGCTGGGCATTCGCTTTCAGGACTGGGAATTGCTGGCAGACGAGATGCAGCATCTGGCGGCCGGGAAAAGCCAGGCCGTGTTGAAGGTAATGATTACTCGTGGTGTCGGAGGGCGAGGGTATAGCGCTATGGGATGCGAAACGCCGACGCGAGTTGTCAGCGTTTCGCCATATCCTGCTCACTATTCTCACTGGCGAGAAAAAGGGATAACGCTGGCGTTAAGCCCGATACGGCTGGGGCGTAACCCCGCTTTAGCTGGGTTAAAACACCTTAACCGCCTGGAGCAGGTGCTGATTCGTTCTCATCTTGAGCAGACGGACGCCGATGAGGCGCTGGTTCTTGACAGCGAGGGATGGGTTACGGAATGCTGTGCGGCTAATGTGTTCTGGCGTACAGGCGATATTGTTTCTACGCCGCGCCTGGATCAGGCCGGGGTAAACGGTATTATGCGACAATTTTGTTTGCGCAAACTGGCGCAATCCCCTTTCCACGTCCTCGAAGTACAGGCGAGAGAGGAGGCGGTAAGGCAGGCTGATGAGGTTATCATCTGCAACGCGTTAATGCCGATTATTCCCATACGCGCCTTTGACGGCACGTCGTACTCTTCGCGAACATTGTTTCAATTTTTAGCCCCATTTTGTGAGCATCCGAATTAGTTATGAAAAAATTGTCAGGCGTTTTCCTTCTGCTATTGGTTGTGCTGGGTATTGCCGCAGGCGTAGGGGTGTGGAAGGTTCGCCATCTGGCGAACAGCACGTTACTTATTAAAGACGAGACTATCTTTACGCTAAAGGCGGGAACAGGGCGGCTGGCGCTTGGCGACCAGCTTTATGATGAAAAAATCATTAATCGCCCTCGGGTATTTCAGTGGCTGCTGCGCGTTGAGCCTGAGTTATCGCACTTTAAAGCGGGAACCTACCGTTTTATGCCCGGCATGACCGTAAGGGATATGCTTGAGCTGCTGGAGAGCGGGAAAGAGGCGCAATTCCCGTTGCGATTTGTTGAAGGGATGCGTCTTAGCGACTACCTCAAACAGTTACGAGAGGCGCCGTATATCCGCCATACGTTGCCGGATGATGACTATGCCACCGTCGCCCGGGCATTAAAGCTTGCTCACCCGGAATGGGTAGAAGGGTGGTTCTGGCCTGATACCTGGATGTATACCGCCAACACCAGCGATGTCGCTATTCTCAAGCGAGCGCACCAGAGGATGGTGAAGGCTGTCGATACTGTCTGGAAAGGCCGGGCCGGGGGACTGCCTTATAAAGATCAGAATCAGTTGGTGACAATGGCCTCAATTATTGAAAAAGAGACAGCTATCCCCAGCGAACGCGATCAGGTGGCGTCGGTCTTTATTAATCGCCTGAGAATTGGTATGCGTCTTCAGACCGATCCAACCGTGATTTACGGGATGGGGGCGAGTTATAATGGTAAATTATCGCGTGCGGATCTGGAAAAGCCGACGGCCTATAACACGTATACTATAACCGGACTGCCGCCAGGACCGATCGCTTCGCCCAGCGAAGCTTCGTTGCAAGCGGCGGCGCATCCGGCGAAAACGCCGTATCTCTATTTTGTGGCCGACGGTAAAGGCGGTCACACGTTTAACACCAATCTTGCCAGCCATAACCGGTCAGTGCAGGAGTACCTGAAAGTGCTTAAGGAAAAAAATGGGCAGTAATTATATCGTCATCGAGGGGCTGGAAGGTGCCGGAAAAACCACTGCGCGCGACGTGGTGGTGGAGACCCTTGAGCAACTGGGTATTCGTAACATGATTTTTACCCGTGAGCCGGGCGGTACGCAGCTTGCCGAAAAACTAAGAAGTCTGGTGCTGGATATTCGATCGGTAGGCGACGAAGTGATTACCGATAAAGCGGAAGTGCTGATGTTTTATGCCGCTCGCGTACAGCTCGTCGAAACGGTAATCAAACCCGCGCTGGCGCAAGGCGTATGGGTGATCGGCGATCGCCACGATCTCTCGACCCAGGCGTATCAGGGGGGAGGGCGCGGCATTGATCAAACCATGCTGGCGACACTACGCGATGCCGTGCTGGGCGATTTTCGCCCTGACCTGACGCTGTATCTGGATGTCACGCCGGAAGTCGGGCTAAAACGCGCCAGAGCGCGCGGTGATCTGGATCGCATTGAGCAGGAGTCTTTTGATTTCTTTAACCGGACTCGCGCGCGTTATCTGGAACTGGCGGCGCAGGATCCGCGTATCCGCACCATTGACGCGACCCAGCCGCTGGATGCCGTCATGCGCGACATTCGCGCCACGGTGACGACGTGGGTACAGGGACAAGCGGCATGAAATGGTATCCATGGTTACGACCTGCCTATGAAAAACTGGTAGAAAGTTACCAGGCGGGACGTGGCCACCATGCGCTACTGATTCAGTCCTTACCTGGCATGGGAGATGAGGCGCTGAGCTACGCGCTTAGCCGCTATCTGTTATGCCAGCAACCTGAAGGCCACAAAAGCTGTGGGCATTGCCGTGGTTGTCAGCTTATGCAGGCTGGCACGCATCCGGACTATTACACGCTGACGCCGGATAAAGGCAAAAGCAGCCTCGGCGTAGATTCGGTACGCGAGGTCAGCGAGAAATTGTACGAGCACTCCCGTCTGGGCGGTGCGAAGGTGGTGTGGATTGCGGATGCGGCGCTATTAACCGACGCTGCTGCCAATGCGTTGCTCAAAACGCTGGAAGAGCCGCCGGAGCAAACCTGGTTTTTCCTTGCCAGCCCGGAGCCTGCTCGTCTGCTGGCAACATTACGCAGCCGTTGTCGGCTGCATCATCTGGCGCCGCCGTCTGAATCGTATGCGATGTCATGGCTGTCGCGAGAAGTGACGGCGTCACAAGAAGCATTGCTCACGGCGCTACGCCTGAACGCGGGGTCGCCCGGCGCCGCGCTGGCGCTGTTGCAGTCTGAACGTTGGGCGCAGCGTGAGGCGCTGTGTCAGGCGTTAATGGACAGTTTGCATACGGGCGACTGGTATGCGTTATTAACGGCGCTCAATCATGAGCAAGCCCCGGCGCGCCTGCACTGGCTGGCGACGCTGCTGGTTGACGCGCTGAAACGTCAGCACGGCGCGTCGTACCTGACAAACGTTGATGCGGACGCGGTTGTTGCCGCGCTGGCGGGGCCGCTATCCCCGGCGCGTATTCAGGCAATCCTGAACGATGTTTGCCATTGTCGTGATCAATTACTGCATGTGACCGGATTAAACCGCGAACTGGTATTAACCGATCTCATTCTCCGCATTGAGCATTACCTGCAACCAGGCACCCTGTTGCCTGTTCCTCATCTTTGAGAGAGACATTATGTTTTTAGTCGACTCGCACTGCCATCTTGATGGCCTGGATTATCAATCTTTGCATAAGGACGTGGACGATGTGCTGGCGAAAGCCGCCGCGCGCGATGTGAAGTTTTGTTTAGCGGTGGCGACAACGCTGCCGGGGTACCGCCATATGCGCGAGCTTGTGGGTAAGCGCGACAACGTGGTCTTTTCCTGCGGCGTGCATCCGTTAAATCAGGATGAAGCGTATGATGTAGCCGAGTTACGCGCCCTTGCCGCAGAAGACGATGTGGTGGCGATGGGCGAGACCGGGCTCGATTACTTTTACATGCCTGAGACAAAAATCCGTCAGCAGGCGTCTTTTATTCATCATATCCAGATTGGCCGCGAATTGCATAAACCGGTGATTGTCCATACTCGCGACGCGCGTGCCGATACGCTGGCTATCCTGCGCGAAGAAAAAGTGACGGATTGCGGCGGCGTACTACACTGTTTTACAGAAGACAGAGAAACGGCTGGTAAATTGCTGGATCTGGGGTTTTATATCTCTTTTTCCGGCATCGTAACGTTCCGTAATGCCGGGCAACTGCGTGATGCGGCGCGCTATGTGCCGCTGGATCGTTTATTGGTAGAAACCGATTCTCCTTATTTGGCTCCGGTGCCGCATCGTGGTAAAGAGAACCAGCCTGCGATGGTACGCGACGTTGCAGAATATATGGCGGTATTGAAAGGGGTTGCCGTTGAAGAGCTGGCGCAGATTACTACCGATAATTTTGCTCGCCTGTTTCATATCGACGCGTCTCGTCTGTCATCCATCCGCTAAACGCGTTTTTTTAATGCTCGTAATTAATAAGCAAAACGCGTAAAGTTCACCGCCACAAAATGGGCGGTGAACGAGCTTTTAGAAATATTCAGAAACTCATTTTGCCAAAATGTGATACTTTTTAAGCTGTCTGGCATTGAAACGTGATAGCCGTCAAACAAAATCAGGCTTATTTATTTTACTCTGTGTAATAAATAAAGGGCACTTAGATGCCCTGTCCACGGCGGGGTTCTCCCCCCTCGCCAATGCGTGAAAACGTAGAAAAGCACAAATACTCAGGAGCACTCTCAATTATGTTTAAGAATGCATTTGCTAACCTGCAAAAGGTCGGTAAATCGCTGATGCTGCCGGT
>JGI2924J29684_1076936_pt1 | contig 12313 bp, 12 predicted proteins | sample BenlonsequencITS_FD_29684 | JGI IMG/M metagenome (IMG submission 29684)
CCCCGCCTATAGGCTCCCCAGAGAAACCCTTGCCAGAGAAATCCGTATGATAGAACAGATTGGAGTAGATATCGTAACCGATAAACGATTGGGAAGGGATTTCAGCCTACAAGATCTTAGAGATGAGGGGTATGAGGCAATTTTCATCGCCGTTGGTGCCCCCGGCAACCTTCGCCTCGGTATCAAGGGAGAAGATGCCGAAGGCGTGGTTCAGGGTATCGACTTTCTGCGAACCTATAATATACGAGGAAGCGTCTCTGTCGGAGAACGGATTGTGGTAGTAGGAGGCGGAAATGCAGCCGTCGATGCGGCACGGACTGCAATTCGCCTGGGGGCAAAGGAGGTGACGATGCTCTATCGTCGAAGCAGGGAGCAGATGCCGGCCTATGCCGAAGAGATCGAAGAAGCTCTTCTGGAAGGGGTAAAGCTTATGTCGCTCACCCAACCCTCCGAGATACTTACCGACGAGAAAGGAGCCGTTCGTGCCATACGATGTCACGGGATGACCCTCGGCGAGTTCGACAGATCGGGACGAAGGCGCCCCACCGATGACGAGGCACAGCCTTTTGAGATCGAAACCGACCAGATAATTATTGCAATAGGTCAGGCTCTGGATAAAAAGACCTTTGCTGGTGCAACGGAAATTCCTATAGGCGGCAACAGATTCATCGCAGCCAACCAAAGAGATGGTTCAACTGCAATTCCCTGGCTTTTTGCAGGAGGGGATGCGGCAACCGGCCCCAATTCGGTAGTCTCCGCCATTGCTTCCGGAGAGAAGGCGGCAGTCGGCATAGACACTGCTCTTTTCGGATCCTGCGATCCCTTCTGGCGCAAAGAGAAGAAACTGGATACGGACTATGATCCAACGGCAGATCCGGTCCCCTATCCAAGAGAGAAAATCCCGACCATAGAGATTGAACGGCGCAAAAACAACTTTGACGAGGTGGAAAAAACCTGGACCGAGAGCGTGGCGATCAGGCAGTGTGCCCGATGCTTGCGCTGCGATTACGGAAAGGAGCAAGTATGAACAAGGAAATAACCATCCATATCAATAATAAAACCATAACGGCGCCCCAAGGTACCACAATTCTCGAAGCGGCAAAAGCGGCGGATATATCGATTCCGACACTTTGCTATCTGGAACACTACCCTCCTCTCGGGGCATGCAGGCTCTGTTTGGTGGAGGTTGAGGGAGCAAAAACCTTACTTACGGCCTGTTCCACCCCGATCGCGGAAGGGATGATGGTTACCACCAATAGTAAACGGGTTAGAGAAGCGCGAAAAACCGTACTCGAACTCCTCTTGAGTGAGCATATAGGAGATTGCCGCTTCTGCACTAGGGGAGAAGACTGTGAGCTTCAAACCCTTGCCCGCCGTCTTGGTGTGGAAGAACCACAATGGACGGGCGAGCAGCCCAAGACGGTCGTCGATGTAAGTACCCCGGCACTGGAACGGGACTCCGGGAAGTGTGTAAAATGTCGCCGCTGTGTTACCGCTTGCGGTGAGATCCAGGGGATTGGAGCCCTCTTCCCGCAGGGACGCGGTTATTCCACGGTTATTGGGCCTGCTTTTACCCGCCCCTTGAGCGAAGTGACCTGTGTCCAATGCGGACAATGCGCCGCAGTCTGTCCGACCGGTGCCATTACCGAGGTAAGCCACATCCCGCAGGTATGGGACGCCCTGGATGATCCGGAGCTCCACGTAGTCGTTCAGACCGCTCCCGCTATTCGAGCAGCCCTGGGAGAGTGCTTCGGGTTGCCCCCAGGAACCCTTGTCACCGGCAAGATGGTAACGGCACTGAGAAAACTTGGCTTTGATGCGGTATTCGACACCGACTTTGCCGCAGATCTCACCATTATGGAGGAAGGGACCGAACTGCTGACCAGACTACAAGCGGCGCTTACAGGAGGGCCCGACGAGAAAGCCCCACCGTTGCCCATGTTTACCAGTTGCTCACCAGGTTGGGTAAAGTATGCGGAACACTACTTTCCCGATTTCCTTCCCAATATTTCCAGCTGCAAATCCCCTCAGCAGATGTTCGGAGCCGTGGCAAAAACCTACTATGCCAAAAAGAAAGGCATCGATCCCGCAAAAATCGTCGTTGTATCGGTAATGCCCTGCACGGCAAAGAAATTTGAGGCGGGGCGGCCCGAGATGAACGCAAGTGGCTTCAGCGATGTCGATTATGTGCTCACTACAAGAGAGTTGGGACGGCTTATTAAGCAGGCCGGCATAGATTTTGTCTCGCTGGAAGAGAGCTCCATGGACGCTCCCCTGGGCATCTCAACAGGCGCCGCCGATATCTTCGCCAATACGGGAGGGGTTATGGAGGCCGCCCTACGTACGGTCTGGGAGATTGTAACAGGCACCCCTCTACCGACCGAAAATTTGCACATAAAAGAGGTCGCAGGGCTGAAAGGGATCAAAGAGGCCTCCCTTACCGTCGAAACCACCGTAAAGGAGTGGGAATTCCTCAAAGGCGTCGAACTGAAAGTTGCGGTGGCCCATGGGCTCTCACGTGCAGGCACGCTTCTTTCCGAAATCCGGGAAGGACGAAAGAATTACCATTTTGTGGAAATTATGACCTGTCCCGGCGGCTGTATAGGAGGAGGAGGCCAACCCCGATTTACCGATGATGCCGTTCGCCAGGCACGAATCGCGGCAATATACCGCGAGGATGAAGGGAAGAAACTGAGGGCAAGCCACCTCAATCCTGCAATCATCCAACTCTACGAAGAGTATTTGGGCAAGCCCCTGGGCGAGAAAAGTCATCATCTGCTTCACACTATCTACCACCAACGAGAGCTAGTCTAAAGAGTTATCACCCTCCCCTTCACGGGGAGGGCTTTTTATCGATATGTACTGTCCGGAATCCTGGTGGTTCGTGAGCCTTTTTGCCGGTAAACTCCTTTCGTTTATGTCGGTACATGATTTTTCTCACAGTTTGGCTTTCAATTGACTGCGAGGAAAGAAAATGTTTCCTTTCAACCACCAGGATTCCGAACACTAAGTTCTCTTTTCAAGCAGCAGATAGATAACAGAAGAAACAAGAAAGGCGGTAATACTGGCACCCAGGGGGCAGTCAACCGCTCGGGCAAGAAAATAGACGAGGGTTCCGATTCCCCAGACAAGAAGCCCTTTTATCCTGAATCCACCGGAAAAATTCATCCCCGATCCGACGGCAAAATCAAGTCCGGTAAGATCCTGTTTCCGGATAAGGAAGTAATCGGTAAGTAAAATAGCAAAAAGCGGAATAAAAAAGGCGCCGACCACATTTAGAAAGGTCTCAAATCTGGAAAGATCAAAAAAGAGGGCGAGAATAATCGTAAGGATTCCGGTTCCCCACATGGTCCAAGCCGGTTTGATTTTCGAATTGATATTAAAGAGGCTACAGGCCGAAGAGTAGATATCGGGAAAATCGCTTGTCATAGTCGATGCAAAGACCAGCACGACGGCAGGGATCGTCAAACCGAGGGTCCCCATCAAACGCAGAATATTGGCTGCAGGATCCTCGGTCCCCGTTGCCAAACTGATAACAAGGCCTATCCCATACATCCAACAGGAAACAATGCCGTATCCCAAAAAAGATCCCCAAAATCCACCCCGCTCGCTTTTGGCCAAACGAGAGTAGTCGGAGATAAGAGGTACCCAACTTATGGGCATAACAATAACAAGATCCATTAAGCGCATACCGCGGGTAAAGGAAAAAGAGTCGGCGGCCGCAGGTTTCATGGTGTAATAGTGCGGATTAAGGGCAATCCACGTCATCAAAGCAGATATAAGAACAAGGCCGATGATTACCACGGTGTGGACCCACTGAAGCTTCGAACTACCGACGAGAAAAGACCATGCAAGGGTACCTGCACCGATAAGAAGAATCCAAAAAGCCTTACTATTAAAGGGAGCACCGAGGCGATGGCCGACGCTGGCGCCGATGGAACCACTGAGGGCAAGCATGATCGTCGCCCATCCTACCAGCTGAAACACATTCAGCAGGCTTGGAATAATTGAACCGCGATTTCCAAGGACCATCCTGGTACTCTGCATGGACATAATGCCATATCGCGTTCCCATGGTACCGGAAGCGCTCAAAACAAGTCCGCCGAAAAGATGACCGATGACAATGATAAGCAATCCGGCAAAAAGCCCGGCATCCTGCAGCAGACTTCCGGCCCAGATCTCCGACACAGATACAGCAACTCCCGCCCACAGAAGGGCGGTACCGAAGCCGCTGAGTGTACGAGCTCCCTTATCGATCATTCGCTCACGTCCGACTCCGATGATTGATCCACATCAGCAGCCTCAAGGAGCCGATTAAGCTCTTTCTCCCCCTCGGAAATACGCTTTTTTATCTCCTTCATCTCCGCATCAAGCTCTTCCCGCTTACGCTTTACCTTCTCGAGCTGAGTACGCTGTTTCTCAAGCTCTTCCCGTTTCTCTTCCGCCTCTATCCCGGCCTCAAGGGCGGCGATCCTGGTTCTCAGGAACTCCTCTTTTTTTTCAAGCTCAGCGACCTCTTCCAAAAGTGAAGCATCTCCCTCTTTTCGAATCAGTTCCCTCAGTTCCGGCATCAAAAGCAAGGTGGCACCATAATCTCTATCGGATTCCGCAACAGCCGTTTCCGCTTCGACCCTTTTCTGGTCCAGATCCCTAAGACATTTGGTACTATTTTTATCGGCACCTGCATCGGCAAGTTGCGTTACGAGATCCTGCCGCTTCTTTTCGGCTTCACTCCGTTCGCCCCGTAGCTCCTCTTCCCTTCGTTCACTTTCCCGAAAGGTAGCAATCAAGGTAAGTAGTTGAGGATCAACAATGGCGGAGGCAAGCTCCTGTCCGAAAAGCGCCTCTCCAACCTTGAGATAAGCCTTATCCTGCTCTTTCCGAAGGCCCGTGAGATTATTCTTTGCCAGGGTGATTTTTGCTCCAAAGGTAATCCTTTTCAGAAGCGGACTCCGTTCCTTTGACGCCTCAAGGTCACGGAGCTCTTCCAAAGCCTTTTTTTCACGATCACTGTATTCCACGATCTCGGAAAAGAGAGAGGAAAATCTTTCGTCTGTCAATGCTCCTTTCTGGTAGGATTCAAAGCCCTTTCTGCCGATCTCTCCGTACAGTCGGGTTCGTCGTTCGCTAAGCTCTTTCTCCGAAGCGACAAGCTCCTCAATTCGCCGCTCCACTTCCTCCTTTTCCGAAAGAAGAGAACGAATCCTGCGAATCTCTTTCTCGATCTTCTCAAGCTTTTCCCGCGAAGAGAGAGCCCTCAGACGCAGTTCATCGGCTCCCGATTCATCGGAAATTTTTAAAGCAAGATTTCCAGCCCCCAAAAGGCTGCTCTTTTCTCCCAAAGAAACGAGCAGAGCTTCCAAATCGTGCTTCGCCTTACTCAGTTCGTTTTTCATGGCCGACATATCTACCTCCATTATAACGCCCCGTGATCAACAACACGACTCATAACATAAGTGAGGCTTTCATCGTCGATATCACTTCCGTAATCGGAAACCAGCTCTCCAATCAGCTTCCAGTCCTCGAGCAGAAGCGGATCTTCCCGATCGTCGTAATCAAGGACAAAAAGATCGGCAGCGCCATATAGACGATCGAAAAAGCGCTCCTCGCCATCATCTCCGCTCCTTCCAGTCGTTTCTGTCAGCCGAAGAAAGAACTCCTCAAGGAGCTCGGAAGGAACGGTCCGTGCACAACGGGAAAAGAGTTCGCGAAGACGCACCATTTTTACGGCAGGATCGATATCTCGCTCTTTCTCAAGTTTACGAACCTGCCGTTCGAGGGCATCCCCTCCGGAACCAAGCATAGTCACCTCCTGTCTGGAGATACCATACTACCAGCTCACCTCAAGGACAAGGGGTTCACTGTTTTGCATGCTGTTGAAATCGTACATGGGGATCTCATAGGTAAGCACGCGATCGTTGTCGGAAAGTTCACCAATGCTATGTGATTTGATTTTTTTCGGCGCCCGTACCCGATACAGAAAAGAATACCCCTCAAAGTACTGCTTGATCATCTCTTCCTGTGATGGATCACTGGAGCTCATATCCCCTTCTTCTTCAGGTTCGACGGCATCTTTTAGGACCGTTCTAAAAACGGTATGCCCATTCTCTTTCGTAAGTGTAGCTCCTTCAAACATATCCTCATCACCCTTCGAAAGGTCGGAAAAATCGTCAAAGGCAAGGGTCGCAGTGATGGTCTTCCGGTCCTCGGTATCTTTTTCGGTAACATCGACAACCGTTACCCCTTCTACACCTTCGTAAGAAGATTCCAGTTGCTCCTTGGTGATGGGAATAGGCACATCCTGTTGTTCGGGATCCATCTGAAAGAACATCTGACTGATGTGGAAAGCCATATCCACGGTTCCTGATCCATCGCTGTTGATGCTAACGTCCATCTCGACACCCAAGCACGACGAAAGCAAGAGCGCAATAAGGACAAAGAGCGACATCAATGACAGCCGCTTAAAGTGATTCATATACTCCTCCTGTATATCAATGCCCTAAAAGATAGCGGAGGATCAGGGAAAAATCGAGAAAAAAGCACTAATTTTCCAGGATCGTGATTTCGACTCGACGATTCTTCCGTTTTCCCTCTTCGGTGTCGTTGGGAGCAACCGGCGCTCCGGCACCCTTGCCCTCTATCATGAGACGGTCGTCGTCGATATTCAACTCATCCTTTAGAAAGGCCGCAACGGTACGGGCCCGCTCTAAAGAGAGGGCCATTCTTCCTTCGGCTGTACCGGCAAGGGCGGTATGACCGGTCACCAAAATGTCCCTGTCCGGGTAGAGCTTTAGCAAAGAAACAACACGCTTGAGCTTGTCCATCTCACCGGGAAGCGGAACCGCAGAATCGGCCTTGAATTGAATGTTCTCAAGACTGATAATAACCCCGTCGTCCCCAACCCGAACCCCGGCATCGGGAATCCCGTTTTCGGCAATACGTCGTTCAAGTTCATCCTTTACCGTTTCTTTATCCATAGAACGGGAACGGACCTGCCTAGCCGTCGCGGTTCCGGTGAATTCATAGCTATCTCCATTGGAAAGGTCAAAAACGATGGAAAAGTTTTCCTCGTAGGCCATAGGCTGCCCTTCCTGCCTATCCCAATACATGATCTGGTCCGAATAGCCGGTAATCCTTCGGGGATAGAGGGGGTAACGATCATAATAGGAATCCGCTCGCTGGGCAATCGAATATTGGATTGAGATCAGGTCTGCATTCTTTCCTTCGTACGTACCTTCTCCAAGATAGCGATAATTGACTGTCATTGGAAAAAGAAAGGGATCGGGGATTCCGTATCCCTGTCTGAGATCGTGCACCTCTTCTCCGTCTGCCTGCCAGCTATCTCCCGGTTTAAGATCCCGATCGGGAAAGGTGGGAACATCACGAACCACAGGCATATAGTATATCGGAGCTATCTCATATCGGCCAAGCCGAGAGCGCCAGAAGGTCGATTCGTATTCCTGATTCAGCTCATACACCGTCACGTTTCCTTCCCGGCTCTCACTGGTCAGAAAGGTTGCTTCTATCTTTGCCTTATCATCCTGAACCTCGACAACCTTCGCCGAGATCTTGTTGAGAATATTGGCATGATGGCTGTATGTACCGTTGATATACACTCGTTCATCCACCTTGGAAAGTATGCGGTACTGATCATCCAGAGCACTTTTATATGCAAATTCGACAGCCGAGACGGGGAGAATTCCCGAGAGCATGAGCATCAGCAGTAAACATAAGGTTAGCTTTCCATATCTTTCCGTCATCGATATCTCCTTTTCACTTTTCTTGACAAAGCATAGTGGTGCCGATATTCTTGACTACATCGTACATCGTATAGGATAGCACAGTGTTTCAGTCCGCAAACGATCATCATTCCGGCGAAAGGATCTTATCCCTCGTCAAAGATGCAGGTCTCCACACCGCAAGTCCGATCCAGCGTCAATTGTTTCCCGAACTGCCCAGCGAAAAGGACCTGTTGATCGAAACCGGAGACGAGGAAGGCAAAGCCCTCGCACTTCTGTTCCCCGCTCTTATTCGGAACGAGCGGCCCGCCCGAGAACTGTATGCCCTTATCCTCACAGCCGATCGTACCAAACTTCTCCGCTCTGATATTCTTCTCCGAAAGTTGACAAGCAAGCAATTCAAGGGCCAACAATTTGCGGTTCTCGGAACCGAAAGCCAGGCAAAAAAAGAACTCCGCCTCATATCAAGACGCCTCAATATCATTGTCGGCACACCCGAACGAATCATTGACCACCTCAGACGGGGAAATCTTGATCTTTCTTCCCTTTCCACCCTGGTTCTCGATGTCCCAGATGAGCCCCATCGTGAGGGCTTTGAACAGGACGCAGAGTTTATCCTTTCAAAGATTCCGAGCCGCATACAGACGGTCATTTTTGCCCCCCATCCGGAAAAGCTCGAATTCCTTGCCGCTTTTCAGAGAAGAAGTACAAGCCTCACAAGGGCCCAGCGAGAAGATTATCTTTTGCATATGCAGCTGTACACATGCAGCCGCAATAAGGCAGAAGCGGCAGCACGAATACTGCTCGGTCGGGGAAGGGTCAAAAACTGTCTCCTTATATGTGAAAACAATGAAGAAGCCCAAACCCTTCGTCGGCTGCTTCAGGTGTCGGGGGTGGACGGGCAGGCCGATGCTTGCATCATTTCGGGGGGAAGCACGGAAAATATACCGATGCAGGGAATAAATACCATACTATTCGCCGGCATACTTCCTGAAATCGGCACGATTAAAAAGCTTGTCGCCGATACAGGTAAGGACCCCGCAGAGGTAGAGCTATTGACGGTGTGCGATACCGACAATGCGGAGTGCCTAAAAACACTAACAACAATGGAGGAAGCACGAATTATGAGTTTGGAAGAGAAGGCTATGCCGTCGAATCAAGAGGTGCTTAAAGGCCATATCGAAAATATCCTTAACACAATTAAAATTGACGAAGATCCGGAAATACTCAACAGCTATCGATCGCTTCTGCGAAAGCACGTTCCTTTTTTTATGCGTTCTTATTTTGCCGCTTATCTCCTCAAAGAATCCGGAGCCAAACTTAATCTGCCGAATGAAAAAGAGAAAAGCGACCGCAGGCGTAAAGAAAAAATGAAAACCCTCTTTGTCAGTATCGGGAAAAATCGGAAGGTCTATCCGAAGGACCTGGTTTATCTTTTTCGTTCAACACTTTCGCTGAAAAAAGCGGAGATTGGTTCGGTAAAGGTACTGGACAATTACTCTTTTGTTGAAATCTCCGAATTAAGAAGTCAGGAAGCAATTTCAAAAATGGACGGAATGGAATATCGAGGCCGAAAGATTACTGTTAACTACTCAAGAAAGAAATAGCGAAGTTGTTTACCCTTAACGAATTACTGCAGCAAAAAATATGAAGATCATAAAGAGTTCAACTCCCACCGAAAGGGCAAGTATCAATAATGCCAGAAGTTCCAGCCGCTGAGAGGTTCGTTTCTTTACTTCGGCCTCTTTGGGCGGGGCTTTTTTTCCCTCGGAAATCTCGTTTAACGTAAGAAGATCCCGTTCCGTACGAAGCAAAAAGGCACGCTTCCACAGGGAACGGTAGAATGAATAGCCGATGACAGCGGGAGGCAAAACAAGGGTCAAGGGAAGGAGACTTACCGTTAATGCCAATATTGCGGGAAAACGAAGCAGGGGGGCACGGAGTAAAAGATAGAAGTAGACAAAAAGCGTAAATGAACCTGTAGTCAGAGCTCCGGGGGTTAGGAAATTCCAATACCCATTCCGCTCTCGCCCGGTTTTTACCGCATGGGAAAGGAGGTGTTCGTCGGGACCATCATAGACAATAACGACGAGAGGGACTTTCTGCGTGCTGAGAAAAAGGGCTCCGGTAGCTCGTCGATCCAGTTCTCCGGCGACAAAGACCTTTGTTCCCTCGGGAAGGGTCTTTATTCGGCGCCAAGGGACCTCGATGGGTACCATTTCGTCGTCAAAGGCTGAAGAGCCTTCCCGGTGGGAAAGCGAAGAAGGAGCAGAAATCATATAGACTCTAACCCTCTCGAGCCCAACACGAAGCGAGATTTTGCCATTATCTACCCAGGCTCCGTTCTCTCCCCGGAGGGCACGAAGTGTCCCGTAAAAGCGGAAACACCCGGCTCGGCCGCTCTCCCCGCTATGTAGTAAGCGATAATCAGGAACAGGATATGAAGCGGCGGACAAAAGCCCCTCCCGAAACCGCCGCCATTTTCTCCGAACAAAAAAGGCTCCAATACCCGGCACAATGCCATAGGTACAGAGGGCTATGAGCACGATCACAAAGAGATGAAGAAAAGCTGAAGCTTGCAAAATCACCATTTATCCCTTACCCTGAATACTATCATGGTAGAAAGAATTATTGTAGGAAGATTGAATACCAATTGTTACATATACTCCCGCTGGAAGAAAGAGTGCGTTATTATCGATCCCGGCGGAGATTACGAAAAAATAATATCTCATATGGTCGGAAAAAACCTTACACCCAGAGGAATCATTCTTACCCACGGCCATCTGGATCATGTCTCGGCACTCGGCAAAATTATAGATTATTACGTCGAGCAAGAGATACACCTTGATATTGCGGCCCATGAAGACGATGCCATTTTTTTCGGAAGCGGGGCCAGAGAAATTCATGAAGAGGCATTCCAGCAAATGGGAATCGACGGAAAGGCTCTTTTTCAGGAAATGTACAAACCCATTCCCGATATAGATTTATTTCTTGAGGAAGGGAAATCGGTTTTCGACTGCGATCTCAGAGTCATACATACCCCCGGTCATACAAAGGGCAGTGTTTGCCTCTACAGTGAAGAGAGTGATATGCTTTTCTCAGGGGACACACTCTTTTTCGAAGGAGTGGGAAGGACGGACCTGTTTGGAGGCGACAGTCAGGCTCTTTTTCGAAGCATCAACGAGAAGTTGATGCCGTTACCCGACAGAACCCGGGTATTTCCTGGTCACGGACCTCTCACGACCATCGAGAGGGAGAGGGGCTATAATCCCTATGTTCAGTAAACTGCCTTACAGATTCATGTTAACGACAATACCCATAAGCGCCTCCGATGAAACCGCTGTATAGGGTGTCTGCTGAGAAGTCAAGGCGGCATTGTGCAACCTATCCGCAAGCTGATCAATCATCGCATCAATTCGTTTTTCGCTTTCACCATCGTCTTGCCCGGAAACGTCGACTTGTACCTTATCACCCTTGATCTGCTTCAATCGTTCAATGAGGACATCAATCGAGCGTAATTTGGCAAGGGGAAAACCACCTACTCCATTTTCGGTAGGAATCCCGGTGACGTTTTTAAACCGGGCATAAAGATACTGATTTCGACTGACAGGCATTGAAACCCTGCCGGACGAATAGCGAGCGTGTAGCAGTTTTGAAACCGAAACAACCGGCGAACCGGCATACGTGCTGATCTCCATTCCCGTATCCTCTTCTACTTTCTTTTTCGGATACGGAATAAAAATGTTTAGGAAAAAAAGAGATCAGCGCGATCTTCGCTCGTCGCTCGATTTACACTCGATGCACATGAGTGCATACGGAATAGCCTCAAGCCGTTCAGTGGGAATTTTCTTTCCGCAACGCATACAGAGCCCGTAACGCCCGTTCTTCAGTCTCGAGAGGGCCGAGTCGATCAGCCTGATCCTTTTTACCTCCTGAGCATTAAGGGCTTCAAGGGTCTTCCGATCGATATCGTCGGCGGCAACATCGACAAGATCCTTTGGATCCATATCGCGAACAAGTGCCTCAAAATCTTCGCTCTCGGAGATAAGAGATCGAACGAGCTCCTCTTTCATTGCCAACAGCGAGTCTTTCATTTTCTCTTCAAAAACTTTATCCATATCTCTCCCCCTCTCCTGTTGTGATTTCCTGTCGAGTCCCGACATATTACTGAATCCGGGGAAAAAGTCAACAGGTTGACAAGAAGAAACTCTAGGCCTACTATATGGCGGATAAAGTCCGGCTATAGGAGGCATTGTGGCGAAAGAAGAAGCAATTGAAGTAGAAGGGATTGTAAAAGAATCCCTACCCAATACCATGTTCAGGGTCGAATTGAAAAATGGACACCTGATTCTCGCACATCTTTCCGGAAAAATGCGAAAACATTATATTAGAATAGTCCCCGGCGATAAAGTACGGGTGGCCCTCTCCCCTTACGACCTCACCAGAGGCAGGATCATCTACCGCGAACGGTAGACTTCCCATCCTATTCCTTCAGAATAACCCAGGTTGCACCGCTTCCACCAAGTGAACGATCGGCTTGTCCTGATTCACCGGCAATGGGTGAATATTGAAGG